>Ga0180436_10000913_pt1 | contig 29617 bp, 30 predicted proteins | sample SS_ome_2_FD_132434 | JGI IMG/M metagenome (GOLD analysis project Ga0180436, IMG submission 132434) | Hypersaline lake sediment archaeal communities from the Salton Sea, California, USA - SS_3_S_2 metaG | ecosystem: Environmental > Aquatic > Non-marine Saline and Alkaline > Hypersaline >... | reverse complement strand
CTTTGGGAAAACCATGATGTGATGAAAGTCTGCTCTACGCAGGGATGGATCGAGGATCGCAAATATGTTACCCGTTTTTACAATGATCGAAGAGCTGATCTTGAGAGTAAAGAGCCTAATTATGCACATAAAATACTGGCTCAGCTTGAACAGGAGTATCGTGGAAGAGTGATCCACCTGACTCAAAATATTGATGATCTTATGGAAAAAGCGGGTGCCAAAGATGTGATCCATCTTCATGGAACGCTGACTGAGCTTCGATGTGAAGCGTGTACGCAAACTTTTGATATCGGTTATGCATCACAGACGGGTAATGAATCTTGTCCGCACTGTGGCAATAAAAGGGTTCGTCACAACGTTGTTATGTTTGGTGAACCGGCACCGGAGTACAGTAACATCCATGAGGCCGTTCGTCACTGTTCACTTTTCATTGCTATTGGAACCAGTGGTGCGGTCATAGACATTATACCCATCGCCAAAGCGTTTAAGCACTCCATACTTATAGACCCCAAACGTCAAGAGACTGCAAGCATCTATGATCCAAAAGAGTACATCGATGAGTATTTTGAACATTTTATCCAGAAAAAAGCGGGGGATGCAATGGATGATATGATGGAGATCATCGAAGCGCATATGGGGTCATGAGCAAACTGCTATAAATTATCTTTTATATATTCAGCCCACCGTACATAGGCTTCACTCTCCAAATGCACACCATCTATGGTATATCTGTCATCCAGCTTGCCCTGTGGTGACAAGATGTCGTTCAGATCAATAAATTTTATGTTCTCTTTTTCACAATATGCTTCAATGCTATCGTTCAGCAATGCAACATGATCATTATATCTGTTTCCACTCTCTCTTCCTGTATATAACGTGGATTGGGCAATAGGAGTAATTCCCTTCTCCCTTAATCTATTGAGGATCTGAACATAAGTATTGAAAACATGATCCACTGATTCGTTCCAGATCAGATCATTGATACCGACCATTACAAATGCTTTTTCGATGCTATCTGGTAATCTATCTACTCTACGCAATACACCTCTGCTGGTATCACCTGCGATACCTTTATTGATGATATCATCTCTTCTGAACAGTGTATTCCATGATCCGTCTTCTGTAATAGAGTCACCGATCATAGCATATTTGGGAGCTGTGTGGTTCATCTTTGTCTGAACACTCTTTTTACCTACGATGAACGGTCAGTTATCTCAAGTAAGTGATACCCGAACTGAGTTTGCACCGGACCGTGTACCACACCTATCTCATCGTTAAAAACAACTCTATCAAACTCCGGTACCATTTGGCCTTGACCAAATCTACCCAACTCACCGCCACTTGCTCCGGATGGACAAAGAGAATTATCTCTTGCCGCCTCTTCAAAAGTGATCTCTCCAGCGTTTATCTTCTCTTTTAGTTCATTACAGAACGCTTCATCATTTACCAATATATGTCTTGCCGATGCAGTTGCCATGTCTATTCCTTATGTTAATTTAGTGAGTCAAATGCTACCAATTCACCCTTTTTCAATCTAGGGAGTATATCCAGTTTTATCTTTTTGAGCAAAAACGGTTTTTGGTTTGCCGCTATCGTTGTATCTCTTGGTATGCTTTGAAGTTTATTTCTATAGTGGATCGTAAGTATTTTTAGCAATGCACTGTTGAGTTCCTGTTCATCCATTGTTTTGATACCCTCATCTATACTTAAGCCTACCAAACCAGGATGTTCATTCTCTCCATTGATCAGTGCAGTAAAAAGTGCTGCATAGGCGCCGAACATATTGATATCCATGACATTTAAGACATTGTCGATCAGATTGGGCTCTTCAATAAGTGTTTTCAAGATACATAACTGTTCAAGGTTATCCCTCTTTTGCGTGAAACTCTCTTTTGCTTTGGCAGCATTTGTCTCTTTTCCGAAAAAAGAAGGAGAGACACCTATCAGCGTGGCTGCCATAGGAATATAAGAGTCTTTAATGATCTGGCTAAGTGTATCAAGGAACTGTTTGACCGCACCAAATGCCGCCTCTTTTGCACGGGGATCATTGAGATTATACTGCGAAACGATCATCTCCAACACAAAAGGGATCAACGGCTTGGCTTCACGTAGCAGCTTTGCAACAGTTTCACTCTCCCCTTTTGCAATAAGATCTGCAGGATCTTGTCCCTCAGGGAACAGGACAACCCCGCCATCAAAACCTGCTACAGATAACATCTGTGCTGCTTTAAGTGCTGCTCCAACACCTGCTTTATCTCCATCATACGCCAAGATCACTTTTGGGTCACCCTTACGAAGCAGAGGCAAATGCTCAGGAGTCAACGCCGTTCCCATACCTGCAACTGCCTCTTTGAAACCTGCCTGGTGGAACATGATCACATCCAAATACCCTTCACAGATAATGATCTTCTTATTTTTATAAATGCTCTCTTTGGCCAAGTGATATCCATATAGAAGCCGTGATTTGTTAAAAAGTCTTGTTTGAGGAGAGTTGATATATTTTGCAGGGTGATTCGTAATGGTGCGGCCACCAAAACCAACTAACGCTGCACTTGTAGAGTAGATAGGGAATGTAATACGCTCAACCAAACGTGCATAATATCCGTGTCCATTTTCACTTTGTGCGATGATCCCAGCTTCAGCTGCTTTAGGCAGGGGGAGTAGAGAACTCTGTAAGAACTGCATCACTTCGGGGCCGGTTGGCACATACCCTATCTCAAATGTTTCTATAGAGTTCTGAGACACACCTCTGTCAAGAAGGTATCTCTTGGCTGTTTCATTTTGATGAAGATTTTTGATATACCACTGACCTATGGCTTCAAGTACACGTTTTGCATCAGAATAATCAGAACTACCCTTGGTGTAGGTCAATGAAAAATTATGCATAGAAGCCAGTTTTTCTATCGCTTCAGGGTATGAGAGCTTTTCCAACTCCATCACAAACTTGATACTGTCTCCACCCACACCACAACCAAAACAGTGATAGATCTGTTTGCTTGGACTCACAACAAAAGAAGGGGTTTTCTCTCCATGAAAGGGACAATTCGCTTTATAGTTTGCTCCAGCTTTTTTCAACTCTATATAGTTGCCGATCACATCTACAATATCTATACTGTTCTTTAAGGATTCTATGGAGGCATTATCAATCATTCTAAAATTATATCTATATTAGCTATAATTTAAGGACGTAAACAGAGCAAAGCCTATGTGTTGATCACTTTAGAGTGTTTTCACATCACTTAAGGATTATTTTGGAACATATATTACCTGCCTACAATGACCCTCTTTTCAGCATTATGCTGATCGTGGTCATCTCACTTATCATTGCTTTAGTAACCTATGGATGGGGCCTTCACAAACAACAAAAAGAGGAAGGAAATCTTCTCAAGTTCTTAGAGAAGTTTGATACCTCAGAGTGTGCTCTAGAGACAACAGAGATGCCTTTTGAACCACATATGCTCAAGCCCTTAACGCTTCTTGCAAAAGCATTTGAAAATGCCGGAGAGTACCACAAAGCCATCAGTATCTACCTCTTCCTGATCAAGAATATTGCACATGATGCAGGAAAGATCGAACTGATGGAGCGTCTAGGAAACACTTATCTTCATGCAGGTTTTCTGGAGCGTTCAAGATCTATCTATAAAGAGATATTGCGTAAGAAACCTCGCAATATCCCTGTACTTTATGAATTGGGTATCGTCTATGAGACCATGCAAAGATACAACAAAGCCAAAGAGATTATCTCGCCGCTGAATATTCTTGGAGAAGACACAAGGTCACTTGAAACATTTTTAAACTTCTCAGTACTCAATGCAAACAAAAGCCTGCCTATCCCGGATAAGGTGGATATGCTAAAAAAGCTCTTAAAAGAGGAACCAAGTCTCTATCGTCCTACCGTCAAGGCACTACTACAGCTTGATACAAAAAGTGCATGGGAGATCATCGATCCTGATCGTATCAAAGAGCTTATTGACGTCCTTTGGTTCTTACCAAATTCACAACTCGATTTGGATATAATCACCTCCAATGAAAAGCTGCAAACGCTTTACTATGCGAAAGGCTACCTGCAAGAGCCCATCGCACAAAGCGGTATCTTCAGTCTAGATATGTTAGCTACAGCAAAACAAAATGGTTTTGAAGAGGGAGACCTACTGTTCTCTTATCTCTGCCAAAAATGTAAACAGAGTTTTCCTGTATCTTTCAAAAGATGTCCAAACTGTATGACACTAAACTCTGTTAAAGTTGAGGAAAAAATTGCAAAATCAAGCCCGAAAACAGATTACTCTCTACTCTGATGGATCCAGCCTTGGCAACCCAGGACCTGGGGGTTACGGGGGGATATTAGAGTATAAAGGAAAACGTAAAGAGTACTCTGGAGCAGATGCACATACGACTAACAACCGAATGGAACTTCAGGGTGTCATAGAGGGGTTGAAACTGCTTAAAGAGCCTTGTGATGTAGAGGTTATCTCAGACAGTTCCTATGTGGTCAAAGCCATTAATGAGTGGTTGGAAGGTTGGGTTAAAAAAGGCTTTAAGAAGGTCAAAAATGTAGACCTATGGGAAGCTTACCTTGAAGCGGCAGCGCCTCATAACATCAGTGGCACATGGGTCAGAGGTCACGACGGACATCCCGAGAATGAACGCTGTGATGAACTGGCCAGAAATGAAGCAGAAAGAATTAAATCAAAACTATAGGAGATAATGAATGAACGATTACAGTCAGCTTGAAGAACGACTGAACTATACATTTAAGGACAAGCAATTGATTATTGAGGCTTTGACACATAAAAGTGACAAAAAGCCTTACAATAATGAGCGGCTTGAATTTTTGGGAGATGCAGTACTTGATCTCATTGTGGGAGAGTATCTCTTTTCACAATTCCCAAAGTCAAATGAGGGCGTACTCTCAAAGATACGTGCTTCACTTGTCAATGAAAGCGGGTTTACCCTTTTGGCAAGGAAACTTGACCTGGGATCTTACATCTACCTCTCATTGGCTGAAGAGAATAACAATGGACGTGACAAACCTTCACTGCTCTCAAATGCCTTTGAAGCGATCATCGGCGCGATCTATCTTGAAGCGGGGTTAGATGTGGCCAGAGAGATATCTATCAAACTCTTAGAAGAGTGTCATCCGAAGATAGACCTTGATTCACTCTCCAAAGATTACAAAACTGCATTACAAGAGTTGACACAGGCAACTCATGGTGTAACACCTAGCTATACGCTTCTAGACTCTTCAGGCCCAGACCATAAAAAAGAGTTTGTCATAGCAGTTGAACTGGATGACAAAACCATTGCCACAGCAAAAGGAAAAAGTAAAAAAGAGGCACAGCAAAAAGCAGCTGAACTCGCATTAAAGGAATTAAGATCATGAATACCTTTGGGAAAAAACTAACCCTGACCACATTTGGAGAATCTCACGGTAAAGCACTGGGGTGCATACTTGACGGTGTCCCCGCAGGGCTCAAGATCGATGAGGCGTTCATACAGAGTGAACTGGACAGAAGAAAACCCGGTAAATCAAAACTCGAAACAGGACGTAAAGAGGCTGACAAGGTCGAGATCCTCTCTGGTACCTTTGAAGGAGTGAGCACAGGTACGCCTATAGCTATGATCATCTTCAATACCAATCAAAAATCCAAAGATTACGATAACGTAAAAGATCTCTTCCGTCCTGGTCATGCAGATTTTACCTATTTCCATAAATACGGCTTGAGAGACTACCGCGGCGGCGGAAGAAGTTCTGCTAGAGAGACTGCTGCTCGTGTCGCTGGTGGTGCCATCGCGAAACTGATGCTTAAAGAGTTAGGTGTTTCGATACAAAGTGGTCTGTGTGAAGTAGATGGTATCAAAGGATCAGTACAAGATTTTGAATATGCAAAAAGCTCTAAGATGTACGCACTTGACCCGGCTAAGGAAGCAGAACAAGAAGCAGCGATACTCACAGCAAAAGAGAACCACGACTCCGTGGGAGGTGTCGTTCTCACTACTGCTACAGGCGTACCAATAGGTCTTGGTGAACCGCTCTACTATAAACTTGATGCCGTACTTGCGGATGCGATGATGGGTATCAATGCAGCCAAAGCCGTAGAGATAGGTGATGGTGTAGCCAGTACACATCTCAAAGGAAGCCAGAACAATGATGAGATCACTTTGCAGGGGTTCACCTCCAATCACTCAGGAGGAATGCTTGGTGGTATCTCCAATGGTGACACTATCGTGGTCAAGACACACTTTAAACCTACCCCATCGATCTTCCAGGAGCAACAGACCATCACAACAGCCAATGAAGAGGTAAAGTGTAATCTCAAAGGAAGACATGATCCATGTGTTGCGATCAGAGGTGCTGTGGTGTGTGAAGCGATGATGGCTCTTACGCTTGCAGATATGGCCCTTCTGAACATGGGTAAAAAAATGGATCATCTTACCGCGCTATACAAGGATAGTGAATGAGAAAATTAGGATTAGGCATTGCCCTACTTGTAGTGGTCATTGCATCACTGTTCTTCTATCTCAAAGATGCGGAACAAAAACAGATGGCAGCGCTCAATAAATTGCAGGAAAAAGTAACTATACAACTCAACCAGATGCAAAAGAATGGATTTGAGATCACGCAAAGAGAGATGCAGCAGGAGGAAGAGCACTTTTTTATCTCTATCATTGAACCAGATAAAGCCTCTGCCTATCTCACACAATTTGGTATAAGTGTCACTCCACAAGAGGCTGAAGAGCTTAAAGGTCTTAAGCTAAGTGTTGACCTGCAGTATCTTAGTGATACCTATAGTTTAGATATCTATCCTGTTGAAGTACCGCCCTATCTCAAAAGTGTGATCACAGGAGAAGAAGATCAAAGGATCTTGACACAACTTGAAGAAATGGTCAAGCAAAAGGTCTTCTTTATGCATCTTGATGTCGACCACAGTGTCACTACTTTTAATGGTCATGTAAAAGATATAGATGAGACACTTCAGGGAGAAAAAGGAGAGGTAAGACTCGAATTAGAAGGTCTTCAATTCTCAGGCAAAATAAAAGAGGAGAAGATAGTAGCATTTAAACAATCTCTTGTCAAAGTACTTGTCAACATGGGTGAAGAGGTAACGCTATCTATCTCAAACCTGGAAAATGAGTATGTCCATGTAGGACCTACGATGTATGACTATACCTCTGAGTATAGTATCGGAAAAATAGAGAGTTCTGAAACCCCTGAGGGAAAACTCATTGCCAATAATCTCTCCATATACTCTTCTTCTACTGTAACCAATGGGTTGGCTACAGAGACACTTAAAGCAAATGTTGAAAACATTGATGTGCTTTACGGAAAAGAGAAAATGGGGATGAAGACGTTAACGCTAGATATGAATATGAGTAATCTTGATGTAGAAGCCCTTGAGAAACTTCAAAAGGTCGACAAGACACAAGTTAAAGAGATGGATGCGCTCATAGAAAAATTCATCGATAAGAATATTCATATTGAAGTGCCTCATTTTTCTGTAGAGAGGATCACACTTCGTGGTAAAGAGATGGGTGGATTTACCCTCCATGCAGACCTGGATGTAGATAGAACTTTCAATATCTACAGCGCAGAGATGAAACCTAAATATGCACTCAAAAAGATCGATGGCGATATATTCTTATCGATGTCAAAAGAGCTTCTTGATGTTATCAAAGAGGATCCAAAAGCTATGATAACCTATATGATGTACAGGCCAAAAAGAAAACTCGGTCAGAGAATCTATGATATCAAAATAGGCGACGGGGAACTAAAACTCAACGGCAAGCCTGTGAAGTTTTAAAAAAGTGTAGGTTCATCTAAACCTTTCACCCTAAAGGTTTTTCGATGCACCTCGCATCGGTCATATTTGACCAAAGCTTCTATATGTGCCCTGGTTCCATACCCCTTATGTTTTTCAAATCCATACTCAGGAAACTTTTTTGCGATCTCGACCATCTCCCTGTCGTGCGTAACTTTAGCCAATATACTGGCTGCACTCACTTCCGCCACTTTAGTGTCTGCTTTGATCATGGTACTGATATTTTCAACACCAAAAGTACTGTTACCATCAAAAAGATAATCGGCTTCAGATAAATGCCCCTGTATTGCCCTCAAGCCCTGTTGTATACACTTTGAGATACCTATCTCGTCTACTTCCTGGGCAGAAAATGATACGATATGATACCGTGCGTTCTCGATCACTAGCGGGTAGAGTGCTTCACGTCTTTTTTCTGTGAGCTTTTTGGAGTCCATCAATCCTTCAATTGGCTTCTTTAATATCACACCGGCAATGACCAATGAACCTGCAAGCGGACCTCGCCCTGCTTCATCAATGCCGCAAAGTGGTTTACTGCTCATCATTCAAAAGAGTCAAAAACTCTTTCCCATACCGTTCAAATTTCACTTCACCGATACCATGTACCTCAAGCATCGCTTCTTTATCTTGAGGTTGTTTGTTGCTCAGATCCTTAAGTGTTTTATCGGAGAAGACTATATAAGGGGGGATCCCTTTTTCAGAAGCGATCTGTGTGCGCAGATCACGGAGTTTGTCATAGACCTCTACATTATAATCATCAAGATAGGTGACCCTTTTTTTCTTCTCAGCTTTTTGTACCGTAAGTCTCTCTTTTTTCAGCTCTATTGTATGTTCACCCTTGATCACCTCTACACCAAATGGTGTCAATTTATAGACCTTGAACTCCCCTATCTCCACAGCATTCAACTCCAGCAGTTTGTCCCCTATGGTCATCCATTGTGCCTTGCTGTACTCATCCCCTATGCCATAGACAGAAAGTGTATCATGACCATTTTGTAAGACTCTTTGTTCTTGACTGCCTCTCAATACATCTATTACATAGTGTAGACCGAACTTCTGATCGGTACGTAAGATAGCAGAAAGGAGCATTCGTGCTGGCAGAGTAATGTCTACTTTTTCGCTTGCAGGAGCTGTACAGTTGTCACATTTATCCTTACAAGCTTCTATCCTATCATCAAAATATGCAGCGATGCTCTGATGTCTGCAGTTCTCAGAATTTGCAAACCGTACCATACTGTCAAGCTTATTAAAGGCATGCTGCTTATACGGTGTTTCAGGCAGATCCTCTATGAACATCTTCTGCTGTACGATATCTTGTGCTGAAAAGAGTAAAAGTGTTTCAGAATCCAAACCATCCCTCCCTGCACGACCGATCTCCTGATAGTAGTTCTCCAAAGTCTTTGGCATGGTCATATGCACTACAAAACGTATATTACTCTTATCTATTCCCATACCAAATGCGATCGTGGCAACGACTATCTGTACCCTGTCTGCAACAAAATCTGCATAAGTACTGTTCTTCTCTTCAGTAGATAACCCCGCATGATAGGCTTTGGCTTCTATCCCCTTGCTTTGCAGGAAGTGTGCAACTGACTCTGTAGACTTCCTTGAAAGGGTATAAATGATACCTGATTCATCTGTATGGAGTTTCAAGAACTCCATCAGCTGCTCTCTTCCATCTTTGATCCGGTGTCTTGCATTGATGGTCAGGTTTTCCCTGAAGAGTGAACCTCTGACACGTTTAGGATGATGTAGGGCTAGGTTACTGGCTATATCGCTCTCGACCATATGCGTTGCAGTAGCAGTAAAAGCAGCTATAGGGGTCGTAGCGAACTGCTCTTTAATCAAGGAGAGTCGTCTGTAGTTTTCTCTAAATTCATGTCCCCATTCACTCACACAGTGTGCTTCATCGATCACAAAGAAATTGATAGGAAGTTGATGCAAAAGGTTCAGGAAATAGGCATTTGTCAAACGTTCAGGTGCGACATATAAAAGTTTAATCTCACCAGCCTTCAACTGCTCCTCAATCTTTTGACTCTCATCAAGGTCTTGCATCGAAGAGAGCATTGCGGCAGGTATGCCATTGGCTTTGAGAGCCACAACCTGATCATGCATCAATGCCAAAAGAGGTGACACTACAACCGTAACACCCTTCATCATAAGTGTTGGAAGCTGATAGCAAAGAGATTTTCCTCCACCGGTAGGAAGTATCATCAGTACATCCTGTTTTGCCAGGATCGCATCAACAACTTCCTCTTGCAGAGGCCTGAAAGCATCATGTCCAAAATAGTCTTCAAGTATTTCTAATTTATTCATGCCCGAAGTGTAACCTTTTTCAATAGATAGAGAATTATAATATGTCAAATTGACATATATTGGTTTTGTTGGAGACCATTTGGAATTTTGTGTCACCGATAGATAGAAATTATAGCACAACTAATTGTCTAAATTTATATAATAGAAGCATCCATTTTTGTACTTTTTAAGACTATCATTCCTTTGATGGTTTTCACTATAAAACATCCAAATACAGATTGTTTTATCAGGTTTCAATTGAAGATTATGAATTTATAGTCTTCAAACTTGGCTGTAACGAGAAACGTTATAAAATATGTTAGATTATTTCATTTTCGTACTTTTCAAACTCAATCTATCTTTTGATAAATCAACCTAATTATTATCAGGAGAGGTATCTTCCCCCTGAGTCACTGCTTTCTCATTTTTATTTTTTGCAAAACCTGCCCCTTTTTTGACTTTTGCAATTAATCCTAATGATTGAACCAACTCTCTATAATCTATACCCTCTTTATGCATAGTCGCAAAACATGCAGCAACTACTGCAATAGCATTGGGTACTTCACCTTTTTTCTTATATGACTGAAGATTCTTCTCACTTACTTTGATCAGTTTACTAAACTTAGGTAAAGTGATCTCTGCATCCAGCAATAATTTTTTAAACTCAATAAATGTCATTAGATCTCATTTTATACGTTATTTTGAAATACATTATAGCATAAGCCTATATTTAATTTACTTTTAAAGTTAAAAACAATACTATAAGTAATATTTTATTACTATTTACCATAATTGTTTTAAAATAATTAAATTACATAAAGGAGCCACCTATGGCAAAAGTTCTAAAGAAAAAAGCGGTAAAAAAAGTTGCTAAAAAAGCAACAAAGAAAGCAGTTTCTAACAAAGTTGTTAAGAAAAAAGCAGCAGACAAAGTGCTTAAAAAAGTAACGAAGACAATGTTGAAGAAAAAACCAAAAACGACTAAAATTGCTAAAAAAGTAGCAAAAAAAGCGGTAAAAAAAGCTGCATAATTTCATTGAAGACATTCTTTAATTTTAAGTAAGTGTTTTAGCTTGTCAAATCTAACTGGATATGACAAGCTTTTGCTATAAATTCTCTCTAATTCTCTCGTGAAGCATACTAACTTATCATCGATATACCCTTTTAGGCAACTCATAGATAGCTTTTACACAAGTACTGAACACAAATTCATTAATGAATAAAATGTAACTTAATGGTAATACTAACTATGTACAATGCTTTCCAATCCATCATCACAGGATAAATTTATGAGAATTTGTTTATTTACCGATACCATAGGTGATCTCAACGGAGTATCAAGATTTATACAGGATATGGCAGAACAATCTTTGCTATACAATCATGACATCCAGGTGATCTCATCGACTGCGAAATACTGTCCCAAGGCACCTAATATACACAACTTTCAACCTTCATTTCGATTTCCTATGCCCTTTTACGGTGATCTAGATATCGCCCTTCCACCTACAAAAGGTATTAGGAAGAAGATAAAAGAGTTACAGCCAGACATGATACATATCTCTACTCCGGGTGCAGTAGGCTATTTAGGATTAAAAATAGCAAAAGAGCTAAATATACCTTTTTCTGGTACTTACCATACTGACTTTCCAGCATATATAAAAGATAATACCCGTAGTGAAATACTAAAAAAGATGACAGATAGAACCATGGCATGGTTTTACAAGGATTTTAAACTAATTTTTAGTAGATCAAAAGAGTATATAGATGTTTTAAAAGATGATATAGGCTTTAATCCTGAGATGGTAAAGATTATAAAGCCCGGAACCAATCTCAACAAATTTAATCCAAAGCATAGAGATAATGCCTATTGGCAAGAGCATGGTATTAACGAAAATGCTACGATAGCTCTGTATGTAGGAAGGATTACAAAAGAAAAAAATATACCTTTTTTACTTGATCTATGGAAAGAGTATGTCACTGAAAACAGTTTTGATTCGATCTATCTGGTATTGGTAGGAGAGGGAGGCTTAAAAAAAGATGCACTGAAACTCTATGATTACAATGTACGATATTTAGGGCCTATAGTTGGCAAAGAGCTTTCAAAGATCTATGCATCAAGTGACTTTTTTATTTTCCCATCACTCACAGATACTTTAGGTCAAGTGGTGATGGAGTCACAAGCAAGTGGTCTTCCTGTGATTGTCTCCAACATCGGTGGACCTCAAAGCTTGGTAAATAAGGACAAACAATCAGGATTTGTTGTCGATGCTGATGATAAACAAGGTTGGCTCAGTGCTATAATGGACCTTCACTGTAATACACAGTTAAAAAAAGAAATGGGTATAAATGCCATAGCAGAGATGTCAAAATACCCCATAGAAGACTCTTTTGAAGGGTTTTGGAAATACCAAAAAGAGATATATGATGGATCGTGAAAGAAAAGGAGAACTCTATATGGTTGTACTGGCTCTCTTTGAAAGCTGGTTTCCTATCGTTATAATCTTCACATACCAATACCTTACCCCTTTGTTCTCCTACGCTATTACGATGTTCCTGGCTGCACTCATCTTAACTATCTTTTCATTCAATAAAGTTAACCTTGAGAGTTTAAACAATAAAGATGGCATGAAATATCTCCTATTAACTACCTTTTATATCACCCTACTCTTTTTATTAGTATTTCTTGGACTTAAATATACCACTGCATCAAACATGGCTGTTATCCTTTTTATGCAGCTCTTTTTTTCATTTTTGTATTTTCAAATTATAGGAAATGAGAAGATAACATCCACAAGTATCATTGGGGCAATTCTCATGGGAATGGGTGCCATGGGGATCCTGTTTCCTGAAAACTTCATTTTTAATAAGGGGGATCTTCTTATATTGATCGCAGCAATGATAGCTCCTATTGCAAACTATTACCAAAAGAGATCAAGGGAATATTACAGCGCAGGTGTGATCTTGAGCTTTAGAAACTTGATTGCTTTTCCCATTCTGTTTCTTCTGGCATTTATCATTGAGCCTGTACCAAATCTGGATAATATCTTCAATGCTTTACCTTACTTACTGATAAGCGGTTTGATCATTATGGGCTTGGCAAAGATCTTATGGGTTGAGGCTATCTATCTTCTATCGATCACCAAAGCCACTGCTCTAAGTGCATTGATACCGTTTTTCACGATCATTTTTGCCTATTTTATTTTAAATGAAGTACCTACTCTTCAACAGATCATATCAAGTGCACCCATTATCATCGGGGGTTATTATATTACAAGAAGAACATGGCGTTAGTTGAAATAAAAGATAGCCCAGCATGCTACATGGAGGCTTATTGAGATAAATACAGCCCCAGCACCCATATCTTTGGCATTTTTCGCTAAAATATGATACTCTTTTGTCGCCATATCCACCACATTTTCAACAGCACTATTTAAAAGCTCAACTATAAGAATCAAAAATAAAGTAATCAATAATACTGTTTTTTCTATACTTGAATAGTCCACTATATAGATAAGTATCAAAAGTGGGATAGTTGCAATGATTTCCAACTTAAAAGACATCTCATTTCTAAACGTACTTCTCAGTCCACTTAAAGCATACTTTGAGTTTTTGAATAAAGAATAATTTGGTTTATTGTTATCTTTTTGATTACTTTTAAACATCTACTTTTGATCCCTTTTCTTCTAACTCTTTAATTTCATTACTTATTTTAGGTGTCCAATATATGATTTTCCATTCACCTTTTTTTGTCTCAACAATTGCGGTACAAGATTCTACCCAGTCACCACAGTTTAAATATTTTACTCCATCAACATCTTTCATTTCAGCTTTATGAATATGGCCGCAGATTATGCCATCATATCCATTTTTCATGGCATGAGTCGAGAGAACTGTTTCATAGTCATTGATAAAATTAACAGATTTTTTTACATTGTCTTTGATATATTTTGAAAGTGACCATTCTGATTTTATTCTAAAAAGTTTAAATACCTTTTGAAGTAAAAAGTTTATGTGTAATAATAGATCATATCCATAGTCTCCAAGAACTGCTAACCATCTTTTTGTCAAGGTTATGACATCAAAAAAGTCCCCATGGGTTATGAGATATCTTTTACCGTCAGATCCGATATAGTCCATCTCATTTGTTACTTCTAAAGAATCTCCTAGCAGTAAAGGAGCAAAAGGTCTGATAAACTCATCATGGTTTCCGGTTATAAAGTAGACGTTGGTTCCATTTTTTGCTTTTTTCAGAATTCTTTGTACCACATTTGAGTGGGATTGATACCATCTAAACTTTCTTTTGATCGCCCAGCCATCTATTATATCCCCTACTAAAAAGAGATTTTCAGATTCTGTTTTTTTTAAAAAATCAAACAGTAACTCTGCTTGTGAAAACTTGGTCCCTAGGTGGATATCTGATATAAAAATTGATTTATATTTCATACTTAGAAATGTAGTACATTTCAGTTGCAAATTAGTTACAATATTTGAAAAAACTATAACCAAGCTGTAACTATTTTTTATTATAGTAACGCAAATGAATGATCAAAATATAAAGATAGCATTGTTTACAGATACAATTTGTGATGCCAATGGGGTCTCTAGATTTTTGCAAGATATGGCAAAAGAGGCCATAAAAGATGATACAGAATTTAACATTTTGAGCTCAACTGCAAAAACATACTGCGACAAATTAGATAATATACATATATTTAAACCCTTTTTCAAAATGAAAATGCCTTTTTACAAAGATCTTGACCTGGTCATACCCCCTGTATTTAAAATGGCAAAAAAGTTTAATACACTTAATCCTGATATCGTTCACATATCCACACCAGGTCTTGTGGGACTTGCAGGATTACTGATCGCCCTAAGATACAATAAACCTGTGACCGGTACATACCATACAGATTTTCCTGCATATGTTTACAAAAATACCCATTCGAATCTGATGAAGTCATTTACACGATTCTTAATGAAACTCTTTTATAGAAAGTTCAAAGCTTTGGCAACCAGATCCAAAGAGTATATAGAGATCATAAAACAAGATATAAAATTTGATAAAAAAATACACTTTCTACAGCCAGGAACCAATATCAAGACCTTTGATCCAAAATACACTCGAAGCGATATATGGGATGACTATAACTTAGATCCTGCATATAGAAAATTTTTATATGTGGGACGTGTAACAAAAGAGAAAAATATCGAAATTTTATTTGAAATATGGAAACAGTTTTATGAAGAGAGTCAATTAAAAAGAAGCGACCTCATCATTGTTGGAAGCGGTGACCTCGTAGAAAAATACAAAGATATTTTAGCAGAGTTCAATATCATCTTTTTAGGGCATAAAAGTAAAGACGAGCTCTCTTCTTTATATGCAAGCAGTGATATGTTTATTTTTCCTTCTACAACAGATACTTTAGGGCAAGTAGTACTTGAAGCCATGGCAAGCGGTACACCTGTAGCTGTAACCGATGAAGGTGGTCCTTGCGAAATTGTAGGTGGAAGTGATGTACAAGTTGGTTTCATCAACAATATAAACGATAAAGTGAAATGGATAACACTATTGACAGAGATAGAAAACCATACTTTAGATACAAATATTTTAGGAGAAAATGCCTACAAATATGCCCAAAACTTTTCAATAGAGAATACTTTCAAAAGTTTTGTAAATTTTCATCAAGAAACTATTGAACTGGAAAAATAAAGGAAAACAATGAATTACAAAGTAGCTATAGCAGGAACAGGGTATGTAGGACTCTCCAACAGTATTCTATTGGCACAACATAATGAAGTGGTTGCATTGGATGTCATTCCTGAAAAAGTAGAGATGATTAACCAAAAAATTTCTCCTATCGAAGATCCAGAGATAAAAGAATATCTCCAGAACAAATCTCTAAACTTTAAAGCCACACTGGATAAGTATGAAGCCTATCAGAATGCAGATTTCATCATCATAGCCACTCCCACAGATTATGACCCAGTGACAAACTACTTCAATACTGATTTAGTTGAAGTAGTGATCAAAGATGTTATGCAGATCAATCCTAATGCGGTGATGGTGATCAAATCAACCATTCCTGTAGGCTATACACAAAACATCAAAGAGAAATTAAATTGTGACAACATCATCTTCTCGCCAGAATTTCTTAGAGAGGGGAAAGCCCTCTATGACAATCTCTATCCTTCACGTATAATTGTTGGTGAAGAGAGTGAACGTGCAACCCTTTTTGCCAATCTTTTGGCACAGGGAGCCATCAAAGAAGATATTGATATACTCTTTACTGGTTCGACTGAGGCGGAGGCAGTGAAACTCTTTTCCAATACATTCCTTGCTATGAGAGTCGCTTATTTCAACGAGCTTGACTCCTATGCAGAAACCCATCACTTGGACACAAAACAGATCATTAAAGGTGTAGGGCTTGATCCAAGGATAGGAATGCACTATAACAACCCTTCATTTGGCTATGGTGGCTACTGTCTGCCGAAAGATACCAAACAGTTGCGTGCAAACTATAAAGATATACCTTGCTGTCTCATTGGTGCCATAGTTGAGTCAAATAGCACTAGAAAAGATTTCATTGCAGATTCCATCGCCAATCAGAACCCTGCAACTGTAGGTATCTACCGTCTTACCATGAAAAGCGGGTCAGACAATTTCAGATCTTCATCCATTCAGGGTATTATGAAACGTCTTAAAGCTAAAGGTATTACAGTGGTGGTTTATGAACCTGTGCTTAAAGAAGAAGAATTCTTCCGATCAAAGGTAATGAAAGATATAGAAGAGTTCAAAGCTGTCTCAGATATCATAGTGGCCAATAGACTCTCTGATGACCTGAAAGATGTAGAAAAGAAGGTTTATACTAGAGATCTATTTGGAAGTGATTAAAAAAAACTCCCAGCTTAGATCAAGTATACAAACGAGACCATATATGTAGTAGAGAATTTCAATTTTAAAAAGTTGATATAATGCCTTAAATAAGGCCTTTGTAGATGGTGCAATGAAATACGCTGATTAGCGTTTCATAAAAATGTACTTTTGTAGTGCATCTATATTTTTACTTTCAGATATTTTCAATTCTTTTAATCTGTCAAACATATCATACATAGATCTAAAGTTCAGTCAAATCATAGTTATCTTTTAAAATAGTAATAATACATTAAGTATAGTTTTTTACTATTTATTAAGGTTAATAGTTATATAATATTACTATAAGTATGAAAAAAGGACAAATCATGGTAGAAAATATTTTAATTGCAACAGCTGCATTATTTGTGATCGGTATCGTAACAATGGTGATTTCTCAGGTTTCCAGAGACAGATATTAAATCGATAAGATGGTATTCTGAGGCTTTATAGCCTTGGAAAATAAATTTCTATTCGAAGAATTTAGCTTGTACTAAATGAAAAAATAATGAGATGAAATACTCCAAATCTAAAGCAAATAGACATTATATAGCATAGTTTCTACACTGCTCGCACCTCTAAATAATCATCAAGCCTACCCTCAAAGAAAATGTATTATTTGAGATTTTTCGGCTTTAGTTCCTCATTGGTATCGTTAATTTCTGTTGGGAATTCTGTACTCTCATACAGAGTAATTTTAACAGTCTGTTATCATTATGGGAAGCTCCCTTTTGTAGCTGTAAGTTATACTTTACAGCAGAAACATATCTCTATGCTTCTACTCTGCAATTGAAATATCGTTTTCTTTTTGACTCTTTCAGTAGATTGAGGTCTGTAACAATGAACCCGTCGATACAGTTATTGAAATCTTTATCATATCCAAAGTCCAGGAAGTGCACCCCACCCTCTTCACAGATCTCTGAATATTGTTTGAAGAGTGTCGGCACTGTATATCCCATGAACCCTAACTCCTCTTTCAGTACCCTCATATCTGCCTTGTAATTATCACCTGAAAATATCTCTTCACAATGCATCTGTACCCATTGAGATGCGCTATAGGGTACTTTATGTTTCACAAGGTTTTCATTTGTACCAAAATAGTGTTCATAGAAATAGATCATCATTCCTTTGGCTTTTTGATTGAAAGTATCACTTAAGCTTACTGCACCAAAAAGATACTGAATATCCGGACGACCTTTCAAATATGCACCTATACCCTGCCAAAGGTAGTCTAAAGCTCTACTGTTCCAGTATTTAGGCTGAACAAAACTTCTCCCAAGTTCTATACCTTTTTGCAGGTAAGGGGTGAACTCCTGATCAAAACTAAAAAGTGTACTTGTATAGAGTCCATCCAGATCAAAATCATTGATAATATCCTTGCAGATACCCAAACGGTATGCTCCGGCTATCTCCAATGCTTCATCATCCCATATAATCAAATGTTTATAGTAAAAATCATAGCTGTCTATATCACGTTTCTTACCGCTTCCTTCACCTACATGACGGAAACTGATCTCTCTTAATCTACCTATCTCTTTGATCACACAGTTCTCTATCTCAGATTCATAGATGATGATGCTTTTACCGTCTGTGGTCTTTCCCAGCAGTGTCCCGTTCTTTAATTCCGATTTAAGCTCACTTCTCTGCTCCGGTACAGAGATCTCATTATAGGTCGTAAAGATCGGTTTATGATTCTTTGAGACCTTGTAAAGGTGTTTTCTTAAAAGCTTTGTTGTCTCTTTAATAGATAGGTTTGGCAGATTATAAGCATCAAATGGGATGGTCTTCCCAATAGTAAAATCAATACCCTTTCCTTTTGCCTTGAACATCTCATGAGGCAGCGTTGCTGTTGCCAAAGAACGGTTGATCATAGAGAGCATATAGAAGTTCTTAGAGTTCTTCGCTTTAATGTAGATGGGAAGGATAGGAGCCTGCATTTTCGAAGCGATCTTTAAAAACCCGCTTTTCCATGGTGTGTCTTTTACTCCGTTGGGTTTTGCACGGCTCACTTCGCCTGAAGGAAATATGATCACTGCCTCTTCGGCATCCAATGCCTGATAGATACTCTTAAGTGTCTCTTTATCCATCTTCCCATTGATATTATCTACCGGTATAATCAAGTCTTTAAGGTTCTCAAACTGTGACAAAAAAGAGTTTGCCACGATCTTGATATCTTTACGTACATCCTTGAGCATATGCAGCAGTGCCAATGCATCCAAGGCTCCCAAAGGATGATTTGCTATAACAACAGTACGTCCATAGGCAGGAATACGTCCAAGTTCATTCGTTTTTAAAGAGATCGAGATATCAAAATAATCAATAATAGCCTCTACAAAAGAGAAGGTGTCTTTATGTGCATTGTCTTGCATAAAAGCATTGATCTCATTTTCATGGAAGAGTTTTTTCATCCCATTGAATAATACTTTTTTCACTGCATTTGGAAATGTCTCTATGGCAGGATAATGATGTACCATATAATTTTCTACGCTGATCTGCATCAGGCTATCCTATATGTACAATTGATCTCTTCAACAAAGTGACTATGTACGGCTTTTACTTTGGAATGCGCATGAAAAAGTTCTTCTACAAGATCCCACTCTTCATAAATCGTGCTCAACGCTTCCTCTTCATCCATGGAAAACGTTTTTGCAACTCTTTTTGCAAGTTTAGCTATCTTCTTATCAGAAATAAGTATTTCTTCTTTCACGATTTTCTCCATTAAATATATTATGAAATAATAAGATTACTTGATAACACATTTATAACAGGAGCATCTCTATAGTATATATGGAATTGTGAAGTAAGTAATAATGAGTAATGGAGAAGGGCATAATGCGCCTCGCTGGTGTATCTAGGAAGAGATGCTCTGCAGTATGTTAAAAAAAAATGATTTCATTTCAGTAACATGATCCGTTATCAATCTGTAATAACTTGCTCATAAAAAATGATATGCAGTTAATTCAGTTTATATCCTACACCCCATACCGGAGAGAAGTACTCTTTTGTACCATCAGGGTCAATTTTCTTTTTCAAACGGTTCATCGCAACATTGATCGTCTTATCATTGAATTTACTGCTGTCATCATCCCATACCTCATCACGGAGATAATCCCGATCAAGCGGCTGGTGGGGGTTTTTGATAAAAGTATAGAGAAGTTTAAATTCAAGATTGGTCAGATCGATCACCTGCTGGTCTATCGTTAATTCATGTCTTGAAACATCTATATGCATATCTTTATATTTTATGTTGTCATTGCGATTTACACCGCTGCGTCTCAATACCGCTTCGACACGAAGTAACATCTCTTTGGCCTTGAAAGGTTTATTGATATAGTCATCACCACCTCTTTTAAATCCCTCTTCAAGCTCAAAATCACGGTCTTTCGCTGTGAGGAATATCACCGGGATTGTATACCCCTGTTCTCTCAAGTGGGCTACAAACTCGCTCCCCTCAGTGCCGGGGAGGTTCCGGTCAACGATCATTAGAACAGGATCTTCCTCTTCCAGGAACTGCTCCACATTTTCAGTTGAATTGAACCCTACTGTATCATATCCCTCTTTTTGCAAATGATACTCTACCAATTCTAGAATATCATTCTCATCTTCGATAATCAATATTTCCATATTTTTCTTTCTCATGGTGAAATTATATTATCAGATAATAACATAATTATTACAAGAACGTTATATTTACACCTTGCAATACATAAAAAATGAGTGCAGACAATAATGCTGCAGTCGGTACAGTGATCACCCAAGCTGCTACGATCTTTTGTGCCAGGCCACGTTTTACATAGTTTTCACGTAATGTTCTCTTGATCTTCTTCACTCTACTTTTTTGCGCTTTTATCTTGTCTGAAAGTTCTACCTGTTTTTGGAAATCATTTTTTGGACATGCTTTCAGTTCCTCTTTTAACTCTCTATGTGCTTCCACTTCGATATAAAGATCCTTTTGCTTATCTTTCATATCTTTGCTATCTAACCACTCTCTTAAGAAACCAACACCAAATACTGCCCCGACCGCAATATGGGTAGAAGAGACAGGAAGCCCAAGCTGCGTAGCGATAACAACAGTCAAAGAAGCTGCCATCATAATAGAAAAGGCTCTCGTCTGATCTAGTTCAGTGATCTCAGATCCAACCGTTCTGATCAATCTTGGTCCATAGAGCGCCAAACCGATAGAGATACCAATCGCACCTACGATCATGACCCATAAAGGGATGGACGCAGTAGAGGAGATCGTTGCACTGCTCAGTGCATCGTTCACCGCAGCCAACGGTCCTATGGCATTGGCTACATCATTCGCACCATGGGCAAAACTCAAAAGTGCCGCGGAGAATATCAAAGGTATCGTAAAGAGTCTATTGATATCCTCTCTCACATTTTTCATCCCTATGACCTTTTTTACAATTCGCGTTCTTACTATCAAATAAGAAATGCTCCCCCCAATACTACCTAGTGTCAAGGCAACACCAATTGTAGGTTTTTTACTCTCTGGTAAAAAAGGTATGGTCTCAACCAAAAAAGGCCACACTTTTTTCAGACCTTTTAGCGTGAGGTAGGCTACGAATGCAGCAGTCATCAGTGCTACCAGAATCGGTACGATCTTCTTTGCCGCTTTTAACCTATCTTCTTTGTAAATGATCTGTGACTTGATAATATAGAGAAAGATCGCCGCAATAATACCGCCCAGAATCGGAGAGATGACCCATGATGCAGCGATCTTGCCCATCGTACCCCAGGAGACAACGGCAAAACCGCCTGCGGCGATCCCCGCTCCCATAACACCACCGACAATGGAGTGTGTTGTGGATACCGGTGCTTTGAGCCAAGTGGCCAAGTTTAACCAGAGCGCAGCTGAGAGCAAAGCAGCTGACATTGCATAGACAAAGATCATTGGATCACTTCCAAATGCATCTGGAGAGATGATCCCTTTTTTGATCGTTCCAACCACATCCCCACCGGCGATCAATGCTCCGGCTGCTTCAAAAATAGAAGCGATGACTATAGCACCACCTATCGTTAATGCACCCGAACCCACTGCAGGGCCTACATTGTTCGCTACGTCATTTGCTCCGATATTCATTGCCATATAGGCACCAAATGCAGCGGCAAGAATTAAAAATCCGCCATGCGGAGTGTTTCCGATAATTGTGTTTGCATAAAAAGCAACTGCAACTGCAAATCCTGCACCAAGGATTATCTTTACTCTGTTTGTCATGATTGTGTCTTTTGAAAAGTTTTTGAATCCGTAAAGTTACACAAAATTGACTTACAAACTACTAAAAACGGGTGTTAGTCAGTGAAAACCTATCTAGCAAAGAAGAGCAAGAATCTTCTCTTTGAATCCCTCTTGATAGCCAAAACTTATCTCATCGACAGGAGAATCCACCTCTTCGATGATCTCACTTGAAGGGACATCAAAAGCATAATACTCAAGGTTTCCGTTATAACCACGGTCCCCTTCATAGGTTTTGAGTTTTCTTATGGTTTCATTGAGTAGATAAAATCCTTTGACACGTCCTGTGTAATCTCCAGGACCTCTAGCTTCCAGGTCGATAACGATGGTTATAGGCTTCTCACTTGTGGAGGGATCCATTGTATGCCAGCAATTGCTTTCATCTTCACCACAGTCAATATTTTCCACATCACTGCTGAAAGGATTCTCAAAGTAGTTCATCCCCTCACTTTCAAAGTGGATCAGTTGATCATAAAGCGCATTATTAAGAATGTTTGATTTCATATTTTTCTTCCTTTAAAACCGTAACCTTTTCACTCTTATCGACAAATAGATCTTTGAGGTACGGTGCACTGAATGCAAGTGCCAGACTCACTAATAGTCCTATGAATGCCTTAAAAATATCATTGGTAACTACCCTTGTCACCTCTTTAGGTTTTCTCAATTGACTCACATATGCAATGGCAAATTCTCTACCCGCAAGAAGCCCAAGGAATACCCACGTCGTACTCATAGGAATGGAACTCCAACTCTTAAACACTAAAAGTATGATACCATAGGTAAGGTCAACGATCGTTGCAGAGCGAATATCCGCTGTATTTGTTTTACTTGTTACGATCTTTTGAATCTCACCACCGCGAGATGCGAAAGTATGCGCATGCAGGATCACAAATAGTATAATGGCGCCAATGAACCATTCAGGAGATACCGTCCGTACTCCATGCTCATTCATACCGGCTGATGGTGCATAAATAAAGACATTTGCCAGATCTTGGATAAGCCATTGACTCCATAAAAAACCGGTTGAGAGCCATTGAGCGACGACCCATTTCTTCGAGGGAGTCACTTCATCTGATGTTTTAATGAACTTCATTTCAAATACAGCAACCACAAATCGATAGAGAAGAAAACCTACCGTAAATGCTACAATGTATCCCATGATAGATTTTGTTAACATCTTTTCAAGGTTTGTCACAGTAAATACAGTTAAAACAAGAAATGTTGTAGAAACAGGGATTCCAAAACGTGTCACAACCATAATAAAGATAGGGGCAAGCAGATAGACCCAGCTGAACTCAGAAGGATCTATAGGAGGAAACTTTTCAAGCCTTCCGTATGAAACATCTCCTCCGTTGACAATAAACCCATAGGTCATGGTAACCACAAGTATACCCATGGTAAAGAGCCATAACACCCACCAAGGTCTGTGAGCGTTTGAACTTAAAAAAGTTCCCAAAGTCTGGATCGCATCATTTGCAACGATAGAGTACGCCGCCAACGCAAAACCAATGATCATCATAATGAGGTTGATATCTAATTCCATGAGCAGGAGTATAGAGTAAAATGGTAACAAAATAGAAACCAAATGATAAGAGAAATATGTGATGTATAAGGCGAGTAAAAATTAGAGAGACTTCTCTCTGAAGGAGATGACTCTGAAAATTCAGAGTCATCTAAAATGAAGCATCAACCGTTATTTATTTAAAATTTAGCTGAAATCTTAGCGCTCAGTGTTCTACCATTCTTAAATCTTCTTGTCACACCATCACCCTGACTCCAGATCGTCTCATCATCCAAGAGATTCCCCGCTTTTACTCTGACTTCAAAATCATACTCATATTTGAATTTCTCGGTCCACACAAAATCCAAGAGGGTTGGAGGTGCTTCATATTGATCCAACTCTCTATCAGGACCATCGATGACACCAACTTTACGGATACGCTCATCCATATAATTGAGGTTCAACAGTGCTGATCTCTTTTCAGTCTCGTAGCCTAAAGTAACATTCACAACAAATGGTGATAATCCTTGTAATGCTCTATTGTCTGTCGTGAAGACCTCTTTTTGTTCTTCAGTTAGTTTAACTTCTGAATAGTTATAAGAGAAGTTCCCTGAGATAAAGTAATTTGACCACCCAGGATGTATGAAATCAAAATTCTTTCTCCCATCAACTTCAAAACCATACAGCGTTGCCTCTTCTGTATTGGCAAAAGAGTAGATAGGCAGTGAAGTCGATGGCAGCATCACATCTTCGATCGGATCTTCCATATACTTATAGAAAAGTCCGAACTTGACATTTTCACTGTCTGAGAAGAAATAACTGTATTTGAGGTCAAAATTATAAATAATGGTATTGACCAGGTCAGGGTTACCCACGATCGTCGCAACATCGAACGGGTGGAAATACTCACCTTCTGTAAATTCTCTCAAATCCGGCATGATATAGGTTTTAGAAATAGCAATGTCATATTGCTGTTTTTCACTATATCTATATTTCAAAGATAAAGATGGGAAAAAGTCATTGATCTCCAATGTATCAGGAACTACAATAACATTATTCCTTTGTGAAAAATCAGGGTTTGTCGAATCCAATTTATACTGATCGACTTCCTGAGTGAGATCAACATATCTGACCCCAAGTACCATTTCAACATCTTCATAAGGTCTACTCATCCATGAGACAAACGGACTGAATTCATCCACATATGCGTCAAAAGAGTCTTCCGCTTTAAAGAGTGTAGCGATCTGGAACAACCTGTAATCATAAGGATACGGAGGTAATACAAAGTTATTATAGATCGAATCTATCTCTTGAACAAGATCACGGTCCTCTACAGGCAGATTGCTTGTTTTATCAAGATAATACTTCTGCTGTCTTGAAACTCTCTCTTTTGACGAGATATTGATACCATACTCAAGATACTCATCTTCGTTAAACACTTCAATTTCGTGTTTACTCTTCAGGTACATTGCATTGAGATCGTCCTCAGAAGTTACACGGTTAGCCAAATGGTTACTCTTGGTATTATCATTAAATGTCAGGCCACCTTCTGTTATATAGATATACTGGTAGTTATTTGGCTGATAGAATTCAGCTGTACTCATCTGAAGTCCAAATTTCAAGTTGGATTCTAGATTAAATATCTCATAATCAAAATCACCACTGAATTGATCTATATTCAGTTCTCTCTCTTCCCAACCTAGATTATAATAGGTTAAGTGTGAATAGTTCGATCCAATAATACCATCCGTTATACGTGTTGATTTTACTGCATTATTCGTATAGAGCTTCGTATATTTCAACCTTAGTACATCTGCATAATTATATCCGATGTTCAACATACCACCATGCATAATATCCATTGTAGTCTAATCGATCGTACCATATTTGGTTGCTTCAGGTTTTTGATTACCATCTGCATCATAATCATATCCGTAGAACTGTTCAGGTCTGAAATCATTGTCCTGACCATACGAATAGTTACCGTAGATGGTCAAACGGTGGTCGTCACCGAAATCAAAACTTTTAGCTCCTTCGATCGAACCTCCAAAACCTGGAGGTAAAGTCGATTGATAGACTCCATAGACACGATTGATATACATTCTGGTATATTCTGAGAGTTCCTCTTTGGTAAAATCTCTGGTTGTAAATGTTGGGGTTCTCTGCCCAACCTGTACCTGCGTAGCATCAAGGATAGGCTGAGGAATACTCCTGAAACTACGATCATACCCTGTCCAATCTGATCCCGATCCGACATAGTCGATCGTTGGGTCACCTGTATAATTATTGATCTTCCCTGCTAAAGAGATCTTGATGAAGTCTTCATCAAAATCCTCTTTTGTTCTGATATCAATATATCCACCACCAAATGAGCTCGGAATATCTGCCGATGCACTCTTCTGTACAACGATTGAACCGATGACAGATGAAGGAAAGATATCTAAAGGAACCGTTCTTTTAAGCGGGTTAGGTGAAGGCATAGGAAGTGAATTCATCTCAATATTGGAGTATCTCTCTCCCAAACCTCTTACATAGATATTCCGACCATCAACCAGCGTTACACCTGTAACTCTACGGAGTGCTGCTGCAGCAGTACTGTCACCTTTTTTAGAGAACTCTTCATACCCAAGGATATTGGCAATAGCATTGACATTTTTCTCTTCAGCCATAACCTCTGTCAAAGAACCTTCTACTTTTGGAGCGAGTACAACATACTCTTCAAGTTCCATACTTGCGGGTGTTAGTTTGACAACACGGCTGGCCACTTTATCTTTTGCTACTTTAATCCCGCCTACTGTCTGTGCACTGTATGCTGAGTGAACTACAGAGATACTGAGCGTTTTCCCCGACGGTACGGTTGCCTTGAACTTTCCATTCTCATCTGTTCTAACATCAACTGCCGTACCTCTGACAAAAACCCTTGCACCCGCAATTGGCATATTGCCTTCAGAAGAGAGCACTGTTCCTGTAAGTGTACCTGTTCCAGTAGAAATTTCTTCCTTTTTTGCCTTCATCTTCGCAACGGCGATCGGTGTATCTATATCTATACTATCCGGACCTTTTTTTGATAATGTTGCGATCACTTCGGTATTTCTGTTGCTCTTGATAGTAACAGATTTTTTAAAGTACCCTAAGTTCTCTCCTGATGCACTCTTACCAAAGATCTCAAGTTGATGTTTGCCCTCTTTGACCAATACACTTACTGCACCGTCTTTATCGGTTCTGTACACTTTGCTGCCATCTATTTTCACCTCATTTGAGATCAGAGGCTTTCCGTCACTAAATAACAATACTGTAAGTGTACCCTGTTTGGTTTCACTTGCAAACACTGCAAGCGGTACAATTATTACTAGTAAAACACGCAATAACTTATTCATTTATATACACTCCAGACTGTTGTTTTGACATTTTTCTATATTTTTACGTATCACTGTTGCTTTAGAGAAAAGCTCATCATCCTCTATCATTTTGAGATGTATCTCAGCATTTTCGTAATCTTTTACTGCATAATATGCATAGGCCAGAGCATAACGCATATTGTCATTGGTCAACAAACCATAACGATCCAAGGCATCTTTTAGACCAATGACCTTTTCAAACTCTCCCCTGCTGATAAATATCGCTACCTTCTGCTTGGTCTTCTCTTCTTTGTCCGTCATTTTAGAGTTCAAATAGAGTGCATGCGTCAATGCGCCATTTCTTCTATACATCTCAGCAGCTTCTTTAAGATACTTAGGATCATAATAGGATCCTTTTTCAAAAAGATCAGCTGTAGTATAAGGCATGTCTTTTTGACTGTAGTAATGCCCTAAAAGTATATAGACCTTTGCAGAAGAAGGAAATTTAAGCTTTGCTTCTTCAAGTACTTTGATCGCTTCATTGCTTTCACCACCGCTTTGCAGCATCTGTGCCAAAGAGATATACTCCTGGGCACTTGCCGGTACCTTTTTCATATAGGCTTTTGCAGCAACTATTGCAGACTGATACAGCTTCAACTCAGCAAAATAATAGAACTTCTGCTTAAGAAGAGTCGGATCCTTTGGAAAGAGCTTTGAGCCTCTACTGAGGGCATCAATAGCTGAACCTTTTTGTTCTGCTTTCCAGTAGCACTCTGCTCTAAGTGCAAAAAGAGAGGCGCTTGCACGTCCCTTCTCACCGGCTGCATCAAGAGCATATACCGTGTTCATATACTGTCCGGACTTATAATAGGCTTGAGAAAGATAGATATATATCTCTTCTATTTGATCTTTTCTCAATTTTTCTGCATCAAAGACAGGTTTTTTCACAACCGGTTTTTCTACTTTTTTCTCGTCAGAAAATACTTTGAAGAGATACTCTCTCTTTGGCTTATCTTCGACTGGAGGTGTATACACTTTGATCTGTGTTGCTTTGATCGCTTCTTTAAAAGATGCGATCGAAGCATCATATTTTTCTTTTTTAAGAAAGATCAACCCTCTCATATTGTGATATTTATCCCACTCGATAGCCGTATGCGAATCTTTGGCTTTCTGCAGCTCACCCAGTGCTGTATCATATTTACCGTCATAATACATGATGGTTGCGATCTCCATATGGTTGATCGTCTGTTCTTCAGGTTCTTTTGCCTGAAGTGAAGTTGTCAGGAAAAGAAGCACTGATAATGTAATAATTTGTTTCAACATCTTTTCACCTTAATTAAAATCGAAGCGAACTTTTTGCTTCGCCCATACTTTTACAGGATTACCCTTGTATTTAGCCGGAGCAAAACGCCAGCTTCTAACACCTCTAAGTGCTGCTTGATCAAAAACACCCGCCGGACTTGAAGCGATCACTTTAGCCAACTCTACACTTCCATCTTTTGCGATCAGAAGATTTACGATTACATACCCTTTGATACGTTTTTTCGCAGCTGAAGAAGGGTATTCAAGTGGACCACGAGATATCACTCTAGGTTTACTGTCGACCGTACCTTCACTCATCGCAGCATCTGCTGCTACATCACCGAGGATATTGCTTCCGTCCCCTGCAAAATCTGCTGAAGAAAATTCAGGAATATTCATCGCAAGACCACCCAGCATTGCACCAAGATCTGGAAGCGGTGCTTTTGGCTGCGCTTTTCGTTTCGGTTTTGGCTTAGGTTTAGGTTTTTCAACCTTAGGCGGCTTCTTTGCTGTCTTCATATAACGCATCGTCTCTTTAACTTTTTTCTCTTTCTTAGCTACTTTTGCGTTAAATGAGACAACCAGGATAACCATAAGCGCTATACCAATTAACATTGACCAAAATGCGTAAGTTTTGGCTCTCCTTTTGAGAAATTGCTGCTTGACCATTATAGATTATCCCATCTCTTTTGTCGTAGATACCGCTACATCTTTTGCCCCGGACATTCTACACTCATCTACCACATCGATCAGTGTCTCTACCGGGATCGTATCATCAGATACTACTAATACTGATTTATCAGTAGATGTACGAAGTAGATCTCTGAGTTTACTCTGTATAGCCCAAAGCTGAACCGGTTGATTATCGATATAAACCTGACTTGTGTTATCTATATAGACACGGACCACTTTTGCATCTGACTTGCTTGCACTTGCAGCCGATGGACGATCAATGTCCAGTTTCATATCTTTGACAAATGTCGTAGTAACCATAAAAAAGATCAATAGGATAAATACCATATCGATCAGTGGTGATACATCTACTTGATCCACTTGTTGTTTTTTTTGTCTCATTCTCATTACGAATCCTTCGTAGTTATAATATCTGTGATCTGGTCAAATTCAAGTTCAAAACGCTCTGCTTTACGATCTAACATACGACCAACTATTAACCCTGGAACTGCCACAACAAGTCCCAGTTCAGTGGTAAAAAGT
>Ga0180436_10000912_pt1 | contig 29637 bp, 30 predicted proteins | sample SS_ome_2_FD_132434 | JGI IMG/M metagenome (GOLD analysis project Ga0180436, IMG submission 132434) | Hypersaline lake sediment archaeal communities from the Salton Sea, California, USA - SS_3_S_2 metaG | ecosystem: Environmental > Aquatic > Non-marine Saline and Alkaline > Hypersaline >... | reverse complement strand
GATCTCAGTCTGGGCAGATAGGCCGAGCTCGGTTGGGCCCCGTTCGGCAATGAGCTGAGCCGCCACCTGCTTCACCTCGAGGTCGCCGGCCGCGGCGAGACCGTTGGGGAGGCGGCGGTCGATGAGATCCGCAACAGATTGGATTCCGACCACGTCGGTCAGCTCGTCGCTATCGAAATAGGTAAACAGCGTCGGACCCAACTCCGGGTCTGCCCGCAACGCCTCCTCGGCCGCAAGCAGAGTCCGCAGTGAGTCGGCTGTCAGCAGGTCACCCTCATGATCTTCGATGGCAAGGAACGTGGTGAATACCGACGAAGAGAACTCCTCTTCGATCTTGTCCCTAGCATCGAAGACGGCTCCAGATGGTTCCTGGGAAGCCGATTCTTCCGGCTCCATCGTCAGGAAGGGTATGGCCAACATTGCGGTTATCAGCAGGCTGGCCAGGATCACCGCAGTCGCGCGTTCTGCAATCCACTTCGAGATCCGGGTGCCCCGTTGGCTGGCACTCATTTGTGTACTCCTTTGCTGTAGGTATCTTGACAGCGTCAAGTTGACAGTGGCAAGATAATTGCGCATAATGTTTACGCTGTCAAGATCGTTTTTCAGGAGCGAAAGAAAACGCCATGGCAAATGACGCCTATCACCATGGAGACCTGCGCAATGCTCTGCTCGAAGCCGTCGGCGAGATCATCAGCGAGAAGGGTCTCGGCGCGGTCAGCCTGCGCGAGGCGGCGCGGCGGGCGGGAGTCTCTCATGCGGCCCCGTCGCATCACTTCGGCGACAAGATGGGGATGCTCACCGCGTTTGCGACTCGCGGCTTCGAAGAGTTCGGGCAACGAATGCAGGTTGCTGCCGATAGCGCTGCCGGCGAAGGGGTCGAGGCCCAGTTCCGGGCGATCGGGATCGAGTACCTGCGCTTCGCAGTGGAACGCCAGCCCTACTTCGAAGTGATGTTTCGATCCGAGATGCACGACAGTCAGGATCCGGATCTGAAGTGCACGAGCCACAGTTCATTCGGGGTTCTGATGAAGCTCGTCGAAGCGATGGATCCGGCGGAGCTCGACGGGGCGGACCCGATGCACGTTGCGATGGGGGCGTGGGCGACGGTGCACGGCCTGGCCACCCTGTGGCTGGACGGCGCACTCAGTCAGTTCACCGACGAGGACCTCTTCTCACTGGTGCAGGGAGTCTTCGCAGCAGACGCCAGGGTATAGGTACATTTCGGCCTGCTCCCGGCACAATGACGCGGAGATCTATCGAGCCGCGCGGGAGCAAAACTCCAGATAATGCCAGGTCGGTCTCGCACCTTGCGTTTCTTGGGGGTAGGCTGCGCGAGATACGCAGCTCGTCTGGGGAGGGGAGTCGTATCAGTTCCCCCATTCCTTGATTGGCTGTAGGCCGCGTCTGGAGATACCGGGTGCGGCGACAAGGAGAAGGAAGGGGAAAGCCGCAGATGAAAACAACCCTAAAGGTGTTGTGGATTCTCGTGGTATTCGCTCTCATCGCCGCAGCTTGCGGTGGTGATGACGACTCCGCTGATGACACAACCGCTGCACCTGACACAACCGCTGCGACAACAGCGGCTCCAGATACGACAGCGGCACCCACAACAACCGCTGCTCCGGATCCCGATTTTGTCGGTAAGGTCCTCGACGCCGGCGGCTGTGATTACGGCGGTTCTATCGAGAAGCTGTCCGCACTCGATGAGTTCACAGTCGAGTTCGATCTGTGCGGGCCGAATCCGGCCTTCCTAGCGCAGATCGCGTTCGCCGTATTTGGCATCCAGCCGGAGGAGCACCTGGAGGCCACGGGCGGTGCACCACTGGAGAACCCGGTCGGTACCGGTCCGTACGCGCTCGATGAGTGGGTCCGAGGTGACTCGGTCAATTTCTCGCGCTTCGACGACTACTACGGCGTGCAGCCGGCCCATTCAACACTTGTGTTGAAGTGGGCGACTGAAAGCGCCGGCCGTCTGCTCGAGCTGCAGGCGGGAACGGTGGACGGGATCACGTTCCCGGGCACCGAGGATCTGGAAGTGATCGAGAATGATCCGAATCTGACGCTGCTCAGCAAGCCCGAGCCGAACATCTTCTACGTTGGGTTCACCAACACGTTCACTCCGTTCGACAACGTCGACGTCCGTAAGGCCATCGGCATGGGTATCGACCGGCAGCAGATCGTGGACATCTTCTACCCGCCCGGTTCCGAGGTGGCTTCCCACTTCACGCCGTGCTCGGTAGAGAACGGCTGTCAGGGCGAATCGTGGTACGAGTTCGACGCAGCTGCGGCTAAGCAGATGCTGGCCGATGCCGGGTATCCGGATGGCTTCGACACATCCATCTTCTACCGCGATGTCACCCGCGGCTACCTGCCGACACCGGGCGACGTTGCCGTCAATATCCAGACCCAGCTGCGCGAGAATCTCGGGATCAATGCCGAGGTCGTGCAGATGGAGTCGGCCGAGTTCATCCAGGCTTGTTCCTCGGCAGGAACCTGCGACGGAATGCACCTGTTGGGATGGACGGGTGATTACCCGCACATCACCAACTTCCTGGATTTCCACTTCGGGGCCGACGTGGACCAGTTCGGCACTCCCCATCCGGAGATCTACGAGAATCTGGAGGCAGGAGCGCTGCTGACAGATCCGGCGGAGGCAGCCCCCGTCTATGAGGCGGCCAACAACGCCATCAAGGAACTCGTTCCGATGGTGCCGATCGCTCACGCCGGTGCCTACTTCGGTGCCAGCGCCGCGGTCGAGGGCTCCAATGCTCCTCCGTGGGGTCACGTCCAGCTCAACCTGTGGGACAACGGCACGGACACGATGGTGTTCATGCAGGGCAACGAGCCGATCTCGCTGTACTGCGCAGATGAGAGCGATGGCGAATCACTCCGGGCCTGTGGCCAGGTAGTTGAGGCGCTGTACTCATACGACATCGAGGGCAACGTTCGGCCGCAGCTCGCCACAGAGTGCGTGCCGAACGAAGACCTGAGCCTGTGGACATGCTCACTCCGTCAGGGTGTCATGTTCCATGACGGCACAACATTCGACGCCAACGACGTCATCGTCTCGTACACGGCAGGCCTCGATGCGTCGAGCCCTCTGCACACCGGTAACTCCGGTACGTTCGACTACTACGACTACCTGTGGGGACTGATCAACGCTCCTTCGGAGTAGATCTGACTGATCAACGACTAGTTGAGGGGTGGCGCTGCGGCGCCACCCCTCACTGCTGTTCGGGCGTGCGGCGGATACCTCTTCGTGTCTTCACGACTGAATGGATTCCGCCCGGATCAAAGCTCTAAGATCTCTGCGCAGATGCTGAGCTACATCACACGTCGCGTGCTGCTCGCTATCCCGGTTCTAGTCGGGATTGTCGTTGTGGTGTTCCTCCTGGTGAGGGCGATCCCCGGTGACCCGTGTACTGCGATGCTGGGTGAGCGCGCCACGGAGGAAGCGTGTGAGCGGTTCAACGAAGCCAACGGGCTCGACGAACCGGTGTGGGTCCAGCTCGGCATCTACATGGGGAATGTGGTGACCTTTGACCTGGGCGAGTCGGTGAGGTTCTCCCGCCCCGTTAACCAGCTTCTCATCGAACGTTTGCCTCTGACTACGGAACTCGCGTTGGGCGCATTGTTACTGGCAGTGCTGGTCGGAGTCCCCCTCGGTGTACTGGCGGCCCGTCGCCACAACACGATCGTTGACACAGGGACGATGGCGCTGGCCAACATCGGCGTCTCGATGCCGGTCTTCTGGCTGGGGTTGATGCTTGCCTACGTGTTCGCGCTCATGTTGAAGGACACGATATTCCAGTTACCTCCGTCGGGCCGTCTCAGTGCCGGTCTGTCATCAGTGCCCTATTACGAGGCGTGGGGGTGGCAGCTGACCGAAGGGTCGTTCTGGTCCAAGTTTCATGAGTACATCGCCAATCACTACATATTCAATGGCCTGATCACCGGCAACTGGGAAGTCTTCTGGGATGCGGTCAAGCACATGATCCTCCCTGCCGTTGCCCTGGCCACTATCCCGCTTTCGATCATCGCCCGCATCACCCGCAGTGCGCTGCTCGAGGTGATGAGCAAGGACTACATCCGCACCGCCCGGGCCAAGGGGGTCAGTGAGTGGACCGTCGTCCGCAGCCACGCCTTCCGCAACGCGCTGCTGCCGGTGGTCACCATCGTCGGCCTCCAGCTCGGCGCTCTGCTCGGGGGCGCCGTGCTCACCGAGACCGTGTTCAACCTGGGAGGGGTTGGGCGCGCTCTATTCGACGCGATCACCGGGCGTGATTACGCCGTGGTGCAAGGGTTCACCGTGGTTGTGGCGGCCGTCTATGTGATAGTCAATCTCCTCGTTGACCTCTCGTACGCGTACCTCGATCCGAGGATCAGACTCGAATGACTCCGAACGTATCTCGCGCAGAAGCACTCGAGCGTCTTGCGGCCGAATATGCGGCCAGCGAGCAGATGTTCGAGAAGCCGCTCGGACAGTGGCGGCTGGCGCTGCGCCGCTTCCGCGGGCGCCGATCCGGCATGACGGGACTGTTGCTGATTGTTGCGTTGATTCTGATTGCGGTGTTCGCCCCGCTGATTGCGCCGTACGACCCGAATGAGGACCTGATCGGAGAGCAGGATGTAAGGCGATATCAGGAGCCATGTATCTATGTCCTCGGCTGTCCGGAAGATCAACCGCAGCACTGGATGGGCATCGACGGCAACGTGCGCGATTACTACTCGCGAATCATCTACGGGTCGCGCGTCAGCTTGCAGCTGGGCTTCTTCACGGTGACGCTCGCCCTCGTCGTCGGGTCCACCATCGGGGCCGTATCCGGCTACCTGGGCGGGTGGTTCGACAACATCGTCATGCGATTCATGGACGTGATCCTCGGCTTCCCATCCCTGCTGCTCGCGATCGCCATTGTCGCCGTGCTCGGACCCGGGTTACGTAATGCACTAATCGCGATCGCCATCGTCACCCTTCCGGGATACGCGCGCGTCATGCGCGCTCAAGTGCTCGCCATCAAGGAGTCCGACTATGTGGCCGCCTCCCAGGCCCTGGGTGCGTCTCCCATGCAGATACTCTTCCGTCGAGTCGTACCCAACGCGATGACGCCGCTCGTCGTGCTGGCCACGCTGGGCGTCGCCACCGCCATCCTCGAAGCCGCCGGTCTCTCCTTTCTCGGCCTTGGTGCCCAGCCGCCGCTTGCCGAATGGGGATCGATGCTTGCCTCCTACCGCAACCAGGTGTTCACGGCGCCCCATCTCGTCTTCTATCCCGGCCTCGCCATCATGATCACGGTGCTTGGCTTCAACCTCATGGGCGACGGCCTCCGCGACGCCCTCGACCCCACTCTCAACCGATGACGGCGCCGGCTTCCACCCCCGAGAGCACGCCGGCCGCCGCGTCCGAGCGCTTGCTCGAGATCAACGGCCTGAGAACCCACTTCGACACACGGGACGGTGTGGTCAAGGCGGTCGACGCCGTTGATCTTCATGTCGATCGTGGTGAGGTTCTCGGCATCGTCGGCGAGTCGGGCTGCGGCAAGTCGGTGACGTCGCTGTCGGTCATGGGCTTGATTGCCCACCCCGGAGAGATCGTTGCCGGGGAGATCCTCTTCGACGGCAAGGACATCGCCCGGATGAAGAAGTCCGAGTTGCGCGGGCTACGGGGTGAGCACATCTCGATGATCTTCCAGCAGCCAACCGGGGCACTCAACCCTGTCTACCGGTCCGGGGCTCAGATCAAGGAAGTGTTCGAGCTGCACCGGGATTGGGCAAAGGACGTTGAACAGGAGAAGGTCGTCGACATGCTGGCCAGAGTCGGCATCCCCGATCCTGAGACGCGGGCTAGGGCCTACCCGCATGAGCTTTCCGGTGGGATGGCCCAGCGGGTCATGATCGCAATGGCGCTCGCTTGCGAGCCCGAATTGCTCATTGCCGACGAGCCGACGACGGCCCTCGATGTCACGATCCAGGCGCAGATCCTCGACCTGATTCGCGATCTGCAAGCATCCTCCAACACCGCCGTGCTCCTCATCACCCACGACCTCGGAGTGGTTGCCGAGATGGCGCACCGAGTTGCGGTGATGTATGCCGGCGAGATTGTCGAGGAGACCGATGTCGACTCGATCTTCCATCAGCCGATGCATCCGTACACAAAGGGGTTGATCGGCTCGATACCCGTGCTTGGTGTCAAGAAGGACGAGTTGGACACCATCCCCGGCATTGTGCCCTCCTTGATCGACCTGCCAACGGGTTGCCGGTTCGCCTCCCGGTGTGTTGATCGAATCCAGAACGATCTCGAGATCTGTACCACTGAGAAACCACAGTTGCTCGAAGCCAGACCGGGGCACAAGGTGCGCTGCTGGCTCTATCAGGACGGTCCGGCTGATGGTTGAGAATCTCGTCGAGATCAGAAACCTCGTCAAAGAGTTCCCCGTCAAGGGCGGCGTGTTCCAGCGGCAGGTAGCCAGTGTCAAAGCGGTAGCGAATGTCGACCTCGACATCCGCAGAGGTGAAACGATCGGCCTGGTCGGGGAGTCCGGCTGTGGCAAGACCACCCTGGGACGGATGTTGGTTCGTTTGCTCGAACCGACCAGCGGCACCATTCAGCTCGATGGCGTCGACATAACTCACGTCAAGGGTCAGAAGCTGAAACAGTACCGCCGCAGGATGCAGTTCATCTTCCAGGATCCTTACGGCTCGCTCGATCCCCGCACCCAGGTCGGGGATTCGATTGCCGAGGGGCTTCGCCTGCACGGAGTCGACAACAAGGACGAGCGGCAAGAGCGTGTCGGCGAAATGCTGGATGTAGTTGGCCTGAAGCGTTCGCACGCCGGTCGCTATCCCCACGAGTTCTCCGGCGGGCAACGGCAGCGTATCGGGATTGCCCGGGCACTGATCCTCAAGCCCGATCTCGTCGTCGCCGACGAGCCGGTCTCTGCCCTCGATGTTTCAGTGCAGGCGCAGGTGCTCAATCTGCTTCGCGAGCTCCAGAGTGAACTGGGTCTAACGCTGCTGTTTGTCGCCCACAACCTGGCGGTGGTCGAACACATCAGTGATCGGGTGGCCGTGATGTATCTCGGCAGCATCGTCGAGCTCACCGATCGTGACACTCTGTACGCCAATCCGCAGCATCCCTATACGGAGGCACTGCTGTCGGCGATTCCCATCGCCGATCCCTCGCTGCGGCGCAAGCGCATTCTCCTCGAGGGCGATGTGCCGAGCCCGCTCAACCCACCCTCCGGATGCACCTTCCATCCGCGATGCCCCATCGCTGCAGAAGGGGTCTGCTCAGTTGAGACCCCGGGACTCCTACCGGTCGGCGAGAACGGCGATCACCTGGCTTCCTGCCATCTCCGTACCGGCGAGCATCAGCACCTCAATCGGGCGTTGCCCACGGACTGAGGCTCATGCAATCAGCGCCTATCCCAAAGGGTAGGTTTGAGTTCGATGCGATCGAACTGCTGGCTTCGCGTGTTGAGAGCGAACTCTGGCTTCGCGTGTTGAGAGCGAACTCTGATGCTTCCCGGGGGAGGATCTAGGCCTCGCAGGTGACTGCGATGCCGGTCAGGATCTCGTAGCCCGCCGACAGTTCGTCGCAGCTATTGCCGTCGATGCGGAAGTCGATGTTGTAGTCACCGTCCTGCAGGCCCCACATCAGGATCTCAGCGGCATGCTCCGTAGCCCGGTTCTCCCAATTGACCTCACGTGATGACCACTCCTCCAGTCCCCGCAGCTCGGTGAAGGCTGAGACGCTCTCGGCTGTGACATTCTGATCGATCCAGGCGTGAGCCAACTCGTGCAGCAGCGTGCGCTTCCGCCAGGTCTCCTCGACCGCTGGATTCTCGTGAACGGCACACACCACGATGGTGGCCAGGTCTCCGTCGGCCAGGTAGGCCCGTCCCCGGACGCTGCCGCAGGCTTCCTCGTTGCGATGGAACTCGACTGCAACTTCGGGGAACTCGAACCCCGCTGCCGAGAACAGAGCCTGCGTCCACTCGTATGCAACTTCGTCGGCCTCGCCGGCGAAGACCGGATGGATCGTCACCGGGGCCTTGGCGGTGGTGGTGAAGGTTGGGACTGTGGCGCCAGTGGCCTCTGCCTTGGGCAGGAACGGGGTGAGCAGTGCTCCGACCAGGAGGGTCACGATGATGGTGCTTCGGGTGGTGTATGTAGCCATACCCGCAGCGTCTGAAACCGGCCTTTGCGGGCGATTAGCAGCGCATTAGTGCGGCTGTCGGCGGGTCAAGCGGGTGTGGCTTAAGTCCGGGCTAAGTCGGGCGCCAGATGTAGTACCGGGTACTGGGCAAGTTTGAGGTCAGCCGGGACGGAGCGGTCGTGGATGTCGGAACCTACCGACAGGAATCGCTCGTCGCCTATCTGCTGACCAATCCGAACAAGATCCTCTCGACGGATCAGATCAAGTCTGGCGTCCCTGACAGCAGCATATTGCCGTCAGGGACGCCAGACGCGACTTGGCGGCGCAGTACCATGCCGGGCCATGAATCTCCCGATCTCCTTTCTTTCCGACTTTGGGCGTGAGGACGAGTTCGTCGGGGTGGTCCACGGGGTTATCGCCCGGATCGCTCCCGAGGTGCGCGTCATCGATGTTGGCCATGAGTTTGCCCAGGGCGACATCCGCGCCGGTGGCCTGGCGCTGATGCGAGCCATCCAGTACCTGCCGCCCGGGGTGGCCGTTGTTGTCATCGATCCTGGCGTCGGGACGGAGCGGAAGCCAGTGGCGGTCCAGACCGAGTGGGGAGTCTTCATTGCCCCCGACAATGGTGTGCTCGCCCCGGCAGTCGCGATGACCGGGGGAGCGACGAAGGCCGTCATCATCGACAATCCGGAGGTGAAACTCCCCGCTCCGGGAGCAACATTCGATGGTCGCGACCTATTTGGTCCCGCCGCTGCCGTCATTGCCTCGGGCCAGGCCACCCTCGATGAGCTGGGAACGCCTATCGACCCGAATGCACTGATGCCGATGGCGCTGCCGCTGGTCGAGCACGGTGAGCAGAGCGTCATTGGGGAGGTTCTCTGGGTCGACCACTTCGGTAATTGCCAGCTGAACGTCACCCCGGAGGATTTGCAGCTGGTCGGCATCGGGATGGGTACCGCCATCGTTCTCAAGATCGCATCGGCCGAGTTCGCCATCGATTGGGTGACCGCATACGGAGATGTCGCGGAAGGCGAGGGATTGCTCCACATTGACAGCTACGGTCAGATCGCAGTCGCCGTTCGCAATGGACGAGCGGTCGATTCCTATCCGCTTGATGAAGGCACCGCAGTCACTCTGCGCGCCGGTACGCCGCTGCTGCAGATCACCGGCGGCTAAGCCACTAGAAACCGCGCAGCAGCCAGATGAGGGACGATCCCAGAATGATCGCAAGAAGACCGATGACTACGGCGGCGGTGGCGGGACGCATGGTTGGGTCACCCTAGTGTCCCGTGTCGAGCTCCTGACCAGGGCGGAGTGCGGTCTCTGCGACGAAGCACTACCGCGAGTGCGTCTCATCAGCCGGCTGCTCGGCCGGAGGCTCGAGGTGGTCGACATTGCCGAGGATCCCCACCTGGAGCGCGAGTTTGACCTACGGATCCCCATACTGCGCAACGAGCGCGGGGATGTTCTCGCCGAAGGGCCGATCGGCTGGAAGCAGGCCTACCGGGCCGTGCGTCGAACCTGAATCCCGCTACAGGCTGCGCATGTAGGCGACGACATCGACGAGATCCTGCTCGGACAGGTTGTCGTTCCCGCCGCGCGGTGGCATATCGACACCCGTCGTGTTGTCGGGATGACTAGCGTCGCGTCCTTCTTCGAGGAAGCTGATGAGGGCTGCGTCGGATTGCTCGGTGATGAACGGACTGCCCGGCATCGGTTTGCCCAGCCCGGTGATCCCCTCACCCTCGGGCCCGTGGCACGCCCGGCACGTCGACTCGAAGACGGCCTTACCATTGGCGACATCGGCCGGGCCGACCACAACCGGGTCGGTCGCCGCGCTTTCGGCGTCGACCGAGTCGCTATCGCCACCGCCGCAGGCTCCTAATGCCAGGACGAGAACACCGATCAAGATCAGCAATCGCTTGGCCATCAATCCTCCCTCATTTGCGCACGCACCAGGATTGCTCGGAAGCTAGCGAGAACAGAGCCGGCGATGTAGGGGCGAAGGTCCCTGCGCGGTTCGAGGCCGGCTCAGGCCTCCGGTTGCTCCTTCTCGTAGCGGTCTAGCGCCACCACAAACATCAGGAACAGGATCAACGATGCCAGTGTCAGTGCGATCGACGGGATGCGAATCTGAAACGCGTTCAGCCCCTGCAAGTTCGACGGCGCCAGGCCTCGGGGGGCGTACACAACGAACAGCAGCGAGCCAATCACCATCCAACCGAAAGTGGCCGCGCCGGTGACCAGAAAGGCGAGGCGAACCCCCAGGTTCGTGTAGAGGAGCAGATACCCGGTGCCGACGAAGGCCACGATCGACACGATGGTGATCAGGATGCCGCGCAGCGCGATGGCGGTACCGGTGAGGGTGCCCTCGTCGTCGACCTGGCCGAGGGTGGCATCGAACAACTCGCCAAGCACGCTTCGAACCGCCGGGATGAAGACGAGGATTGCGACGATCGCCGCAAACACGCCAAATCGCTCGAGCGTGCTCAAGCCACGTTCGTCCTCAATGAGATCCCGGGTCATGTTGCGCAAACTCACATTGCCCTCTCATACTTGACGATCAGCTCGATGTCCTCTTGCGATAGCACCGCACCGAAGCCGGGCATACCACCAACACCGCTGATCCCGTTGACGCCGTACTCCTCGGTGGCGTTGGCCCCGTTGATGATGAAGTCGATGTGGCTGGCCTCCTCGGGGAACTGCACGACGGTGCGCCCCTGGGTTAGCGCCGGCGCCCATGCCCCCGAGCCCGGTTCCTGCTCGAACTCGATTCCGGCGCTGTATCCGGCAGTGTGGCATCGGGCGCAGTAGGCGTTGTATAGCCCGACAGAACGCTCGGCGTCGGCCCGGCTCAGTCCGGCAGCTGCAGCGACGGCGTCGAAGTCAACCTCCCACGCTTTCCGCTCGAGGGCTTCCTCGAGGAAGGCGATACCGTCGACGACGGGCTGGGCGAACTGGTCGTTGCGATCGGTCAGCAGCGACAACTCCAGGTGGACCGCGTCGAGGTGCGAGATGAGATCAGCGACGCTGTCTAGGTCGGCGACCGGGTTTCCGGCCGCGTCGGTCATCGAGAATGGCGACGTGGCCGAGAAGCTCACATCGAACAGGGGATCGGTTTGGATTTCGACCTCGAGAGAGGTCGTGTTGAGCTGGCGGCTGATGACGGCCTCGAACGCAACATTGGCAAGGTCTCCGAGCAGCTGCTCGGCGGCATCGGTGAGTCCGTCACGATCGGCGTCATCTCCGGCATCCCCGCAGACCCGGCCGACGAGTGCCGCAGATTCAGTCGTGCAAGTGCCGGGCGCGGACAACGCGTCGTCAACTCGATCCGGCAGATCCCGGATTGCATCGAACTTCCGTGGCCCATCGCGGATGTCCTCGAGCTTGGTTTGCTCCTCCAGGATCCGGGTCTCGATCGCCGCTTCGGCGTTGGCCATGCGGTCCAGCGCCGTTTCTACCGCGGCGTCGGCTTTGGCGAACGCGTCCATCTGTGAGATCTGCAGGCTCTCCAGGTAGTCAATAACCTGGTCGATCTCCTGCACCGTCATCGCACCGCCACCCTCGAGGCCGCTGGCCGGCATCGGCGATCCGGCACGACCGTTGACGATCCAATACCTAACTTCGTCCTCGCTGTAGCGATACAGGACGTCATTGATCGAAGGCGCCGCCCAGTTGGCGCTGAGCCCGGAGCGGCTCTCTACGATCTCGGCCCCACCGCCGCCACCATCGGGCCCATGGCAAGCGGAGCATTCGAACTTCTCCCACCACTCCTCGCCGAAGTGCAGATACTCCTCCTCAATGTCTGCGGCAGCGGCCTCTTGCCGGCTGGTCTCATTCACGAAGTAGATCGGCATGACAATCGCCAGAACGCCGGCGGCAATGACTGCGGCCGCCAGCACTCGGGTCAGCCGATCTTTCTCCAGACCCTCGTTGTCCATGAAGAACTCTTGATTGGGCCCGGGCTTCTCCGGCGGCCGAATGCGGCGCCGGCTGTTGATGACCACGTAGCCCACCCAGATGAGAAAGACGACGATGGCGATCGTCAGAACCACCGATCCCAGGCCGACGTTGCTCGGCCCGGCCGGCTCGCTCTCGGTAGCGGCCGCAAAGACGGGTGCTAGATAGGTGATCACAGGCAGGATGGTCCCTGGGGGTAGGCGATGGTTTTCACTGAGGCGCGCGGTGTCTCGAGCACCGTTCCGGTGTCGATGATCAGATTGCCGGCAGCGTCTGTCTCGAGGGCAAATCGATCGAGGTTGCGTGGGGCCGGGCCGCTGTCGTACTCACCGTGATAGTTGTACTTCGAGCCGTGGCAGGGACACTCGAATCCCTGTGATGACTCACACTCGGGAACGCGGCAGCCCAGATGGACACACTTCTGCCACAAGGCCATCAGGCCGGTGTTGCCGCCTTCGGTGCCGGCCACCACCGGGAGACCCTCGAATGAACTGCCCGGGAGCAGCGACTCCTCCATCGGCACCAGCCATGCCTGCGCTTCCGGAACGAACAACGGCGTGATCGTGCCGTCACCGGGGACAACTTGCGACCTCAGGTCGTCGAGCCGCCCGGCATTGATCTTGCTTCCGAAACCGCCCTTCAGCTTGGGCCACATGAACGTGAGCATCGAGATGCCGAGCGAGCCGAGGAAGCCGCCGCCGAACAGGCCCAGCACTGCTCGGTTTAGGAATTTGCGTCTGGTCACGCCGAGTTCGTCTGCGGATATCGGCGTGCGCTCGTCGGTGATGGTGATCGGTTCGTGGGGGGCCGTCTCCGCCTCGGGCGCAGCTTCCTGCTCCGGTTGCTCGACTACGGCCGGGGTGCGCCGCGACGCATCACGTTTTGCTGCATCGCGGTCGAACTCGCCGACGATCGGGGGAGCCGACGGGCCGCGGCGCCAGGCGACTGCGAAGACACCTGCCGCAACCACGACGCCCACGCCGATCAGCGCTGTGATCAATATCGCTGTTGCATCCATTAGCTGGCCTGGTCCTTTTCCATCAGAAGTCGAAGAAGATCCCATCAACCCAGGGGAACGAGAAGTTGAATCCCGGGCCCCGGAAGAAGGAACCGTAGATTGTCAGCACCGCGGCTGCGAAGAGGAAGAAGCTGAAGATCATGATCGCCAGCTTGCGGTCCGATGGCTTGACTGCGGGGTTCTTGTCGACGAAGGGAATCATCGCCAGGCCGATTAGGCCGAAGGTGGGAATGATCACCCCGGCGACTTGCGGGTCGAAGTAGGACAAGAGCTCCTGTAAGCCGAGGAAGTACCACGGCGCCTTCGACGGGTTGGGCTGCTCGTTGAAGTTGGCGAACTCGAGCAGCGGGGCATCGACAAAAACTGAGAAGACGATCAAGCCACCCAACACCACCATCAAGGCCACGAACTCGATGGCCAGCAGGTGGGGCCACACATGCACCTTGTCGGTGGGCGAGCTCTTGACCTGTTGGATGGCCCCTGCCTTGACGACGGTCAGTAGTCGCTGGGTGGTGACTCCTTCGGGGATGGCAGGAGGGGCGGCTGGAGCTGCGGCGGGGGCCGCGCCCTTGGCCGGTGCCGCGGCCGCAGCAGGTGTAGCGGCAGGTGCCGCAGCCGTAACCAATTCGCGCCCTTCCTTGCCGGCACGTGCTCGTGCTCCCCGCTCCAATAGCGGCATCGGAACGCCGGTATCGGCGGACACAGCGGCAAGGTCGATTCCTCCCGATGGAGCCGGCGCGGCCGGTGCGGACGGAGCAGGCTGAGCAGCGGGTGCCTGCGGTGCGGGTTCGGCAGCCGGCGTCTCTACCGGTGGTGCCTGAGGCTGAGTCTCTGCGGCTGGGGCCGGTTCTGGTGCAGCCGCCGGCGGAGCTTCTCCCTTCATCTCGGCGAGGATCTCCTCGACGTCGCGACCCGTTGCCTTGGCCCGGGCTTCGGCCGAGCGACGCAGCAGATGATCGGGTAGACCGGCCACTAGAGCGGTCCCGAGATTCCGCCGTCCTTGCGGACCCGCCAGAAGTGGACGGCCATGAAGACGACAGTGATGAAGGGCAGGAACAACACATGCAGCACATACCAGCGCAGCAGTGTGTCCGGGGTGATCTGCACCCCGCCGATGAGGGCAAACGACACTTGATCGCCGATCACCGGCGCGTATGCACCCATGTTGCTTCCAACAGTCACCGCCCAGAGAGCCAGCTGATCCCACGGCAATAGGTAACCGGTAAACGACAGCAGCAGTGTCAGCGTCAGCAAGACAATGCCGACCACCCAGTTGAACTCACGCGGTGGCTTGTAGGCACCGTGATAGAACACCCGAGCCATGTGCAGGAATACGACCAGCACCATGAGGTGAGCACCCCATCGATGCATATTGCGGACCAGCTGACCGAACGCAACATCGGTCGACAGTGCCTGGATATCGAGGTAGGCCTGTGGTGAGGTTGGGCGGTAGTAGAACATCAAGAAGATGCCGGTGATGGTGAGCAAGATGAACAGGAAGAAGCTCAATCCACCGAGGCACAGGGTGTAGGAGAGACGAACGGCGTGGCGCTTCACCTTCACCGGGTGGAGGTGATAGAGCACGTTGTTCATGATCACGTAGGAACGGTTGCGCGGCGAGTCGGTGTAACCGTGCCGGAACGGCGAACCCGGCCGGAACACGCTGGACCAGACCTGGCTGGACCGGATCTGGTCCCCTGCCTGGGACAGGCGCTCTTTCAGCCTCAGTCTTCCGTTTCCGTTTGCCACCGCTTCTCCTCAGTCGCTCAACCCGCTACCAGCGAATTCCGTACATGTAGCCGTTCTTGAAGTCCCGGTCCCCAGTGTCATACTCCCACGGTTTCGAATCGAAATCACCGGTCCGGTCGGCAACAGATCCGGCGAACTTGCCGAGCGTGATAACGCCGGTGGGGCAACGGTCGATACAAAGCGCGCAACGGGTGCAGGTGTCCTCGTCGACCATGAAGAACCCACGATTCTCGGGGTTCCCGCCCGGGTCGTCGACATTCGCTGCGTCGTCGATGGCATCGAGGGATAGGTAGTGAATGCACTTCCACGGGCAGATGTCGACGCACCCCTCGCACAGGATGCACTCGGCTTCATTGATGTGGAGGAACTGCTTCGGCTTGACCGCCGCCTGCAAATACGACCCATCGACGAGAGCGAGTTGGTAGTCCTCCCGGGAGGGAACCAGCTCTGTCCACGCTTCTCCTGCCATTAGCGATCAGCCTTCTGCAACGGCCGCCCGTAAACGCTGGTGTTGCCCTTGGCCGCCCGTCTTGCCGCCCACTTGGCGGTGAGCTCGTCGCGCTTCTGCCAGGCGATCATGGCGCCTCCGATCGCTCCGGTGACCACAACCGCGTAGGTGCCGGCAACGATGTCCTTGATCGCAGCCGCCGAGATGTTGATTTCATTCCCGCCGATGAGTGAGTTGGGGATCTGGATCCAGAGCTTCTGGTCGGTCCATTCCCATTCTGCCTGGGTGTAGGTGAGCCATTCGTTGGGGACGATGCCGTAGAGGATGATCATCAGGCCGGTGAAGAGCATGGCGCCGATTGCCGAACGAGCCCAGGTGAGCTTCCTGTCGTAGAGGTAGGCGAGTGCAATGCCGGCCATTGCCATGAAGATCCCGCCGAGGGAGACCAACTGGCCGAGCAGTACCCAGGGCCAGCCGCGGGGAATGTGGCTGTACAGAGTGCGGCCAACATCGTCGACTTCGGAAAGCCCGGTGAAATGGGCCCACAGGGCGCCGGCAAGGGCGAGGACGAGGCCTAAGGCAAGAGCAATGTTCCCTCGAACGAAGTTCTTGTCTCTCTGCTCAGCCATTGCTGATCTCGGCTCCAGTATCCCTGCGACGGCAGCATTCTAAGCCCATCGCCTGACCGTTGCGGTGGCGCAGGCGCCATCGGCGGTCGCAACGATAGTGCCCTCATCTGCGTATCGCTGCATACAGCCCGCCACCGATCGCCTATGCCGCATCAGCTACTCCGAGCGGCACTTCTCCTTGCGGATTACAGTGCCGGTCGATCGTCTCCAGGGGACGATCGATGGAGGATCTGTGGGTTCTCTATTCCGTTGCCAGAATGAGCCGGCAGAGTTGGTTCCACGATCAGGAAATGATTCGGGGATCCGAATGTTGTCGGGCTATTCTGCCGGAGTCCACGTCAGCATGTGTTCGCAAACGAGGAAGGGACAAGGCAAGGGTGACTGCCGAGGTTGCGCACGAACAGGAAGCGGATAACACTACGCCGGCCGCCTCGTCCCAGAGCGTTGCCCGTCACCATCTCTTCGCTTCTCTCGGGTTCCTCATCATTGGAGTGTTCATGCTGGCTTTGGCCAGCCTCCAATACGTTTCTCCCGATCTCCTCGATGGATCCGGTGCGCTGTCGTACGGTCGGCTTCGCCCGGCCGCTATCCACTTCCTCCTCTACGGCTGGCTGACCCTCGGGCTGATCGGTGCGATGTACTACGCAGTGCCGCGATTGGTCGGTGAGAAATTGACCGACCCGGTAGTAGCTCGAGCCGGCTTCATCCTCATGTCGGTTGGCTACGCCATCGGCGGCCTGGCGATTCTGGCCGGACAAAGCGAAGGTCTGCGCTACCTCGAGGCCCCTCCGCTCGCCGATCTCATAGTCCTGCTCGGCATGATGGCAATGGCGCATTCCATCGCTCGCACAATTGCCCGGCGCAACGCTCGCGAACGAAGCCCGGCTGAATGGTTCATCCTGGCCGCGGTCGTTTGGCTCGTCGGGCTGCACTTCATCGGCAACCTCAATATGCTCTCCACCCTGGCCACCCTCTTCTGGTCGCAGCCTCCGGTGCTACACGGTATGAACGGCGTCATCCTTGCCGGCTTCTACCGGGCGGGCATCATCGGCTTGTGGGGAGCGACGGCAGGGGCCGGGATCGTCTACTTCCTCGCTCCCCGGTTGGTCGGGGTCAAGCAGTTCAAAGCGACCCGGATGTCGGTGGTCGGTTTCTGGGGCCTGGGTGCAGCGTGGATCTTCACCGGCACGGCCGAGCTCACCTTCACCCCGGTACCCGATTGGCTAGAGACCATTGGAGTGATGTTCTCGATCGCGCTGCTACTCCCGGTGGCGACGATCGTCGTCGACGTAGCCACGTTCCTGCGCGGACGGCGCGCCGACGTTGTCGGCAAGGACCGCTACTCCTTGAATCTTCTCTATCTGGGGCTCGGATTGTTCGCCGCACTGCCGGTCCTCCACCTTCTGCAGGCTATGCGGGCGTCGGGGGGCCTCATCGGCTTCACCGACTGGGTGTACGGAGTAGAGGTGTTGGCCATCCTGGGCGCTTTCTCAGCCTGGCTTTTCGCATACGTATTCCAGGTGGCTCCACCAATGGTCACCGAAGATGCCCTACGAGTGCAACGCTGGCATGGCAGGTTGACCATCGTCGGTTTGGCGGTTGCCGTCTTTGCCATGCTGATCGGCGGCCTGGTCGCCGGCTTCACCTGGGCGGGGAGCGACGCCGCCGGAGTGGTCCCGGTGGGAGACGGCTTCGAGGACACCGCCGACGCAATGTGGAATTACGGCTTCGCCATCGCTCGCATGGTCGGGCTGTTCATCTTCGCTATGGCTCAAGGTCTCCTTTTCTCTTACGCAATCACCGCTTGGTTCCTCGCCGACGATCGGAATGAGGTTCTGGCCATCGATCCCAAACTCGATGTCATGCCCCCCGAGGTCAACGTCGAGCTGGCAGTCGATCCCGATGAAGCCCCCGGCTGGGTCAGGGTCGGCTCGATTGCCCTACTTACCGGCATCGGAGCCTTCATCCTCGTGGTGCTGTTGCCGGCATTTGAGAGCGATGCCGCCACTCCGACGATCCTCGCCGATGAATCGCGCATCTATCCGGAAAACAGCGACACCGCCATCGGGCGCGATATCTTCATCAGCGAGGGCTGTATGTACTGCCACACCCAGGCGGTGCGCCCGATCGTCACCGATCTGGGATTGGGGGCTGTCTCCGAGCCGGGTGACTACGCCCATGAGGAGCCGGTGATGTTCGGCGTCGCCCGAATGGGACCGGACCTGATGCACGTCGGGGATCGGGGGATCATCACCGTCGATCAGCTCCGCGATCCCCGAGCTGATCGACCTTGGTCAACGATGCCCTCGTACAGCTATTTGTCTACCGCCGACCTGCAAGCGCTGGTCGCGTATGTGAACGGGTTGAAGTAATGCAGGAACAGCTGAGCCAAATCGCCGCAGACACGGGTGTTCCCGCCGACCTCTTGGAGCGAGCAGCAAGGGCCCGCGCCGAGAAGCAGGGAGTAGCCGTTGAGGCCCTTGTTGGAGGATGGGCCGGTGGCGAAGCTCCCGCCGCTCCCGCCGCTCCCGCCGCTCCGGCTGCTTCCGCCGCTCCGGCTGCTTCCGCCGCTCCGGCTGCTTCCGCCGCTCCCGCTGCGCCTGTCGAGGCTGCCCCGGCTGAGGCTGTCGCCGAGTCTGCTCCGGCTGCGCCTGTGGAGGATTCGGGTGCCGGCAAGCTGCCCGAGGCGCTCTTGCGCCGAACCGCTGCTGCCAAGGCGAAGCGTGAGGGTCGTCCGCTCGATGAGGTTCTCGCTGAGATGGGCTTGGCGCCTGAAGGTGGCGAGGCTGCCCCTGCCCCGGCCGCTGCCCCGGCCGCTGAAGCTGAGCCGCCCGCTGCCCCGGCCGCTGCCCCGGCCGCTGCCCCGGCCGCTGAGGATTCGGGTGCCGGCAAGCTGCCCGAGGCGCTCTTGCGTCGAACCGCTGCTGCCAAGGCGAAGCGTGAGGGTCGTCCGCTCGATGCGGTTCTCTCCGAGATGGGGTTGGCGCCTGAAGGTGGCGAGGCTGCCCCGGCCGCTGCCCCGGCCGCTGGAGCTGAGCCGCCCGCCGCCGCCGCTGCGCCGGCAGAAGAAGCCGAACCGGCGATTGTGGAGGAATCTGAGGATGAAGAACATCGGCTGCCGGTGTTCGCCGGATTCCCGCGTTGGCTGGCGGCTTCCTTCGTCCTTATTCCAATGATCGCCCTGTTGTACGCCGGCCTCACCCCGAATGGGCCCGACTGTGGGGTCTCGGGTCAGCTCGCCATCAACCCCATCAACGGTGAGGCCGAGGCTTGCGACGGGGGCGCCAGCCCGTTCTTCACCCTCGGCGAGGCTATCTACGAGGCGCAGTGTGTTGCCTGCCATGGTGCCGACGGCGGTGGTGGGGTGGGACCGGCGTTCACCGGCGGTGCGGTGCTGCAGACTTTCTCCGCATGCACAGACCATGTCGAATGGGTGGCGATAGGCACCAACGACTGGCCCGACGCCACCTACGGCGATACCGCCAAACCGGCCGGGGGTGGAGGGGTGATGCCGGGCTACCAGAACTCGCTGAGTGCCCAGGAGATCGCAGCAGTGTCGCTGTACGAGCGTGTCGCCTTCGGCGGCGAAGACATCGCAGCCGCCGAAATCTCGTGCGGGCTCGTCGAGGGCCCCGCCGAATAGCGCCCACCCAAAATCCGTTCTTGCGTAACTGGCGGCAATATGTTGCCGCCAGTTACGCCGAAACCGTTGTGTCGGGGCCGATCGTCATGATGGGCCTATGAATGCAGACGCCCAACTCGCCTCGATTGCAGCGCAGCGCCATGGCGTGTTCTCCATTGAACACGCTCGACACCTCGGAATCCCTGATCGGACCATCTGTCACCGGGTCAGCCTGGGGTGGTACGTCCGCCTCCACCCGGGCGTATATGGCTTCGCCGGCACTGTTGACACCATGCAGCAGCAACTGGTCGCCGCCGTTGATTCATGTCCCATGCTTGCCGCCGTATCCCACCAGAGCGCTGCGGAGCTTTGGGGCCTCACCAAGCGGCGGAGTCGAAACCTGGAGATTGTCACAACGCGCTGGGATAGGGAGCACAGAACAGGAATTCGAATTCACGAGTCGCTTGATCTGATTGCGGACGATGTGGTCGACCTCGAAGGAGTCCCGATCACCACCCCGGAGAGAACCGTCGTCGACCTGGGGGCATCGAACAAGTGGATCGTGGAGGCGGCTCTGGAGCAGGGGATCAGACTCGGGCTGTTCTCGCTGCGCGATGTTGAGCGTTTCGTATCGCGCGTTGCCCGGAAGGGCCGGCGTGGAGTTGGTGTTGTTAGACCGCTGCTGGTGGCTCGCCGTAAGTGGGATTCTGTCACCGAGAGTGCTCTCGAGGATCGATTCCGTCGGTTGTTGAGTGAATGGGGCCTCGCTGAGCCTGCGGTTCAGTACGTCTTGCTCAATGAGGCCGGGCGGTTCGTTTGTCGATCCGATTTTGCCTATCCCGCGGCTCGGCTCCTCATTGAACTCGACAGCGAGGCACACCATCTCGATCGCATCGCCTTTCGACGCGACCGGAGCAAGCAGAATAAGGCGGCGGTCCTGGGCTGGACCATGCTGCGGTATACATGGTGGGATGTGGTGGAACAGCCGGTCCGGGTCATCTCGGAGGTCCGTTCGCAGCTCGACAATCCTTCTTCTCCTTCTGTTCCGGCGTAACTGATGGCAACATATTGCCGCCAGTTACGCAAGAAGCGACTTGAGGAGTGTGAATGGGAATTCCGGTTGATGAGCTCGCCTCATTGCTTGGTACTGAGATCGGGGTGACCGACTGGTTCGAGATCGATCAGGACCGGGTCGACCTTTTTGCCGATGCGACCCTTGACCATCAGTTCATCCATGTCGACCCGGAGGCGGCTGCGGCTACGCCGTTCGGCGGAACGATCGCCCACGGATTCCTCACGCTGTCGCTCCTGCCCCACCTCCTCACCGACATCTCCCCCGAGATCGAGGGTTCCCTGTACGCAATGAACTACGGCACCGACAAGGTGCGGTTCATCCAGCCGGTCCCGGTCGGTTCCCGTATCCGGGCCCGCAACGTACTGTCGGCAGCGGACGAGAAGCGGCCGGGGCAGTGGTTGCTCAAGCAGACCGTGACAATGGAAATCGAGGGTGCCGAGAGGCCGGTAATGGTTGCCGAGTTGCTGTCGATGCACTTCGTCCAGTAGATCCAGAGCGCTGGCTAGCCTCGAACCCTCATGATGAAGCCAGACGTACTTGTAGTTGGCGGTGGTCCCGGCGGGGCCGCGGCGGGATATTGGTTGGCCCAGCGCGGGCTTTCGGTGCTGATTGTCGAGAAGAAGCAGTACCCGAGAGAGAAAGCCTGCGGTGACGGCTTGACCCCTCGCGCGGTCAAGCAGCTCGATGACATGGGGTTCGACTTCTCCGGCCACCATCGCATCATCGGCCTGAGGGCCTACGCCGGAGATGTCCGGCTCGAGATGCCCTGGCCGGAGCACTCCATCTACCCCAACTGGGGAGCGGTTGTTCGTCGTGCCGATCTCGACATGCAGGTCGCCGCCCTTGCCGAGAAGCAAGGCGCCGCAGTCATCACCGAGGCCGAAGCCGTCCCCGTTGTCGATGGCGGAGAGCTGACCGCAGTGCGGATTCGCCGCCGCGGCGAAGAGGATGAGGTGGTTACCCCAAAGTACGTTGTAGTTGCCGACGGGTCGCTTTCTCGCTTCGGCCGGCAGTTGGGAATGCAGCGTCGCAAGGACTACCCGTTCGGGTTAGCGGTGCGCGGCTATTGGCGTTCGTCCAACTCCCGGGACGACTACCTGGAGAGCCAGCTCGACATCAAGGATCGGGATGGCAAGTCGATGCCCGGCTACGGATGGGTTTTCCCGCTCGGCGATGGTGAAATCAACATCGGTGCCGGCGTGGTCTCCTCATTCAAGGGATGGAAAGGCCTCAACACCTCCCAGCTCCTCGACGCGTACGTCGAGTCCCTACCCGAGTACTGGGGAATCGATGACGCTTCCCTTGTCCGCAAGCCGATCGGCGGCAAATTGCCGATGGCCCTTTCCGTCGGCCCTCGCTTCGGCCGCAACTGGGTCGCGATCGGCGACTCGATTGGAGCGGTCAACCCATTCAACGGCGAAGGCATCGACTACGCCTACGAGACCGGGCGAATGGCCGCCGGATACATTGCCGACGCAATCGCAACCGGCAATCCCGCCGCGCTGCAGGGCTACTCGCAAGAACTCGATGAAATGCTTGCCGACTATCAGCGCGTGGCTCGCCGGTTTGTCATGGTGATCGGTCAGCCCGCCATGATGAAGACATTCACCTACCTCGGGATGCGGTCACGCCCGCTGATGGAGTGGGCGCTGAAGGTTATGGCGAATCTCATGGAACCCGAGGAGCGCGGTTTGAGCGAACGTCTCTACGGAGCCGTCGAACGCATCGTCAAGGTCACCCCGGATCCCCTGCTCAAGTAAACGCTCACTGCGCGAATTCGCACCCGTCTGGCGTCCGAAAGCGGAACATATTCCGTTCTGCGACGCAAAGCGTCAAAGGAGGCGATACTCGTGCGCGTTGCCCTCCTTGCCGACGATCTCGGCGGCGCCCATGTGGCGGAGGCAGTAGGCGGCTTGCTGGGCGACGCGCCGGGGGCAATCGGCCGCCGCCGCAATGTCGGCCGTCGTGAATACCTCGGGAAGGTCGGCCGGGAGCAACCGGAGAAAGTCGGTGGGATCGGCGAGTTCGACGACTTCCAGCACCTCGACCAGTCGGCGTTCCTGGACTACCCACCCATGACGACGCCACGCCCGATTCTCCTCGTGCTTGCGGTATTCGTCCTCGGATGTGAGAACCAAGACGATCTCCAGATTCGGATTGGTGGCCAGCGTCGGGATGCCGACCAACTCCCCGAAGATGTCGAGTGCCGACCCGCGCTTAGGGGATCGCCGTCGACCCAGAATCTCTCCGTCCTCACCCAACCGCACGATGGTCTTGCAAGCGGGGATCGGGTGGACGATGCGCACCCGGTACCCGAGGTCGAGCAACCGGGTCAGCTTCTTCTTCATCGAGGAGAAGCCACGGGTCTGGATCTCGATGAGAAGATCGTCACGGACCAAGTCGATCACGTAGCGATCGACCTTCACTTCGACGCGATCTCCGGGCTCCGCGCACCACTCTTTCAACGACGCGTGGAGCGGTTTCTCCCGCAGCGTGCCGATATGGGGTGGGGACGCCATCGCTTGGATCGTACCCGTGTCGCCCGGTCGATTCCGGTTGCTCCAAATCAGTTACTGTGCCCGGCCTCATGTTCGAGTATGCCGTCGCATCGTTCCTGTCGTTCTTAGTGATCGTTGATCCCGTGGGGTTGGCTCCGCTGTTCCTTGGGATCACCGCGAACCGTTCGGATGCAGAGCGGCAGCGTATCGCCCGCAATGCCGTCTTGCTGGCGGCCGTCATCATCATCCTGTTCGGGCTCGGCGGCCGACCGCTGCTCGACTACCTCGGCGTGAGTATCGATGCGCTCCGCATCGCGGGTGGGGTACTGCTGTTCAAGCTTGCGTTCGACATGATTCTCGCCCATCGGGAGCGGGCAACTGAGGCGGAGCGCACCGAGGCCGAGTCAGCGGATGACGTCACCGTCTTCCCGCTGGCCATCCCGCTGCTGGCCGGGCCCGGTGCATTTGCGACGGTCCTCGTCTTCGTCGCTCGAGCCGACGGACGGGTGGAGTACCTCGGCATTCTCTTGGCAACGGTCGTGCTGGTGTTCTTCATCTCCTGGCTGGCGCTGCGATTGGCCTCGGGCGTGATGAACGTGCTTGGGGCCACCGGCGTCAATGTGATAACCCGCGTCTTCGGGATCATCCTTGCCGCGCTGGCCGTGCAGCTCGTCGCCGACGGTGCCCTGGCGTTGTGGCGCAGTTAGCTGCGGCCCGCCAGATCGGGCAGCTCGGTCTCGATATTGCGGACTCGTGGCTGGAGCCAGCCCATTGCCGCCAACAGGGCCATCCCGGTACCGCCAACGATGAAGAGGAACCCGATACCCCGCCCCGGTCCCGTGCCGATCATTGATCCAATCGAGCCGGCAAGTGAACCGCCCGGGGCCAGTGCCGGCTCGAACACACCGTCGGCCAGAGGTCCCGCCAGCAAGATCGCTATCGGCGAGATTGCCTGGGCGATCATCCGCCGCAGCGAAAACACCCGACCCTGAGCACCCTCGGCCACCTTGGTTTGCCAAATGACCTGACTGGCGCCATTGACGATCGGGTTGACGAAGAGCAGCAGCACAAAGGGTATGGCGATGATAAGAATCGACGCCCGTACCCCGGCGAGAGCCGTGAGCAGCCCGGAAGCGCCGATGCCCAACATGATCGTCCTGACGAGCTGCTTCGGCTCCCCGTAGGTGCTCACCACCAAGCTGCCGGCAATCGCGCCGATGCCGGCGACCGACAGGATTGCACCAAGAGCAGTCTCGGTGGAGAACGACAGCACCAGTGGGATCAGCAGCACATTGGTCATCGACATCATGAAGTTGACACCGCCGTAGATCCACAGCAGCCCGAAAAGCCCCGGGCGCTCCCGCAGATATCGCCAGGCAAACGTGGAGTCGCTGCGAATAGAGCGACCCGGAGCCTCGTCCTTCGTGTACGGGGGGAAGCGCACTGAGGCAAGGGTGATCACGCCGACGCCAAACGTGAGAAGGTCAACCAGAAGGACGGCGCGTAAGCCGCCGGCTGCAAGTAGGGCGCCGGCGATCACGGGGGCGACCACGATCGCAACTCCCTGATTCAGTTGCACCATGCCATTCGCTCTCCCCAACTGGGCGCGCGGTACCAGTACCGGGATCGAAGCGAGCCAGGCCGGATCCTGGAACGCGTTGGCCGACGAGCCAACGGCGGTAGCGAAGAGGATGAAACCAAACGGAAGCGAATCGGACGAGAGCGCCCACAGCAGGCTCGCAGTAGCGGCACCGGCGGCGACGTCGGCCAGCATCATGACGGTGCGCCGATCGGCGCGGTCGGCAATCGATCCCGCGATTGGAGCCAGCACAACCGCCGGTAGCGCATACGCAAGAGCTACCAGGGCGACCCGGGTCACCGAGCCGGTTTCGGTGTAGATGAAGAACTGCAAGCCGAAAGCGGTCAGGGTCGTACCGGTGATCGACACCAATTGGCCGAACCAGACGATGACGAACGATCGCATTGACGTGGTGTTTTGTCCCAACCGCGCGCCTTCCCTCAGCTGCATCGATGCTAGGGGCAATGCGGGCCGATCGGGGGACTGCCGGTATTCAACGACGGGGCGGGCTGCCGGCTCCAGTATCGATTCGGGACGGGAAATATCGAATCGGCCCGCAGTTGCCCGCCATGACGTCATCGAACTCGCGATATGGCAATAGGCTTTGCTCAGGCAAATGGCTTTGAATGCATGTGATTAGATTCCTAGTCTTCCTTCCCGGAAGGAGTTCGAAACCCCAATGACGCTGTCCGCATACCTGCCGATCGCCCTCGCCTTCATCCTGGCGGTCGGGTTTGCAACAGTGAGCCTCTTCCTCTCCCGGCTGGTGGCTCCCAAGAAGCCGACCCCGGAGAAGCTGGCTCCGTACGAATGCGGCATCGTGCCCCTTCAGGAGCCGGCCCAGCGTTTCCCGGTGAAGTTCTACCTGGTGGCGATGCTCTTTGTGATCTTCGATGTGGAGATCATCTTCCTGTTCGCTTGGGCAGTGCGCTGGCAGGAGTTCGGTTGGGCGGGAATTGCGGCGATGGGGATCTTCGTATTGCTAGTAGGCGAAACCCTTCTTTACGTTTGGAAGCGCGGTGCTCTGGACTGGAATGTGGCGCGGCGTGAGAGCTATCGGCGTGTTGTCGCTCCCGTTGATCGGCTTGCCGATGAATCCACGGAGGAAGCTGCCTGATGGCCCACCGCTCTGGCCCGTCCGGGTTTTTGCTCACCACCTACGACAACGCGATCAATTGGACGCGGACCCGCTCCATGTGGACTGCGACGTTCGGGCTTGCTTGCTGCGCCATCGAGATGATGGCGACCGGAGCCGCGCACAATGATCTTGCCCGTTTCGGCATGGAGGTGTTTCGAGCCTCGCCCCGGCAGGCAGATCTGATGATTGTCGCCGGTCGCGTTTCTCAGAAGATGGCTCCGGTGTTGCGTCAGGTCTACGACCAGATGTCTGAGCCGAAGTGGGTCATCTCGATGGGGGCCTGTGCCTCGACCGGCGGCATGTTCAACAATTACGCCCTGGTCCAGGGGGTCGATGAAGTGGTCCCGGTCGACGTCTATGTGCCGGGTTGTCCCCCGGGCCCGCAGTCGTTGATGCACGGCATCTTGACTCTGCAAGACAAGGTCATGTCGGGGGAGATAACCCGATGAGCGATAGTCCGAAGTTCGACGACGTATTTGCCCCACTGCGCAAAGCTTTTCCCGATGTGAAATTCGAGCAGGTACTCGACTCGAAGCAGGACGTCGCTCACGTCCCCACCGAGGATTACCTGCCATTTGTCGCTGCGGCCCGTACAGCCGGATTCGACGTTTTCGTAGACCTCTGTGGCGTCGACTACCTGCGCCGTGCCCCCCGCTTCGAAGTTGTGCTCAATCTGCTGTCCCACGAACATCGCCGCCGGCTTCGCATTCGACTTGGCGTCTCGGGAACCGAGCCGGTAGTGCCATCGATCACCCCGGTCTTCCCCGGAGCCAACTTCTATGAACGGGAAGCATTCGATCTGTTCGGGATCATCTTCGAAGGGCATCCCGACCTCACTCGTGTCGTCCTCCCCGATGACTGGGAAGGCCACCCGCTACGCAAGGACTATTCAGTCGGATCGGTACCGGTCCGGTTCAAGGAGTCGCCGAAAGCACAATGAGCGATACACCAAACGTCGTCACCGGAGATAGCGAAGCTCCTACCACCGAGGCGCCGGTCGCGCCCGAATCGACCGCTTCACAAACGGCCGACCGCAAGCGGCAGGTCCATGACATGTGGGTCGCGGGGACTGAGGAACCGGCGTGGATGCGGAGCTACACCAACGAGGGTGCTCAAGAAATGCTCGACGCCGACGATGAGCATTTGTTGGGGCTGACCGGGGGAACCGTCGCCGGTGATGACGTTGCCGACGACGAGTTGCAGATCCTCAACATGGGCCCGCAGCATCCGTCCACTCACGGGGTTCTCCGCCTTCACCTCGAACTCGATGGAGAGACGATCCGTCGGGTCAAGCCGATCATCGGCTACCTGCACACCGGTATGGAGAAGACGGCCGAGACCCTGACCTACATGCAGGGTTCCACCAACGTCACCCGCATGGACTATCTGTCGCCGCTACACATGGAGTTGGCCTTCTCGCTGGCAGTCGAGTCGCTGCTGGGCGTAGAGATTCCCGAGCGGGGTCAGGCAATCCGGGTGCTGCTCACCGAATTGAACCGGGTATCGAGCCACCTGGTGTGGGCGGCCACTCAGGGCACCGACCTCGGGGCCGTTTCGATGATGATCTTCGGTTTCCGCGACCGCGAGTACATCCTCCAGTTCTTCGAGAAGGTCACCGGCTTGCGAATGAACCACAATTTCATCCGCCCCGGAGGCGTCGCCGCGGACCTTCCCGATGGATGGGAGGAAGACATCGAGGTCATCCTGGACAAGGTGCCCCAGGGTGTCTCCGAGTACGAAGAGCTATTCAACGGCAATCCCATCTTCCGCGACCGCACCATGGGCGTCGGGGTCATCACCCCCGAGGAGTGCAAGGCAATGGGGGTCTCCGGACCGATGGCTCGTGCCTCCGGTATCAACTGGGACCTGCGCAAAGCGTTCCCCTACAGCGGCATCGACCAGTACGAGTTCGACGTTCCCCTCGGTACGCACGGTGACGTGTGGGATCGCTATCTGGTGCGGATGGAGGAGATCAAACAATCACTCGGCATCGTCAAGCAGGTACTGGAGACGATGCCTTCCGGTGATTACCGCACCACCGATCGTAAGGTCACGCCGCCGCCGCGCAAGCGCATTGATGAGTCGATGGAAGCCCTCATCCACCACTTCAAGCTGTTCACCAGCGGATTCAAAGTGCCGGCGGGTGAAACCTACTGCGCCGTCGAGTCCCCGCGGGGCGAGCTCGGCATGTACATCGTTTCGGACGGGCGGGAGAAGCCGTGGCGTATGCATGCGCGGACCCCGTCGTTCAATCACGTGCAGGCTCTGCCGACGATGATGACCGATTCGCTGGTTGCCGACATCGTCGCCACCATCGCCTCGGCCGATCCGGTGCTGGGGGATGTCGATCGATGACGCCGGTTACGTTCACCTCCGAGGAGCTCGAGGCTATCCGCGACTGGAGCGAGCGCTCGCAGACGCTGGCCCGTGAGATTCTGGGTCGCTACCCGGAGAAGCGATCGGCGGTGATGCCGTTGCTGTACGTCGCGATGATCGAGAACGGCTACGTGACTGCCGACGGGATGAAGGCCGTTGCCACTCTCACCGGTCTCACCGGAGCCCAGGTGCAGGCGGTGGCGAGTTTCTATTCGATGTACAAGCGTGAGGAGTTGGGGGAATACCTCATCTCGGTATGCACCTCGATCTCTTGCTTCTTGCTCGGAGCCGACGACGTTCTCGCAACGATCGAGGATGAAACGGGGGTTCCCGATGGCGAGACCGGCAGCGACGGCAAGTTCACCGTCGAGCATGTCGAATGCAACGGCGCCTGCGGTGGCGCTCCCGTCGTGCTGGTCAATTATGAAATGGTTGAGGGGGTCACTCCCGATAAGGCCCGGGAGCTGGTCAAATGGCTCCGCGACGGCGGCCCCGATGTGATCAGTACCGAAGAGATGCAGCAGCTGTTCGGCGGCACCAAGTCATTCGACTGGGGGGTGCGGGAAACCGAAGGCGCGGTTCTCCCGGTCCCGGCGTTTGGCCCTTACGGATCCTCTAGGGGTGTGTCGTGATGGCTTTCCGTGTCTATCACCCTCCCTTTGGGAGGGTCGGCGGCCCCGCAGGGGCTCGCCGGGGAGGGGGTCTTGATGACCCTCTTCGTGTCCCCTCACCTGGTCTCACTCCGCTCGACCATCCTTTCCCGAAGGGAGAGGAGTAGATGCGTATCCTCACCGAGCGAATGGAGGCGCACCGCACCGACAGCCATACGATCGACCGCTACGAGGCGACCGGTGGCTACACCGCTCTGCGCAAAGGCCTGGATATGGGCCCGGAGGCGGTTGCTGCTGAAGTTAAAGCCTCAAATCTGCGCGGGCGGGGTGGCGCCAATTTCCCGGCCGGGGTGAAGTGGGGCTTCCTGGCTCCGGCCCGGCCTGCCTATCTGGTCATCAACGCCGACGAGTCCGAGCCGGGCACCTTCAAGGATCGGCAGCTGATGGAGCGCGACCCGCATCAACTGGTCGAAGGCGTCATCCTCAGCTCGTACGCGCTCGATGTGAACCATGCGTTCATCTACATAAGGGGTGAATACCCGAAGCCGGCTCGGCGCGTGCAGCAAGCAGTCGATGCGGCCTATGCCAAGGGCTACATAGGGGAGAACATCCTCGGCAGTGGCTTCGATCTCGAAGTCACGGTTCACCTCGGCGGCGGCGCCTACATATGCGGCGAGGAGTCGGCGCTGCTCAACAGTCTCGAAGGTCGTCGCGGCGAGCCCCGCATCAAACCCCCCTTCCCGGCGGTCGAAGGCCTCTACTCCAAGCCGACCATCGTC
>Ga0180436_10000910_pt1 | contig 29647 bp, 25 predicted proteins | sample SS_ome_2_FD_132434 | JGI IMG/M metagenome (GOLD analysis project Ga0180436, IMG submission 132434) | Hypersaline lake sediment archaeal communities from the Salton Sea, California, USA - SS_3_S_2 metaG | ecosystem: Environmental > Aquatic > Non-marine Saline and Alkaline > Hypersaline >... | reverse complement strand
GGCCTCGGTGGTCAGCACCTCGCCGCCCACCTCGGTCCAGGCCAGGCCGTTGGCCAGCCCCACCTGGCTCGTGGCCTCGAGGATGCTCTCGCGGAACTTGGGCACCCCGAGGTGCTCGCGCACCGCAGCGGCGTCCACTTCCTCGGCGAACTCGCCCTTGGCCTGCACCACTTTGCGGGCGATATTGCGCAGGATGTTGGCGATCTCCCGCTCGAGGTTGCGCATACCGGCCTCGCGGGTGTAGCGGTCGATGATGCGGTTGATCCCGTCGTCGGTGAAGGTGATGCCCTTGCCGGTGAGGCCGTGGGCCTCGAGCTGCTTGACCACGAGGAACTGTTTGGCGATCTCCAGCTTCTCATTGGCGGTGTAGCCGGAGAGGTTGAGCACCTCCATGCGGTCCTTCAGCGCCGGCGGCACGGTGTGCATCACGTTGGCCGTGGCGATGAACATGACCAGCGAGAGGTCGTACTCGGTGTCGAGGTAGTGGTCGAGGAAGGCGTTGTTCTGTTCGGGGTCGAGCACCTCCAGCAGCGCCGCCGAGGGGTCGCCGCGGAAGTCCATGCTCATCTTGTCCACCTCGTCGAGCAGGAACACCGGGTTGCGCGCGCCAGCCTTGCGCATCATCTGGATGATCTGACCGGGGAAGGCGCCGATGTAGGTGCGGCGGTGGCCGCGGATCTCGGCCTCGTCGCGCACGCCGCCGAGGGAAAGGCGCACGAACTTGCGGCCGGTGGCCCGGGCCACCGAGCGGGCCAGCGAGGTCTTGCCCACGCCGGGCGGCCCCACGAGGCAGAGGATCGTGCCCTTGGTCTTCTTCACCAGCTGCCGCACGGCGAGGAACTCGAGGATGCGCTCCTTGACCTTGACCAGCCCGTAGTGGTCCTCGTCGAGCACCTCTTCGGCACGGTCGATGTCCCGCAGCTCGCGGCTCTTCTTCTTCCAGGGCACGGCGATGAGCCAGTCGAGGTAGTTGCGGGAAACGGTGGCCTCGGCGGACACCGGCGGCATGGCCTCGAGGCGCTTCAGTTCCTGCAGCGCCTTCTCCCTGGCGTCCTTGGGCAGCCCCGCTTCTTCGATCTGCTTCTGATACGTCTCGGTCTCGTCCTCCTTGCCCTCGCCGCGGCCCAGCTCCTTCTGGATCGCCTTCAGCTTCTCGTTGAGGTAGTACTCCTTCTGGGCCTTTTCCATCTGCCGCTTGACCCGGCCGTCGATCTTGCGGTCCATCTTGTGCTTGCCGATCTCCTGGCCCAGCATGTCGCTGACCAGCTCCAGCCGCCGGCCCGGGTCGAGGGTCTCCAGCAGCTCCTGCTTGGCCGCCACGTCGAGGATCATGTTCGCGGCCAGGGTGTCGGCCAGCCGGCCCACGTTCTCGATGCGCACCGCGGAGACGATGGCGTCGCCGGGCAGCTTCTGGCTGATCTTGATGTAACGTTCGAAGCGCGAGATCGCTTCCTTCATCATCTCGTCGTATTCCGGACCTTCGGCCTCCCGGGCGGGCATGATGCGGATCAGCGCCTCGAGGTAGCCGGTATCGGTACGCAGCTCAAGCATCCGCGCGCGCACCATGCCTTCCACCAGCACCTTGATGTGCCCGTTCTGCAGCTTGAGGCTCTGCACCACGCTGCCCACCACCCCGGTCTCGTAGATGTCGTCGAAGCCGGGGCGGGTCACCGAGGCGTCCTTCTGCGCGGAGAGGAAGATCCGTTTCTCCAGCAGCAGGGCGTTCTCCACCGCCTTGATCGAGAGTTCCCGGCCCACGACGAAGGGCATCATCATGTGGGGGAAGATCACCACGTCCCGCAAGGGGATCAGCGGCAGAGTGACGTAATTCTCGAGATGTGATTTCCTGGAGTCTGTCACGTGGCACCTCCAGGCGCCTTGAGCCGTCCGGGGGTTTCCGCTGCAGCGGTCACCCTTCTCGTCGGCAGCGCCCGGCCTGAATATGAGTCTCGACTTGCGATTGCTCCGCTCGGGGTTCTCTTGGAAGCCCGCCGCCATGACCGATGTTCCGGCAGGCCCCGCGGCATGCTGTCGTCTGGTGTGTCGGGCCGGTCCGCCGTTGCGCTAGCCGGCCTTCTCGTAAATGATAATCGGGCTTTCCTTGTTCACCACGGTTTCCCGGGTGATCACGCACTCGGTCACCCCGGTCTTGGAGGGCAGGCTGTACATCGCGTCCAGCATGCGCTCTTCCATGATCACCCGCAGCCCGCGGGCCCCCAGCTTGCGCTGCGCCGCCTCGGCGGAGATGGCCTCCAGGGCCTCGGGCGTAAAGGTCAGGGTCACGTTGTCGAATTCGAAGATCTTGGCGTACTGCTTGGTCAGCGCGTTCTTCGGCTCGGTGAGGATGCGCAGCAGGGCGTGCTCGTCGAGATGCTGCAGCGTGGCCACCACCGGCAGCCGGCCGACGAACTCGGGGATCAGGCCGAACTTGATCAGGTCTTCGGGCATCACCTGCTTGATCAGGTTGTCCTGCCGCTCCTTGCCGCTCTCCACGTCGGCGGTGAAGCCGAGGGACTTCGTCGACACGCGCTGTTCGATGATCTTGTCCAGGCCGACGAAGGCGCCGCCGACGATGAAGAGGATGTGCGTCGTGTCGACGTGGAAGAACTCCTGGTGCGGGTGCTTGCGCCCACCCTGGGGCGGCACGTTGGCCACGGTGCCCTCGAGGATCTTGAGCAGCGCCTGCTGGACCCCCTCCCCGGACACGTCGCGGGTGATCGAAGGGTTTTCGCTCTTGCGGCTGATCTTGTCCACTTCGTCGATGTAGATGATCCCGCGCTGCGCCTTTTCGATGTCGTTGCCCGCGTTCTGCAGCAGCTTGAGGATGATGTTTTCCACGTCCTCGCCGACGTAGCCCGCCTCGGTGAGCGTGGTGGCGTCGACCAGGGCGAAGGGCACGCTGAGGAAGCGGGCCAGCGTCTGGGCCAGCAGGGTCTTGCCCGTGCCGGTGTCGCCGATGAGCAGGATGTTGCTCTTGGCCAGCTCCACGTCGTTCTTGCGCCGCACGAGCTTCAACCGCTTGTAGTGGTTGTAGACCGCCACGGAGAGCCGTTTCTTGGCCTCCTCCTGGGCGATGACGTAGTCGTCGAGGAAGCTCTTGATCTCGGTGGGCTTGGGCAGGGGCACCCGCAGCTCGCTGCTCTCGAGGATCTTGTCCTCGGCGATGATGTCGAGGCAGATATCGACGCACTCGTCACAGATGTAGACGGTGGGGCCGGCGATCAGCTTCTTCACGTCACGCTGGCTCTTGTTGCAGAACGAACACCGCAGGAGTTCGTTGTCACCCTCGTTTTCCACCATGCTGCTCCTTCGGCGGCTCTATTTTTCGCCCTTCTCGCCGCTTGCTTCCTTGCGCTCGATCACGTGATCCACCAGGCCGTATTCCCGGCCCTCGGCGGCGGTCATGATCGAATCGCGATCAGTGTCCTTTTCAATCTTTTCGAGCGGCTGACCGGTATGCTTTACCAGTATATCATTGAGATGCGTGCGCATCCTGAGAATTTCCCGCGCCTGGATGTCGATATCCGACGCCTGGCCGGAGAAACCGCCCATCGGCTGGTGGATGATCACCCGGGAATTGGGCAGCGCGTAGCGCTTGCCGTGGGCCCCGGCGGCCAGCAGCACCGCGGCCATGCTCGCCGCCTGGCCGATGCAGATCGTGGACACGTCGGGGCGGATGAACTGCATCGTGTCGTAGATCGCCATCCCCGAGGTGATCGAACCGCCCGGACTGTTGATATAGAGCGAAATGTCCTTTTCAGGGTTTTCCGCTTCGAGGAAGAGCAGCTGGGCGATGACGAGGTTGGCCAGGTTGTCGTCGATCGGTGTCCCGATGAAGACGATATTGTCCTTCAGGAGCCGGGAGTAGATGTCGTAGGCCCGCTCGCCCCGATTGGTCTGCTCGACCACCATGGGAACCAGTTGCATTGTGATCAGGCCTCCTCATTGATTTTAGCATTGTCGATGATGAAGTCAACGACGGCATCCCGCCGCACCTGGTCCCGCAGGCGGCCCAGCCGGCCGTCCTCTTCCAGCCGCTCCTTGATCTGCTCCAGCGTTTCGCCGGTCTGCATCGCGATCTGGGTCAGCCGCTGGTCGATGTCCTTTTCGCTGACCGAGAGCTTCTCTTCGGTGGCGATGCGGTTGGCCACCAGTTGGCGCCGCACACCGTCCACCGCGCCGTCCCGGTGCTCTTCGCGCATCTTGTTCCAGTCCAGCCGGGCGCTCTGGATGTCGATGCCCTGCTGGCTCAGCCCCATGGCGATCTCCTCCATGCGCACCTGCAGCTCGCGCTCCACCAGCGACTGGGGGATCTCCACTTCCACCTTCTCCGAGACGTCGGCCAGCGCCTTTTCACGCAGCGCGCGCTCGCGGCGCATCTCCTTCTCCTGGAGCACGTCCTCGCGCATCGCTTCGCGGAACCCGGCCAGGTCGGTGACATCCTTCTTGCCGTAGCGCTCGGCGAGCATCTTGCCAAAGTCGTCGTCGAGCTCGGGCAGGTCCTTGACCTTGATCTCCTTGACGCTGACCGTGACCACCGCCTTCTTGCCGGCCAGCTTGGCGTCGTACCAGTCTTCGGGATAGGTGAAAGGCTTCGTCTCCTTCGTCTCCCCGGCCTTCATTCCGCTGATCGTCTCCACCACCTCGGGGGGCAGGTTGGTATCACCGACCACGAAGGGCAGGTCGTCATGCTGCACCGGCTCCTCGTCGACCTCCTGGAAGGCGATGCCCATGTCGAGGTGGACGAGGTCCTTCTCCTGCGCCGCCCGGTCTTCCACCGGTGCCCACTGGGCCGCGTCGTCGCGCATCTTCTCCAGGATATCGTCCAGCTCCTTGTCGTCGGTCTCCACCTTCTCCCGGGTCAGTTCGATGCCCTTGTACTCCGGCAGGTCGAAGGGCGGCACCACCTCGATGGACGCGGTGAAGGTCAGCGGCTCACCGTCCTTGAACGACACCTCTTCGAGCTTGGGATCGTCCACGGGTTCGAGCTTCTCCTCGTCAAGGGCGTTCTTGATGATCTCCGGGGCCAGGTCGCCGAGCACCTCGTCCTTGATCTCTTTCCAGAACCGCGCCTTGAGCATGCCCATGGGGGCCTTGCCCGGACGGAACCCGGGGAGCGTCACCGTGCCGGACAACTTCTGCAGCGTGTCCTTGACCTTGGCTTCCACCGTCTCCGCCGGCACCTCGACTTCGAGGCTCTTCCGGGTTGCGCTGATCTCTTTCCACTCGGTTTTCATCTGAGGGGTTCCTTCCCTTTCCTGTTCACGTGGCCGGCCGGTCGGGGCCGCATTCGGTATTTCTGTCGGAGGTCCGTCCTCCGCTGTCACCGGATCTGGTGCGAAAGGGGGGACTCGAACCCCCACGGTTGCCCACTGGATCCTAAATCCAGCGCGTCTACCAGTTCCGCCACTTTCGCACGACTGAACCCCTGCCGGGGCGTCGGATCACACAACCTGAAACGGGACAATGTGATGAAGTGCCTCCATGAAGGACGAGGCGCGGTCAGAGCTGGAAGAGTAGTGGTGAGCCGTGAAGGAATCGAACCTTCAACCTACTGATTAAGAGTCAGTTGCTCTGCCAATTGAGCTAACGGCCCACTCGTTGCCGCCTTCCCCCGCTCCCGTCGGGAAAGGCTGTCTGTTGTGGTACGCCCGGCAGGATTCGAACCTGCGGCCTCTTGCTCCGGAGGCAAGCGCTCTATCCAGCTGAGCTACGGGCGCACACGGTCAAACCGGAATCTCCGGCAGTTCTTCGGCGGATCATAAACTGGGGTGAGTGAAGGGGATCGAACCCTCGACCACTGGAACCACAATCCAGCGCTCTACCAACTGAGCTACACTCACCTCATTTATGCCATCCCGCACCCCAAGCTGGAAATGGCACGCCTGAAGGGATTCGAACCCCTGACCTACGGATTAGAAGTCCGTTGCTCTATCCAGCTGAGCTACAGGCGCACGCTGTAAGCTACCGGGCCACGCCATACGTCTGCTTCCAGTCCGCCCTTCGGGGACCCGGCCAGGACCGGACCCCTGAGGCCCGCGGCCTGGTCGGGGCGAGAGGATTTGAACCTCCGACCCCCTGCTCCCAAAGCAGGTGCGCTACCAGGCTGCGCTACACCCCGAAAACAGGGCCGGAAATTAGCACAGGGGCAACAGGTTGTCAAGAATTATCGCCCCCCGGCCCGGCGGCCCCGTCGAGCCCCGCCAGGAGGACCGGCAGGTCGGCGGCCAGCCGGCGGAACGCCTTGCCGCGATGACTGATCTCGTTCTTCTCGGCGGCGCTGATCTCGGCGGTGGTCCGGCCCAGGCCCGGGACGAAGAAAATCGGGTCGTACCCGAAGCCGCCCTCGCCGCGGGGCTCGTCGAGCAGAACGCCCTCCACGATGCCGCGCCAGGTGCCGAGCAGGTGCCCATCGCGGGAGAGGCTGACGCAGCTGACGAAGCGCGCGGTCCGCCGCGCTTCTGCCACGCCCTGCAGTTCGCGGAGCACCAGCTGCAGCCGCCCGGCGTCGTCGAGACCCGGGCCGCCATAGCGTGCGGAGCGGACCCCGGGGCGGCCGTCAAGGGCGTCCACCTCGAGGCCCGAGTCCTCGGCCACGGTGACCAGCGGGCTGCGGCTGCTGTAGAACCGGCTCTTCTGTGCCGCGTTCTCCTCGAAGGTCTCGCCGGTCTCCTCGGCCTCTTCACCAATGCCCTCGTCGTCGAGGGAAACCAGTTCCAGCGGCAGCCCGGCCAGCAGCCGGGCCGCTTCCCGAACCTTTCCCGGGTTCCTCGTGGCCAGCAGCAGTTTCATCGGCCACCCTCCCCGAAGGGCCAGGCGTCGCGGCCGGCCAGCACGTCGCGCTGCAGGTCACGGATCCGCCGGGCGCCGGCCAGGCCGAGGTCCACCAGGTGGTCGAGCCGTTCACGGGAGAAGGGTGCTCCCTCGGCCGTGCCCTGGATCTCCACCAGGTCGCCGGTACCGGTGGCCACCAGGTTGAGGTCGACGTCGGCATGGGAATCCTCACTGTAGTCGATATCGAGCATGGACACGCCGTCGATAATCCCCGCGCTGATCGCGGCCACCGAGTCGGTAAAGGGGTTTTCCGCCACCCGGCCCTCCCGGCGCAAACCGGCCACGGCCAGGGCCAGGGCGACAAAACCGCCGGAAATGGAGGCGGTGCGGGTGCCGCCATCGGCCTGCAGCACGTCGCAGTCGATCCAGATGGTCAACTCGCCGAGCAGCTCCATGCGCGTCACCGCGCGGAGCGAACGGCCGATGAGCCGCTGGATCTCCCGCGAGCGGCCCGAGGGGCCACCGCGGGAGGAATCCCGGGTGTTCCGCGTGTCGGTGGCCCGGGGCAGCATGGCGTATTCCGCCGTGATCCAGCCCTTGCCCGATCCTTCGCGCCAGCCCGGCACCTCTTCCATCACACTGGCCGCACAGATGACTTTCGTGTTGCCCACCGAGATCAGCGCCGACCCTTCCGCCGCCGGCATGAACCCGGGGGTGAACTCCACCGGCCGCATCCCGTTGGCCGTTCGTCCGTCCGCTCGCTTTGTCATGGCCTCTCCAGACGGTGACAGCTACCTGCCCCCTCAAGTCATTGATTCCAGTAGTATTGATTTTCCCCGTGACAGTTACCGTTCAAGTTACCGTTCACGCGCTCAGGCGAGCCGAGAACAGGTGACTGTCACCCGATTAAGTATCTTATTGAAAACAGGCAGATTAGTGGCAGCGGTAACTGTCACCATTTCCGATGTCCACCAGTTCCAGGCGCCGGATACTGCGGCCGAGGCAGCGTTCGCCCACTTCGCGAAAGCGCTCCGATGCGTCGGTGACGAAGTACGCCCGATGCCCCTCGACACCCTCCCCGCGCTCCAGGCCCTCACGGGCCAGCAGGCCGGCCACCTGGCCGGCCACCGCTTCCGCGGAATCGATGAGCCTGACCCCGGGGCCCAGCATCCCGCCGATGGCTGGCTTGAGCAACGGGTAGTGGGTGCAGCCGAGCACCAGCGTGTCCAACTGCTCCTCCGCCAGGTCGCCGAGGTACGACTGCACGGTGAGCCGGCAGATCTCGTTGTCCACCCACCCTTCCTCCACGAGGGGCACGAAGAGGGGGCATGGCCGGGAGACCAGCCGCACCCCGGGGCGGATGGCGGAGATCTCCCGCTCGTATGCCCCGCTGGCGATGGTGGCCCGCGTGCCGATCACGCCCACCATGCCGCTTGACGTGGCCTCCGCCGCCCGCTCGGCCCCGGGCCGGATCACGCCGATCACCGGCACCGGCATCTCGGCCTGCAGCCGCGGAATGGCCACCGACGAGGCACTGTTGCAGGCCACCACCAGCAGCTTGATGCCCTGGCCGAGCAGAAAGCGGGCGTTCTGCAGGGAATAGCGGATGATTGTTTCCGGGGACTTGGTGCCGTAGGGCAGGCGGGCCGTGTCACCGAGGTAGACCATCCGCTCGCCGGGCAGCAGGGCCACCAGCTCGCGGAGCACGGTGAGCCCGCCGATGCCGGAATCGAACACGCCGATGGGCCGCGGATCCATGGTCAGGCGCCCCCGTCGCCGGCGGGCGGGCCGATGTCCGTGGCCACCGCTCCATCCTCGTCCACTGTCCGCGGCGTCCCCACCATGGAGAGGTCCATGCGGAACGGGCGGGCCAGGCTGACATGGCCGGCCAGGGTCTCCGCCTCCCGGCCGTCGACAAGGATCTTGACCCGGCGGATGGAGGGGAAATTGAAGGTCAGCGAATCGACCACCGAGTAGATGGTGGCCAATTCGCCCCAGACCCCACCGGTGTGCGCCCGGGACATTTCGCCGCTGAAATCGGCCACCGCCAGGCCGTCCTCGAGGAGGAACAGCGAGCGCAGGCGCGTACCCTGGGGCATGGCGGACAACGCCACCTCATCGTCCGGAGCCCGGGCCAGCAGCTCGATCACCTGCTTGGCCTGGTCCACGAGCTTCTCGGTGCGAAAGATCTCGCGCTGCACCGGCAGCAGCAGATCACTGTCGGCCGACTGGTAAAAGAGAAAGACCTTGAGCCGGTTGGCTTCACCGGCCTCGCTCTCCAGGGCGGCCAGCCAGCGATCGGCACTGTCTTCGGCCGCCTCGGTCACCGCGGCCGGCGCTCCTTCGTCGCCGGCCCCACCACCACAGCCAAGGCCGGCCGCCAGACAGGCGAGCACCGCACAGAACACCGCCAGCCGGCGGTTACAGGCATTCGCTCTCGTCCTGGCACGGGGCGTCATGGCGTGCTCCCGGGGATCAGGGCCGGCTCTCGGCGGCCCCTCCCTTGGACATGGTTTCGTAATCCCGCTTGAAGGCGAGCACGCTGCGGTAGAGCGCGGTGGCGATCCGCTCGCGGAAGGATTCCTTGAGCAGCAGCAATTCTTCCTCGGGATTGGTGATGAAGGCCACTTCCACCAGCACCGCCGGCATGGTGGCCCCTTCCAGGACCCTGAACGGCGCCTGCTTGATCCCGCGGTTCGGTGTGTTCAGCAGGTGGTTCAATTCCTCCTGGATCCGCTCGGCCAGCCGACTGCTCTCCAGCAGGAACTCGGTCTGCGCCAGGTCCCAGAGGATCATCTCCAACCCGTTGTCGAGCGTTTTCGCCCCGCTCGCCTCGCCGGGGGCGCGGTTTTCCAGGGCGGCCAGGTTGCGGGCCTCGTCATCCGTGGCCTCGGCACTGAGAAAGTAGGTCTCCGAGCCCCGGGCGCCCGGGCTGGTGGACGCATTGGCGTGCAGGCTGACGAACAGGTCGGCCCGCTGGTGATTGGCCAGCGCGGTGCGTGAAGCCAGGGGCAGCAGCTGGTCGCTCTCCCTGGTCAGGTAGACTTCGAGTCCCGCCTGTTCGCGGAGCATGCGGGCCAGCCGTTTTGCAACGTCGAGCACCACGTCTTTTTCCTGGAGGCCGGTGGAGCCCACGGCCCCGGTCTCGGTACCGCCGTGACCGGGGTCGATGACCACCGAGCGCAGCAGGCGGGGGCCGCTGTCCGCGGACCGACGCTCCACCGGGGCAGGCAATGCGGCGGCCCCCCCGGATTCGCGGCGGAACAGCTCCAGCAGCAGCTCACCGCCGCCCTCGGGCTCTCGCACGCGGTGCAGGTGGAACCGCGGCCCGAAGGTGACCAGGAAACCGGCAGCACCTTCCTGACGGCGCCCGAACCGCACATCTTCGATGACACCGTTGCCCACGTGGGTGTCCCGGAACGAGGTTTCCAGGTCGCGGGCCAGGGGGAACCAGACCCAGGCGCCGGCATCATCCAGCGCCACGCGACAGCGGGCATCGCCGCCCCAGCGGAACCGCAGCGTGCTCACCCGGTGTTCCAGTTCGAGGTCCAGTTCCACCTTCAGGGGGCCACCGGCGCCGAATTCGAGCAGGCGCCGCTCGCCGTCCCAGGACACACCGCCGGGATAGAGCTCGCCGAAGATCCGCTCGATGAACCCGGGCGGCACATGGATCCGACCCTCCACCACCCGTGGGGCCGGCTCGATGAGAAACAGCCGATCGCCCACCGTGGCCAGCGATTCCTTCATCGAGAGCATCGCTTTTTCACCACGGAACTCGATGACCACGTTGGTCACTTCTTCGTCGTAGAGCAGGGAAGCACCGAAGCGACCGGCCAGATCGTCCAACGCCACGTACTCCTGCTGGTCGATGAGGGAGACCGGCACCCGGTGAATCACACCTTCGATGCGCAGGGTCACCTGCCCCGCCGGGTCGAGGGCCAGTGAGGCGGGGGCAACGAGCAGGAGCCAGGCGGCGAAAAGAGGGATGACGAGCCGCCCGAGAACAGTGGCGCGGCAACAGGCTGGTCGGATTCTCGGCACGTCGTCACTCCAACGGATGGTGCGGGGGCCGCCGGGACCGGATTCGACATCGAGTCTAGGCCATCCGATCGGACCGGTCAATGCGGCGCCCCCGCTCAGTCCACTACATAGCCCAGGGCCCGCAGCTTCTCCAGGTCCTCTTCAGCCAGTTCGGGCTCCCGGCGCTCCTGCCGGGCCAGGGCGTTGAAGACCTCGCGTTCCCAGCCGGCAATCGACCCGGGTATCGACTCCCCGGGCCCGGCGAGGTTCTGCGACTCGCCCGGGTCGGCCTTGAGATCATAACGGAACACTTTTCCGGCGGACTGATAGCGCACGGTGATCTTTTCCCTGCCGTGGATCCGGCTGATCTCCAGCGGCGCGCGCACACGGCCCTTTTCCACGTTGCGCCGCCGAAGCACCGCCCCCCGCTGTGCCTGGTAGTAGCAGGGCACCTCGCCGAGCTCGCGATCACCGGTACAAACCTCGCTGAGATCCCGCCCCGCCATGGCCGATGCCGGTTCGACCCCCAGCAACCCCAGGACGGTGGGGGCCACGTCGAGCAGGGTGACCTGGGCCGGGACCTCGTGACCGCCAGGGATGACGCCGGGCAGCACGAACCCCAGCGGCACCCGCAAACCATTCTCGTAGCAGTTCCGCCCGTGTCCCCAATAGGAGTGCTCACCCAGGCTCTCGCCGTGATCCGACATGAGCACCACCAGGCTGCCGTGGAGCAGCTTCCGCTGGTCCAGCCCGTCGAGCAGTTGCCCCAGCTGCGCATCGACGAACGCCACTTCCGTGGCATAGCGCTCGACATCGCTCGCCGGACTGTCCTTGGCCACTCCGGCCTGTTCGGCGAACGCCCCGTGGAAGCGGTAAGGCGCGTGGGGCTCGATGTAGTGGACCCAGAGGAAAAACGGCCGCCCGGCCTCTCGCTGGTTGTCGAGCCACGAGAAAACGGTCTCATTGACCAGCGGCGCCGACCCCTCGCTTTTGAACAGCCCGCCCCAGCGCTTGCGGTTGAAGGCCTCGATATAGTCCTGGAACGACGAACCGAGGTTGGAGAGATGGTCGCGCAGCGTCCAGTTGCTGACCACCGCCGCGGTCTGGTAGCCCTCGCCGGCGAGCAGGCCCGGCAGCGTGGCCAGGCCGTCGAACACCGGCACCCCGTTCCTCGTGGACCCGTGGTGGTGCGGCTGGAGCGAGGTAAGGGTGGAGGCGACGCCCGGCGCCGTGAGCGCCACCGGCGTACGGGCGGTCAGCATCACCACGCCGCGGGCCAGCAGGGCATCCATCCGCGGGGTCAGCGGCTTGCGGCAGCCGTAGGCGCTGAGGTGGTCAGCGCGCAGGGTATCGACACAGATCACGATCACCGGGGGATGCCGCTCCGCTGCCTGGTCGCACTTCCCCACGGCAACAGCCGGCCTCGGCCAGGTGAGGCAGATCATGACCAGCAGGATGAACCCCGCTCGGCCCGCGAAACTCCTTTTCCCGGTCTTCACCATGATCCTCGGGCCGGTGGGTACGAACCCCGGCTCCGCCTCGCGCAACATTCGTTGGTTCCCGTGACGGAATGAGTCTACCGTGAGCCAACACGCGATTCAAGAATTCAGGCCGGGCTGGGTGGTTTCGTCGATCAGCGGCTCATCCGCCGGGGCGGCGGCCAGCAGGGCCCGGAGCTCGGAGAGCCACTGCTTGATGCGGCGCAGATTCTCCGGGCCGGTGCGCAACAGCTGTTTCTGCGCCGGGCTGAGCGATTCCAGGGCCGGATCGGCATAAGCGTAGGTGGTGACCCGGCGCACCAGCATCACCTGGCCCTCCGGCTCGGGCGTCTCCATCAGGTGCCGCAGGGCACGGTCCAGCGCCCGGTGGAAGTCCGCTTCCGGGTAGCCCAGTTCCTGGTACGCCTGGGCCAGCATGGGGTAGAAGGTGCGGTAGAGTTCGGCGCAGTCCCGGGGCGAGAGGGAGAGCGCCAGCCCGGTGAGCCGGTCATAGCGCCCGGCGTTCTCGTCACTGAAGACAAAGGTATCCCCGGCGCGGTCCGGAGAGAACCGGCCCTCCGGCGCCAGCCCGGTGAGCATGGGGGCGGGCGTGGCGCCCTCGGCGATGTTGTCCACGGCGGTGACGAAGGTGGCGGCCAGCTCGTCCGCCGCGAGCAGGCTGGCAACCAGCTGGTGGCCGGAAAGGTCGCGGACAATGCCGCGCAATGATGCGTCGCTCTCGCCGAGGGTCACCCCGGAGACGTCCCACCGCGGGGATTCCGGCGGGATCGGGGGCAGCAGTTCATCCTGCGGGGGCGTTTCGCCCTCCCCGGGCCGGTCGAGATCCTGCCGGGCATCCTCCGCCGCCGGGGCGGCGACCGTGGGTGTTCCCTGGCGCTGGTACTGCCAGGTGAAAAAGGCCACCAGGGCCACGACCACCACCAGGGCGGTCCCGACGACAAACGTTCGCGTGCGCTCCATGCTCTGCTCTCCTCCCGCGGTGGCTCACAATACGGATTCCACTTCCTGTTTCTTTAAGTGTATAACGTGCGGCGGCGGGTTGCGTTCCGCGGGTGTCAAAACTCGAGTTCGCGCTTTTTCTTCTCCCAGCACTCCAGGGCGTACTGGCGCATGTCGGCCACGGAGTCGAACTCGTCGACGATCTCCACGCCGAGCAAGGTCTCGATGGCGTCCTCGAGGGTGACGATCCCCTCGGTGCCCCCGTACTCGTCGGCTACGAGGAAGAGGTGCTCGCGGCGCTTGATGAACTCGTCCAGCGTGCCGGCAATGGATTTCGACTCCGGCACGGCGTGAATCGGCTGGGCCAGTTCGGCCAGGGTCAGGTGGCCGTTCCCCGCGGTCTGGGCCTCGAGGATGCGGAGGCGCAGTACCAGCCCGGTGACCCGGTCGATGTTGCCCTGGAAAACCGGGATGCGGGAGAATTTCAGTTCCTCTTCCCGCGACATCACCTGGGCCACGGTGAGCTCCTGCGGCAGGGCAGCGACCACCGAGCGGGGGGTCATCACGTCGCCGGCCCGGATGTACTTCAAGCGCAGCAGGTTCTGGATCACCCGTTTTTCCTTGCCCATCAGTGTCCCTTCGTCGGCGCCGATGCCGGCCAGGGCGCTCAGCTCGCGGCGGGTCACCCGGGCCTCGCTGGCGCCCCGGCGGCGGATGAGCCGGGAAACGGCTCGCAGGAAGAGCACCATGGGGTAGCAGAGGATGATCAGGCCGGTGATGGCATAGGCGGCAAAGGGAGCGAGCCGCTTCCAGTAGGAGGCACCGAGGGTCTTGGGGATCACCTCGGAGAAGACGAGGATGGTGAAGGTGAGCAGCGCCGAGATCAGGGCCACCCAAGTGGACCCGAAGACCTTGAGCGCCTGGGCGCCCACGCCGGCGGCGCCCACGGTGTTGGCCACGGTGTTCAGGGTTAGGATGGCGGCCAGCGGCCGGTCCACCCGGTCCTTGAGCTTTTTGAGGATGCGCCCGCTGGGCTGGCCGTCCCTGTTCAGCAGTTCGATGTGGGCGTGGGAGACGGAGAGCAGCACCGCCTCGAGAATCGAACAGAGAAAGGAGATGAGGACGGCGAGCAGAAAATATGCGATAAGGGCGATCATCCCCGTTCGGTCTCTCCCCTCTCGCCGTGGGCGGCGCGCCAGATCTCCATCAGCCTCAGGATGGCCGCCTCCGGGTCGTCCGCGCGATTCACAGCGCGCACCACGGCGAAGTTGATCGCCCCGGCGTGCAGCACGTCCGGCAGGTTCTCGGTGAAGATGCCGCCAAGGGCCACGGTGGTCACCGGCGACTGCCGCACCATCTCGCCCATGGCCTCCAGCCCCAGCTCCGGGTCGGGCACGGCTTTCGAGGTGGTGGCGAAGACCGGGCCCACGCCGATGTAGTCGGGGTGCAGGGACCAGGCCCGGCGGGCCTGGTCGAGGTTGTGCGTGGAGAGGCCGAAAATGCGGTCCTCCCGCCAGAAGGCCCGGGCCTCCTCGAGGCCCATGTCGTCCTGGCCCAGGTGCACGCCGTCGGCCTCGGCCTCGGCGGCGATGGCCACCGAATCGTTGACGATCAGCCGTGTGTCCGTGCCCCGGGTGATGCCGCGCAGCCGCCGGGCCATGCGCAGCACCTCGTCGTCCGGACGGTTCTTCATCCGCAGCTGCAGGTAGCGCAGGCCGCACTTCACCGCGGCGTCGGCGCAGTTCTCGTATCCCCTCACCGGGTTGGTAAGGATGAGGTAGAGCCCGAACGCCTCCGTCGATTCACTCATCTCCATTGTCCGTCCCGGCGGCTCAGGTGCCGTAGCCCACCCAGTTGCAGAGCCCGCCGTAATAGTAACTGCCGCTGGTTCCCCCGGGGCCGAAACCGATGCCCGCACTGCCCGACACCGATTCCGAGGCGCCGAAGTTCTCACCGAAGTGCCCGGTGAAGGTGTCGTACGCCGAACCGAAGTGCCAGGACCCGGGCGGCTCGCTCCCGCCGCCGAACTTGGCGCAGGCCAGGGCCGTGGTTTCGAAGGTCTTCTCAGAGATCATCGACGGTGTCCGGTAGGGCCGCTTCTGCATCGGTCATCCTCCTCGAGGTCTCGCCGGGTTGTGGTGGGGCTCGGCTCTTCTGAGCTGAATATACTCCAACCGCCCCGGCATTTCATCCTTTATCAGGTCTTGCGGGCGAGATACCATGATATTGTCCATGAAGAGCAAAGGAGAATCCGTGGCCCATTCCCGCCACCAGAACGCCTTTGACGGCGAGACGATCCTCGATGCTGCGGGGATCAGGATTGTACTGCACTGCGCGGACGCAGGTTTTCGCCGCTGGCTGGACGGCATCGCGGGCTACCGCAATTTCCTCACCAGAGAGGATGGCCCGGCGGACGCCGCAGTGCGCCTGACCTTCCGCGGCCGCCGCGAGCGCCCGATGTGGCGCCGGCGGCCCCAGGAGACGTCCCTCCGGCGGCAGGGGGCGCTGGTGCGCATCCGGCACCGCGACTTCCTGGCCCGCGGCGCCCCGGACTTCTCCCGCTTCGACGTCCTGCTGCCCCGTGAGGATGTCTACGCTTTCGACAACCTGCTGCGCTTCCTGCTCTCGGTCCACGCCCCGGCCCGCGGCATGTTCCTGCTCCACGCCGCCGCCCTGGTCCACGACGGTGAGGCCTACGTGCTCTACGGCCGGAGTGGTGCGGGCAAAAGCACCGCGGCCGCCGTCACCGCCGAGACCCCCGGCCGCCGGTGCCTGGCCGAAGACGCCGTGCTGGTGGGCGTGGACGGCGAGCGCGTCTTCGCCGCGGCCACCCCGCTGCTGCACCACCCGGCGGAGCCGCCGCGCCCCGGCCACTTCCCGCTGCGGGGCCTCTTCCGCCTGCGCCCGGCCCCCGCCTTCTGCTGCACACCGCTCGGTGCCGGCGCCGGTGTGCGCAGCCTGCTGCCCAGCGTCCTGCTCTACGAAGGGTTCCACCTCGCCGACCGGATCTTCGAACTGTGCAGCGACGCCGCCCTGGGCCGTCCCGGGTTCGACCTGGGCCTGCGCCTCGGCGAGGACTTCTGGCCCGCACTGCTGGAATCACTGGACTGACCCGGTGACCTTTTGCCTTCGCCGCCCCGCTGATCTATCCTGATAGTGTGACCGCTCACCAGGAGAGCCATCGACCATGAACCGCCGCCCGCTCACGACCCTCGCCGTCGTCCTCGTCGTCCTCCTCCCCTGCCTCGCCGCCATGGCCGGCCTGGAGGAGGAGATGGGGCGCAATGAAGTGCGCATCTGGTCCGCGCCCTACCGCCTGCAGCCCGGCACCACGGTGCAGGGTGCCGGCCTGCTGGAACGCTTGGACCGGCTGGGCTACCGCCGTGTGCACCAGCGCCCCGAATCGCCCGGAGAGTTCTTCTACGGGCACGAGAAGTTCCTCATCTACCGCCACGCCCACCAGGTGGACGGCGAGGCCCATGACGCCGAACTGGTCACGCTGCCGCTGCGCCGCAGCGACGGCATGATCCTCTCCCCGCCCCCCGCGCCGGCGGAAGGCCGCCCGCTCTTCGCGCCGAAGGATCCCGAGCCCCCCTGGCTGGAACCTGAGCTGCTGGCCGAGTCGCTGGCGCCGAACCGTGCCCGGCGCATCCCGGTGCGCCTCGGCGAGCTGCCGGACCACGTCTGGCGCGCCGTGCTGGCCATCGAGGATTCACGCTTTTTCGACCACACCGGTCTCGACGCCCGGGGCATCGCCCGGGCGCTGCTGAACAATGCCCGGGCGGGCAAGGTGGTGCAGGGCGGCAGCACGATCACCCAGCAGCTGGTGAAGATCCGTGACCTGACACCGCGCCGCAGCTGGGGGCGCAAACTCTCCGAAGCGATCCGCGCCCTGGAGCTGGAGGCAGAGCATGACAAGTCAGAGATCCTCCAGGCCTACCTGAACAGTGTCTACTACGGCCACATCGAAGGGGTGAGCATCTACGGCATCGGCGCCGCGGCGCAGGCCTACTTCGGCAAGGACGCCCGGGAGCTGGACCTCAACGAGGCCACGCTGCTGGCCGGCATCATCCAGGGGCCGAACCGGCTCTCGCCGGTGCGCCACCCGCGCCGGGCCCGCGAACGGCAGGAGATGGTGCTCGAACGCTTGCAGGAGCTGGCCTGGGCCCCGGAAACCGAAATCTCGAAAGCACGGGTGGGGGGCATGCCCCGGCTGCGCAGCGGCGGTCTGAGGCCGGCGGGCAACCGCCACTTCCTCGGCCTGCTCGACGGCATCGTCCAGCGCAAGGCTGAACGGCAGGTGGAAAAGGGCCGCGGCGTGCTGGTGGAATCGACCCTCGATCCGCTGCTGCAGGAGCAGGCGGAGCGGGCCGTGCGCCAGGGCCTCGACGAGTTGCGGCGCCGTTCCTCGCGCCTGGGCGGGCTGCCCCTTTCCGCGGCGCTGGTCTGCTTCGACGCCCGTGACGGCAGCATCGTGGCCTACGTGGGCGGCGACCCCTCCCGGGAGGACGACGCTTTCGACCGGGTGAGCCAGGCACGGCGCCAGCCCGGGTCGGCGATCAAGCCGCTGGTGCTGCTCGCCGCGTTCGCGGGCGACCGCCAGGGTCGGGCCCTCTACCCCGCCCGCCGCGTGGCGGACAGGCCGCTGACCATCACCCTGCCTTCGGGCGACTGGTCCCCCCAGAACTACGACGGGACCTACAGCGGCACGGTGACCGTGCGCGAGGCCCTGGTGCGCAGCCTCAACGTGCCCTTCGCCCGCATCGGCCGCTGGTACGGGTTCGAGGAGACGGCCGAGGTGGCGCGGGAAGCGGGCATCGGCATCCCCGAGCCGGCGCCCCCCTCCTTCGTGCTCGGCGCGGTGGAAGTCACGCCGCTGGAGCTGGCCGATGCCTACGCCCTGTTCAGCGGCAGGCTGGGCCGGCGCACCCGTATCACGCCCTACACGCGGCTGGCCCGCCCCAGCGGACGCACGATCACCCGACACCGCTCGCGGCACAAGGCGGTGACCGGCCCGGCGGAGGCCTACCTCGTGCGCGACCTGCTCCGCGATTCGGTGGAGCGGGGCACCAGCCGGCCGGCGCGCATCGAGGGGCGCGAGGTGTTCGGCAAGACCGGCACCTCCTCCGGGCTGCGCGACGCCTGGTTCGCCGGCGGCAGCGGACCGCTGGTGGTCGCGGTCTGGGTCGGCATCGACGACGGCACGCCGCTGGGGCTCACCGGCTCCGGCGCCGCGGCGCCGATCTTCCGCTCGTTCATGACCGCCGCCGCGCCCACCCGCCCGGCGGAGGCCGTCGAGCGCCCCGACGACGTGGTGGAGCGGCTGATCCAGGACCGCAGCGGCCTGCTCGTCAGCCGGCCGCGCCGGGGCACGCACAGCGACCTCTTCCGCCGCGGGGCCATGCCCCCCAGCCGCCGCTTCTGGCGCCGGGACGATCCGATACCGGTGCTCGAATAGCCGCCGGCCCGGCGGATTGACTCCCCACTGCCCGTTCCGCTACTCTTATCACTCTTAACCTGGACGGCCTGTGGACCGCCACCGGCCCTTTTTCGCACGCACAGATGAGCCAACTCCCGACATTCATGGTGGCCGGCGCGGCCAAGAGCGGCACCACGTCGCTGCACTACTTCATGGAGCAGCATCCCGAGGTCTGCGTCCCGCCCTGCAAAGAAACGTACCTCTTCTGCCACGAAAGCATGGCCGGCACCTGGCCCGGCGTGAATTCCTTCACCGAGGCGGAGTACCGGGAGCTGTTCCGCTCGCTGACCACCGAACAGACCAGGGCCTGGGGCGAGGTGACCACGAGCAACCTCTACTACCACGAGGAAGCGGTGCCCGGGATCAGGCAGCTGCTCGGCGATATCGGGATCATCGTCATCATCCGCAATCCCGTCGACCGTGCCTATTCCAACTGGACGATGACCTCGGCCAGTTACGGCGAGCCGCTGAGCTTCGAACAGGCCATCGAGGCAGAACCGGACCGCATCGAACAGAAGCTGATGTTCATGGGCCACTACACCCGGCTGGGCTTCTACCACGACGCGGTGAAACACTTCCTCGAGGCCTTTCCCCGGACCCGGGTCTACATCCTCGAAGACCTCAAGGAGCGCGCCCGGCAAACGATGACAGAGATCTTCGAGTTCATCGGCGTGGACAGCGGGTTCCAGCCGGACTACGAAACGACGTACAACCCTTCGGGCATCCCCCGGAGCCGGCTGCTGCAGCGGCTGGTCTTCCGCGACGACGGGGTCAAGGGGGCCCCCGCACAGCGGATGATGAGGCTCTTCATGGGGCGGGAACGGGCCGACCGGCAGTTTCACCGCCTGCGCACCCTGAACCTGAAACGGGTGCCGATGAAACCGGAAACCAGGGGCATGCTCATCGAACGCTACCGCGAGGACATCCTGCGGCTCCAGGACCTGATCAACCGGGACCTCTCCCACTGGCTGGACAGTTGACATGAACGTCTGCATGGTTGTGCCCTTCTTCCCGCCCGACTTTTCAGGGGCCGGGCAGTTGACCCACGACTTCGGCCGCCTGTTGCCCGGGCAGGGCGTTGGCGTGCGCATCGTCGCCGTGGACACCGGCAACCTCCCCCGGGAGGAATGGATGGACGGCATGCACGTGGAGCGGATCACCCCGCGACGCTGGGGGCCCCTGGAACATCCGCTGCTGCTGCTCCAGCTGGCATGGCTGCTCTGGCGCCGCCGCAAGGAATACCAGGTGTTGCACCTCCACGGCGCGTACCTCCCTGTTTTCGGCGTCGTGCCGCTGGCCCGGCTGATGGGCAAGAAGACGGTGCTCACCTTCCACGACCCGGAAGGCGACATGCCGGAGACCATTCCCCGGCGACGGCTCGGCGGCCTGCAGATGCGCCTGCTGAGGATGATCGACCGCTTCGTGCACACCACCAGCTTCGTCGCCAATTCCTACCGCCGCACCACGCTGCCGCCGGCAAAGCTCTGCCGCATCCCCTGCGGCATCGACGTGACCGAGCGCTTCCTGCCGGCGGACCCGGAGAGCAGGGCGGAGCGGCGACGTGCGGCAGGACTGGACCCCGAGGCGCCCATCGCCGTCTTCACCGGCGCGGTGATCCCGCGCAAGGGGGTCGACGTGGTGGTGGAGGCCTGGGCCCGGGTCGTGGCGTCGTGCCCCGATGCCCGGCTGCTCGTGCTCGGCCCCCTGGACGTGGTGGAGAAGGGGGACGAGCCGGGGTTCGTCGACCGGCTGCGCCGCCGCATCGCCGACCTGGGGCTGGAAACGTCAGTGCAGCTCGTGGGCCGCACCGACGAAGTGGATCGCTACCTGCAGCTGGCCGACCTCTTCGTCTTTCCCTCGCGCCGTGAAACCTTCGGCATCGCCCTCATCGAGGCCATGGCTTGCGGGCTGCCCTCGGTGGTGTCCACGATAGAGGGGGTCTCCACGGACATCGTCGAGCACGGCCGGGACGGCCTGCTGGTGGCCCAGGAGAATCCGGACGACTTTGCCGAAGCCGTCGTGCGGCTGCTGCGCGACCCGGCGCTGCGCCACGAACTGGGGCAACGGGCCGGAGCAAAGGTGCGAGCCGAATTCTCCATCGCCGGCGTGAGCCGCCGGCACAAGGAACTGTACGGCGAACTGCTGTCCTGACCCGGACGGCGGGCACGGGTGTCGATGCGCTTTGACCGGATCCATCTCGAACTGACCAACCACTGCAACTTCTGCTGTGAATTCTGCCCCGATCGCTTGATCACGCGCCCCCGGGGCAATATGGACCGGGCGATGATCCGCCGGGCCCTGCAGGAGATCGCCGCGGAGCAACTGACCCGCGTGGTCTGCTTCCACCTGATGGGCGAGCCGCTGATGCATCCCCACCTGCTGGAGGCGGTGCAGCTGGCCGGCGAACTGGGCCTGGAGGCCCACCTGACCACCAACGGCTGGCTGCTCACGCCGGAGATGATGGAAGCGCTGATCGACGCCGAGGCCCACACGATCATCGTCTCGGTGCAGACCCCGGACGAGGCGACCTTCAAGTTGCGCGGGGCCCGCGTGCCCTTCGCCCGCTACCGTGAGCGCGTGACCGGGGCCCTGGCCCGTTCGCTGGAACGGGACCACCGCACCGACGTGGTGGTTTCCCTGCTCGTCACCCCGTTCAAGCGCTTCCTGCTGCCCTCGCGGCAGATGAGCACCATCGACAGTCGGGAGGAGCTGGCGCGGCTGGCCATGGCGTGGCTGGAGGGCGCGGTGGGCCAATGCTCGCGCCGCGAGGTGCAGGCGCTGTTCGAGGAGGCCCGGCCCCGGCTGAAGCAGAAGCTGGGCCGCTTGCGGCTGCTGGCCCGCAACCGGTTGCGCATCACGCGCAGCCTCTCACTGGAGTCACGGCCCATGGGGGACTGGGTGCGGGAAGGCCTCGACGAATCGAAGCTGAAGGCCGCCCACTGGGGCAGCTGCGAAGGGCTCACCGAACAGTTCGGCATCCTCTGGAACGGCGACCTGGTCTACTGCTGCGTCGACTATGACGGGGAGACGGCCTTCGGCAACATCGGCGAGACATCGATCCGCGAGGCCTTTCGCCGGCCGGAGGTCCGCCGGGCGATCAGCGATTTCCGCAGCCTGCGCATCCGCCATCCCCGCTGCCGCAAGTGCCTCGGCGACCCGTCGCTGCCCAGGTCGCTGGGCCGGCAGTTCGGGTCGATTCTCTACTTCAAGCTCCTGCGGCGGTTCCAGGGCTCGGGGCGGAGGGGCCGGCCCCTGCTGGACATCTGACGCCACGGCCGGCACGTCGCATCAGAGCGCGTCGCGCACCCGCCGCAGCTTCTCGTCCACCTCGCCGGCAATGGCCTCCAGTTCAGGGTTGTCCACCACCTTGAACATCTCGGCCGGCTTGACCAGCGAGACCGTGACCCGGCCCCCGTCGTCCTCGAAGACCACCACGTTGCAGGGGAGCAGCAGGCCCAGGTGCAGCTCGCTGCTCAGGGCCTTGTGGGCCAGCACCGGGTTGCAGGCGCCGAGGATGCGGTAGCGCCGGAAATCGACGTCGATCTTCTTCTTCAGCGTGGCCTTGACGTCGATCTCGGTGAGCACCCCGAACCCCTCTTCCTTGAGCGCGGCGGTGACCTGCTCCAGCGCCGCGTCGAAGGTGACGTCTTCCAGTGTCCTGTCGTACCCGTAGCGGCAGTTCTCCGACATGATCCAACCTCCCTGGAGCGGCGACCGGCCGCCCTGTTTTGCATTTCCTTCGATCCAGCCTGTATCATTCATTTTTACACTGTGTCTCATTCCTTTCAACAGCAGGGGGCCCCGATGATCACCATCGTTTCCGGGCTGCCGCGATCAGGCACGTCGATGATGATGCGCTTCCTCGAGGCCGGCGGCCTCGAGCCGCTCACCGACGGGGTGCGGCAGGCGGACGAGGACAATCCCCGGGGCTACTATGAGCTGGAGCGGGCCAAGTCGATCCGTGACGACACCTCGTGGCTCGCCGAGGCCGAGGGGCGGGTGTTCAAGATGGTCTCCATGCTGCTCTTCCACCTGCCGCCGGAGCGCCGCTACAAGATCATCCTCATGCGCCGCGACCTGGACGAGGTGCTGGCCTCCCAGGCCGTGATGCTGCGCCGGCGGGGACAGGCGGAGGGTCAGCCGCCGGACGAGAAGATGAAGAAACTGTTCGAGACCCACCTGGACGAGGTGGAGCGTTTCCTCGCCGGACAGCCCTCGATGAACGCCCTGCCCTGCGCGTTCCGCCGGGTGATCGAGGACCCGGCGGGGACGGCCCGACGCCTGGCGGACCACCTGGATCTCGACCTGGACACCAATCGGATGGCCGCGGTGATCGAGCCGGGCCTCTACCGGCAACGACAGGGCTGACGGCCGACAGATGACCATGCGGCGCATCCTGCAGATCACCGACAGCTTCGAGTACACCGGCGGGATCCGCAGCTACATCACCCAGCTCAACGGCCTGCTCGCCGACCGCGGCTGGCAGACCGACGTCTACAGCCCGCCCGGCGAGGGCGGCGGGCCGCACAGCCACCTCACCCGCTGGGCCGGCTGGCGCTACCTCGCCGACGTGCGTCGGGCCGTCCAACGGTTCCGGCCGGACCTGCTCCACGCCCACAGCCTCTCCCTGCGCCTCTCCCCCCTGCCCCTCAGGGCGGCGCGGGAACAGGGCATCCCGGTGGTGATGACCGTGCATGACTTCACCTACGTCTGCCCGCAGAAATGGATGATCCGCGCCGACGGCCTGCCCTGCACCGACGGTTTCGGCTCCCGCTGCCTCACCCGCGGCTGCCCCGGCACACGCAGCGGGCTGGCCTGGCTCCCCTACCAGTGGCTGCGCTGGCTGAAGACGGCGCTGCACCGGCGGATGCTGCGCGCCTGGGTCGATGCCTTCATCACCCCCTCCGCGGCGCTGGGCTGGTGGATGAGCTCGAGCCTGGGAACGAAACAGGTGGAGACGGTGCCCAACTTCGTCCACCCCCCGAAAGACGACGGGACCGGACCGCGCCGACAGGGCCTGCTCTACGTGGGCCGGCTGAGCCGGGAAAAAGGGGTGGAGGTCCTGTTGCGCGCCCTGCCGCTGATCCGGGAGCGGGCACCTGGAACGCGGCTCACCGTCATCGGCGACGGGCCTGCCGGGCCGCTGCTCCGACGACTGGCGGAGCAGCTGGAAGTGAATGACGCGGTGACCTTTGCCGGCCCGGTGGAGAACCGCCTGCTCGGCGCCCGGTACCGCGCCGCCGCGGCCTGCGTGCTGCCCAGCCTCTGGATGGAGAACTGCCCGGTGACCGCACTGGAGGCACTGTCCCACGGCACCCCCCTGCTGGCCAGCGAGCTGGGCGGCCTGGCCGAGATCGTCCGCAACGGGTCGAACGGGTTCCTCTTCCCCCGGGGCGACCACCGCCGACTGGCCGAACGGGCGGCGGCCCTGCTCGGCGACGCCGAACTGGCCCGGCGCATGGAGGGCTCCGCCCTGGAGACCTTCCGCGCGGACTATTCCCCCGGGGCCCACTTCGCCCGGCTCTCCGCGGTCTACGAAGGGCTGTTCCGATGAAGATCCGCAGCACCAGCCTCTGCCGCCTGCTCAACCGTTGCTTCCCCCGCACGGCGGCCCCCTGTCTCGGCTCCCGCCGCAACCACCGTTCCTACGCGGCGTGGGAGTTCGACCAGGCCGGCGGCTCGCTGGACGAGTTCGGGCCCCACGGTGCGATCAACGGCAAACGGGTGCTCGACGTGGGCTGCGGACTGGGCGGCAAGTCGGCCTGGTACGCCCTCCACGGCGCGGAGGAAGTGGTGGCGGTGGACCTCGACCCCGAGCGGGTGGAACGGGCCGCCGCGTTCGCCGCGGAGAAGGGGGCGGACAACATCCGCTTCCTCGTCCGCGACGCGGCGAACCTGGAAGGGCTGGAGGACGGCCGCTTCCACCTCGCCCTGTTCAACGACGCCTTCGAGCACCTCGCCTCGCCGGGGGCGGCGCTCGAGGAGTGCCGGCGGGTGCTGGCCCCCGGTGGCCGCGCCCTCATCGTCTTCCCCCCCTGGCGCTCGCCCTGGGGCGCCCACCTCTTCGCCTACATCGGTATCCCCTGGGCCCACCTGCTCTTCCACGACGAACCGCTGCTCACTGTCTGGAAGGAGGGCTTCCGCCGCGCCGCCGGCGACGGCGGCGGGCTGATCACGGCGAAGAAGCTGGCCGAAGTGGACGCCGCGCGAACGGTTGCCGAGCTCCGCCAGTTGAATAGAATGACCATCGGGCGCTTCCACGAGCTGGCGGGCGCCTCCCCCTTGACCCCGGTCATGGCCCGGGAGCACACCCCGCGCCGGGTGGTCCCCCGGCCGCGGCGGAACCTCTTCCTCCGCGAGCACCTGGTGACCCGGGTGACCGCGGTGCTGGAAAAAGCAGAGCGAGGGTGACCATGCGCGTCCTCTGGCCGGTGCACAACCTGGAGAAGGAGTACAACCAGTATCCCGGGGTGATGGTCATCTCCGCCCTGCTCCGGGAGCACGGTTTCGAGAGCCGGGTTGTGCCCGCCAGCGCTGAAGCCCTCAACCGTACGGTGGCCGACGGCGGGCCCACGATCCTCGCCTGGAGCGCCACCACCGCCTACATCCGCCACTACCTGGAGGTAAACCGCGCGGTGAAGCGCGACCACCCGGAAACCTGGTCGGTTTTCGGCGGGCCCCACCCCACCTTCTTTCCCGAGATCATCGAAAAAGAGGGGGTGGACGCGGTCTGCGTCGGTGAGGGCGAGCACCCCATGCTGGAGATGGTGCAGGCCCGATCGGCCGGCGAGCCGGTGCAGGGCCTGCGCAACTGGTGGGTGCGGGGGGCGGACGGCACGGTGCACAAGAACCCGGTGCGGCCGCTGATCGAGGACCTGGACCGGCTGCCCCGGCCCGACCACGAGATCTTCCGCCGGGCCATGCCCACCGAGCTGGCCCAGGCCATCGTGATCACCAGCCGCGGCTGCCCGTACCGGTGCACCTACTGCTACAACCACCTCTACCGCCAGATCTACCGCGGCAAGGGGAAGTTCATCCGCCGCCGCTCGGTGGACCATGTGATGGAGGAGTTGCGGGAGATCAAGGATGGCGGCTACACCTTCATCCGCTTCATGGACGACCTCTTCATCCTCCACGCGGAGTGGACGCGGGAGTTCGCGGCGAAATACCGTGAGCAGATCGGCCTGCCCTTCTCCTGCCTCGTGCGGGCCAACTACGTCACCGAAGAGACGGCGCGCCTGCTCGCGGACGCCGGCTGCCACCGCATGACCATGGGCCTCGAGGCGGGCAACGACCGGTTGCGCAACGAGATCCTCAAACGCAACATGTCCCGGCAGCAGATCATCGACGCCGCCCGCCTGATCACCGGGGCGGGCATCCGCCTCGTCACGGCCAACATCCTCGCCATCCCCGGCGGCTCCTTCGAGACCGACTGGGAGACCCTGCAGCTGAACCTCCAGTGCCGGCCCCACTTCGCCTCGGTGGCCGTGCTGCAGCCCTACCCCAGGACCGACATCTACAACTTCGCGGCGGAGCGCGGCCTGGTGGGCGACGAGGATCTCGCGGCCATGGAGGGCTCCTTCGGCTTCGGTCTCGAGGCCCCGCTGCGCTACGACGACCCGCGGGAGAAGCGGCTGCAGGAGAACCTGCACAAGCTCTTCCCGCTCACCGTGCTGCTGCCCTGGCTGGCCCCGCTGACCCGCCGGCTGGTCAAGCTGCCCTCGAACCGGCTCTTCAACCTCGTCTACAAACTGTCGGTGAGCTTCGGCATCCACTTCCGCGCCATGCCGGCGTCCACCGGCCTGGCCATCCTCTACCGCCGGTCCCGGCTCGGGCGGCGCTTCGGCCGGCGACGCACCAGGGAGGCGGCACCTGCCGAGGCACGATGAGCAGACTGGCCCTGCTGCCCGAACTCGTCTCCACCTGGACCCGCTACAACCTGCTGCAGCCGCTGCGGGGCAGGCCGTTCCTCCCCCGCATGGCGCACGTCATCCCCACCCACCGCTGCAACGCGCGCTGCGTGATGTGCGGCCTGTGGCAGGACGAGGGGTCGGTGGACAACGACCTGACCCTCGAACAGTGGCGCGAACTGCTCGCCGACCGGCTCTTTTCCCGGCTGCAGTTCGTGGGGATCAGCGGCGGCGAGCCGTTCCTGCGCGGCGACCTGGCGGAACTGGCCGCCCTCTTTGTCGAGCGCACCCCCGGCTTGAAGCGGGTGAGCATCACCACCAACGGCCTGCTCCCCGGGCGCACCGGCCGGCTGCTCGACCAGCTCGCCGGCCTGCTGGGGCCCCGGGGCATCCTGCTCGACATCTCGGTCTCCTTCCATGCGGCGGGGCCCACCCTGGACCGCATCTTCGGTGTGGAGGGGGCCTTCGACAACGCCTGCCGCACCCTGGAGCTGCTCAGGGAGCGGCGGCAGCGCGGCCAGCTCACCTGCTCGCTCAACTGCGTGCTGCTGCGGGACAACATCGAGGAGGCCCCGGACCTGCTCCGCTGGGCCCGGGAACACGACCTGCCGCTCTCCTTCGTCCTCGGCGAGGAGCGGGAGCGCTTCCACAACACGGCCTGCGGCGAGCGCTTCCTCGCTGAGGGGGACCGCGGGCGGCTCATCGCCTTCATCCGCTCCCTGGCCGACGACTTCCCGGCCAGCCCCTCGGCGGTGAAGTACGGCGAGATCCTGCGCATGCTCGAAGAGGGTCGCGAGCGCACGCTCTCCTGCTACTACGCCTTTGCCGGCGTATTGCTGGGCAACGACGGCACCCTCTACTACTGCTCGCACTGCCGGGGCATCGGCAACGCCCTGGAGACCCCGGCCCACGAGCTCTTCTACGGCAAGGAGAACCTCGAGTACCGCAAGGAACGGCTGATCAACGTCGAATGCCGCCACTGCCCGCCCTACACCCTGACGCGCCTCGAACTGGAGAAGGATATCCTCAAGGTGGCGGGCCGGGCCCTGCGGGGGAAGGGAGGGCGAAGCTGATGGCCGAACCACGCAAGCCGAACCTGGTGCTGGTGACCATCGACTCGCTGCGCCGCGATGCGCTGGGCTGCCTCGGCGGGCCGACCGGCGCCACACCGCGAATCGACAGGCTCGCCGCCGGGGGCACCCTGTTCGGCGATGCCGTCTCCAACGGCCCGCGCACCCCGTCGGCCTTCCCGGCCCTCCTCTGCTCGCTCCACCCGCTGGTCAGCGGCGAGACCGGCCTGCCCCCGGGCGCCGTGACCCTGGCCGAGGCCCTGCGGGGGGCGGGGTACCGCACCGCCGGCTTCAACCTCGACAACCCCTACCTCTCGGAGAAGTGCGGCTACCACCGGGGGTTCGAGAGATACGACGACTTCTGGCAGGCCAGGTCCGAAGGTACCGCGGCATCGAAGCCCTCGGCCTTCAAGCGGTTCAAAAAAGCGGTGCAGGACGCCATCGGCCGGCGCAGCCTGGCCCTGCTGCTCTTCTTTCAGGCCATGCTGCAGCGGGGCGGCGCCCCCTTCCTCAAGGGCGAGGAGGCGGTGCGCCGGGCCCTGGCCTGGTTCGACGAGGACCGGGGAGAACCCTTCTTTGCCTGGCTGCACCTGATGGACGTGCACTACCCCTACCTGCCGCTGCAGCGGCCGTCCACCGGGCAACGCCTGCAATACCTCGGCGCCATGTCCCAGCTGCTGCTCGGCGGCCGCCGCGGGCCGCTGCGGCTGATGCGCGGCCTGTACCAGGCGCGGGTGGCACGGATGGACCGCATGGTGGGTTCATTGATCGACGGCCTGGCCCGGAAAGGCCTGGACGGCGACACCCTGGTGGCGATCACCGCCGACCACGGTGAGCAGTTCGGCGAACACGGCGGCTTCACCCACGGGCCGCAGCTCTACGACGAGCTGCTGCGGGTGCCGCTGATACTGGCCGGGCCCGGCGCCGCCAAGGGCCGGGTGGTGGACGCACAGACCTCGCTGATCGACCTCTCCCCCACCCTGCTTCACCTGCTGAGTGTGGCAGCGCCGCCGTCCTTCCAGGGCCGGAACTTCATCGATGGTGATCGCGGGGACGAACCGGTGATCAGCGCGGCGACCCACGCCGGCGGCCGCGAGCGCCGCGGGGCGGCCCCCGAGGTCTTCCGTACCGTCTCCTGCCGCCTGGACGGCTGGAAATACATCTTCGACGAGGAGGGCGGCCGGGAGGAACTCTACGACCTGGGCAGCGACCCGGCCGAGACCGTGAACCTCATCGAACGGCACCCGGAACGGGCAGAGACACTGCGCGCGTTGGTGCGGAAGCACCTGGAAACGGCCGCCCGGGACGCGGCCCGCCTGGGCGAGGGCGGCGCGGGCAAGGCCTTCCACGAAGACCAGGAGGTGGCCCGCCGGCTGGCCGACCTGGGATACCTTTGAGGAACGGAACGATGGACCTGCGCATCATGTCCTACAACATTCACCGCGCCATCGGCGTGGACCGGCTCTTCCGGCCGGAGCGCATTGCCACGATCATCGAGCACTACGATGCCGATATCGTTCTGCTGCAGGAGGTGGACGTGGGCGCGCCCCGCTCGCGGCGGTTGAACCTGGCCGAGACCCTGGCCGGAATGACCGGCTATTCCCACTACGCCGTCGGCTTGAACGTCAAACTGAAAGAGGGAATGTACGGCAACGCCACGCTGAGCCGCTACCCGATTCTCGAAACGAGGAACATCGACCTGACCATCGAGGACAACAAGGCGCGGGGATGTCTCTATACCCGGTTCGCCCTGCCCTCCCGGCGGCGGAGGGGGCTGGCCCTGCCGGTGTTCAACCTGCACCTCGGGCTGTCGTTCCGCGAGCGGCCGCGGCAGCTGGGCCTGGTGGTCCGTTCCCCGGAGTTCAAGGCACTGGCCGAAACAGATCCCTGCCTCGTGGCCGGCGACTTCAACGATCTGCGCAAGCGACTGGCGCCGATGCTCACCGAGATCCTCGG
>Ga0180436_10000909_pt1 | contig 29652 bp, 25 predicted proteins | sample SS_ome_2_FD_132434 | JGI IMG/M metagenome (GOLD analysis project Ga0180436, IMG submission 132434) | Hypersaline lake sediment archaeal communities from the Salton Sea, California, USA - SS_3_S_2 metaG | ecosystem: Environmental > Aquatic > Non-marine Saline and Alkaline > Hypersaline >... | reverse complement strand
GCTTCTGGCCTCACTATCCTCCCATCGGATCTTCCTTCTCCGGCGCTTGCCCGGCGGTCTGCTCCTCCTCGACCACTTTCATCGCTGCGGCACCGGCGATGTTCGTTAACTGCTTCTGGGCATCCGTCCCATTGTCGGAATGCTCTGTCAGGCCACCGACGTCGACGATCACCTTTCGGTGCGCGTAATAAATGCCCTGGGCATTGAGCGCCTCCGTGATGAGCCGGTACGCCTCCCGCCGGATGACAAAGTGCGTGCCCGGCTGGGCGGTGAACTTGACCCGTATGGTCATCACCGAATTAGTGATTTCCCTCACCCCCTGGGATTTGACCGGCCTGATGAAATCTTTGCCGTACTCCTCGTTATCGAGCATCTTCTGACCGACTTTCTTGATCACTTTCCTGATCTTGTCGATGGGAGCGTCATACGGAAAATCGAGGTTGAATTTCACGATGATGCCGCCGCGCATGTAGTTCGTGATCGCCCCCAGTTCGCTGTGCGGGATGATCTGCAGCATGCCTCGGTGATGCCTGAGCATCACGTTGCGCAGGGTTATCGTTTCAACGGTTCCGGAGACCGAGCCGGCGGTCAGGTATTCGCCGACTCTAAAGGCATCGTCGAGCAGGTAGAAAAAACCTGAGAATATGTCTGCAACAAGCTTCTGTGCACCGAACCCGATGGCCAGGCCGATCACACCGGCACCGGCCAGCAGCGGGCCGATATCGACTCCCAGTGACGAGAGCAGGGTCATGACGACCATCACCATGAGAACGGTACCGACGAATTTCCTGACCATGGGCAGCAGGGTATAAGCCCTGCCGCGCTTGGCGGCGCCGCCCCATTCGTCATCACTCTCTTCCTCTTCTTCGCCGTCCGGAATGGACTCCTGGATCTTCCGTTCGGTCCATGCATTGAGGAACCGCCAGAAGACCAGCGCCACGGTCAGTATGATGACCGAGTCAAGCAGGAATGAAGCAAGTTCCGAGAACAGCGGTATTCGGATCTGCCACAGGCTGGCGACCCAGACCGCCAGGGCGCACCCCAGACCGATCCGTGCCATACCGAGCATCCGCACGTAAAGGGCTCTGCCTTTTTCCCGCTGGGCCAGATCTTCTTCGGAAAGATCGACCTGGTAGTTGTAGTTTTCCCGATGAATTCCCAGGGTGCTCATCGCGTACTTCACGACCCACTGGATCAGCTGATCGCCGACCATCCAGATCGGCACGACGAAGAAACTCAAAATAAACGCTCCACTCCCTTTTACGGTCGGGTCGGCCAGGTCGTTCAGCAGCAGAATCCAGAGAATGACCAGGTACATGATGGCCAGGATATGCCAGATGTTCGCAAACTGTTTCCGGCCCCATGACGGCTCCTGCTCTTCCATTGCTCCTGCTGCAATAATCCCGCTGCGCACCCGGTCCCGATAGATTGCCGTCCCGATGCCGGTCAGCGCTATCAGGAACGTGGCGATAAACAGCTGCAGGAGGCGCACCGTCTCCTTCTCTGCCCCGAGCCGTTTGGCGATGACGGTGAACATCAGGCCGGCAATGATATAACCGCATCCCCAGACGATAAGTTTGTGGCTTATTTCGCCTGTTCGCTTCTGCATGGATACGGTGCGCAGGTAATCGTTGTCGGGCGAGAAAATTATTCGGGACAGGATCTGGATAGCGCGGATACAGGTTACGGCTATCAGAACCCCGAGGAAAAAGAGCTGGACCCACGGTGAATCCACCCAGAAGAAGATCATGAAGATAAAATAGGCACTCCCGAAAAATACGATCAGCCCGAGAATGGACGGCAGAGCCCGGACCAGGGAAGCCGTGAATCTGTTGAACCGGCTGAGATCTGCAGTTCCCATATCTGGATTGTCTGGAAGATAATGCGACAAGATGAACCGACGGAACAGGTATTCGAGACAGGCCCCGATGCCGATGAAAAAAAATACCCAGAACGTATTGAGCATCGCCCCCTGCGATGTCCGAAACGGTCAGAGCATCGTGAATGTTTTGTAGAGATCGGGCAATACATCGGGGGTAAAGCCTAACAGGGTGGCGATCTGGTTTTTGTTGTTCTCCTGCCCGCTGCTTAATTTACTGAGCATCCGGGAAAGCACGAAGGCCGGTCCCTTCATCTGGCCCGGCGAAGACAATTCCTCTGTTTCTGACGTCTTCTTGAGTTCATCGATGAGCAGCTGACGAACCTGCTCGTCGCTGAGACCGGCGAGCAGGTGCTCCACTGACTCGGTTGCCTGGACGGTTTCTTTTTGACTGCCTGCAGCGAAGCAGATTTCACCGTCGAGACAGACGGTGCCCGCGAACCAAGTCAAGACACAGAGAACAATCAACCGGATCGAATGTTTCATGGACCTCTCCTGGGTAAAGTTTGTAGATGCATCATACATCCGAGGTGACTTTCAAAATACGGTTTGAAGGCATCCGCCTTTTCCTTCGAAATTGAGCCATGGTCAACAAAAAATCTCCGTTGCAGCCTCTTTCCCCGCCGGTTTCAGAAAAAACGCCCCGCCAGCCAGTAGAGCAGCATGCCAAACAGTACGGTGCCGCCGAGACTTCTGGTTTTGAGCGCGAACACAAGGGTGGGGATGGCGACGAGCAGTTCGGGTTTATCCAGGGCGAAACTCCTTGGTTCGGCCCTGGTGAACAGAATCGGCGCGAGCAGACTGCTCAGGATGGCTGCGGGGATGAGACTGAGCCAGTCCACCAGCCATTGGGGAAGGCGCCTGTGGGCAAGAAAAAGCAACGGAACACAGCGCGGTATGTAAGTGACCATGCCCATTCCTGCGAAAAGAAACAGATACTCGGAGAATGTCATGAACGTCTCCTTCTGCGTTTGATCAGATACCCTATGGTGGCGGCACACATGGAGGCGCCGACAATATAGGACTCCCCCGGCAGCAGGATGTACCAGAGGACACTGATGATCGCGGTAATCACGGCGGTCAGAATGTAAATGGGCCCGTGCAGCTGGTAGACCAGCAGACAGAGGAACATCGCGGTCAGGGCGTAGTCGATGCCAAATGCGCCCTGGGGAATGAACTGGCCGATCAGGCAGCCGCTGATGGTGGACAGGATCCAGACGAAGTTGGCACTCTGATTGACGACCAGCCCGCTCCACCTGGACCAGTCGGTTTCTCGGAATTTTGCCATATTGACGGCAAAGCTCTCATCGGTGATTCCATACGAAAAGAGGCTGAGAAACCAGCGATTCACCCCCTTGAAGTGGATAGCCAGGGCCGAGCTCATCAGGGCATGGCGCAGGTTAACCACCAGGGTTGTCAGGATAATGGCCAGGGCCGCAGCTCCGGAAGCCACCATGGCGACACAGATAAACTGGGCACTTCCTGCAAAGACGAGAATGGACATCATTGCCACGGCCCAGACCGGAAATCCCGCCTGTTGGGCCAGAACTCCCAGGGCCATGCCAATGGGAATATATCCCAGACAAATGGGCCAGCTGGCGATCAGTCCCTGCCTGAACAGGGGCAATTTCTTGTTTTCGTCTGCAGGCGGTGGCGGGGCAAGATGCTCGGTATTCATTCTCTACGTCACTGAATTTTCAGGAGATTATTGAGTTTTACACCGCTGCATTATTCCACGCAGCGGCCTCGATTATAACGTTCCCCTGAATACTGTTCAAGCAATCACCTGAAAATGATACAAGCGGACAAGACCGGCAGTCCTTCCTGATCGAACGGCTGGTGTTCAGCCTCACCTGTGTCCTGCCGGTATTGCAGATGATCGCCGCACCTGTTTCGAATCGTTTCAAACGGGTTCCCATCCCACCCTGGCCCACATTCATTTTGAAAGGAGCCAAACCGCTGACCGGCGCGCAGCCGCTCAAAGTCTTCAAATCAGTGCTCACGGAGTTGAGGGCCAGCCAGACGGTACCACAGTAATTTTGATCCTGATCTAAAAAATAAAAAAATATTCTTGACGGGCATCATTATCCATTGTAATGGTACTACCATTAAGGCCGCGAAAAATCCTGCATGCTGCAGATTTACGCTATAACGCTATTTTTTGGCGGTTTGTGCAGTTTTTTTACACTTCACGCTCAATAAAGGTAGTACCAAGTGAGAAAGACAAAAAACCAGCCTCTTTTCACCCCTGTTACCCGTGGAAGAGCCAGTGAGGAAATCGCCCTTCAGATCGAAGTCGCAATTATCAACGGTCATATCCTGACCGGCGACAAGCTCCCCAGCGAGCGGGACCTGCAGGCACGCTTCGGCACCGGCCGGGGGGCCGTTCGCGAAGCGCTGCGCACGCTTGAGCAGAAAGGGCTGGTCGAGATCAAGAAAGGCGCGCAGGGAGGGGCCTTTGCCAAACAGGTCGACGTTGCCAATGTCAGCGAATCGCTGGCCCTCTTTCTCAAGCAGAACAACGTCGACCCGAAGAACCTGATCGAGTTCCGCGAATCGATCGACCGCACCATTACCGTCCTCGCCATTACGAACAGTTCCAGCCGGGAAAAAAAGCAGCTGGTCGCCATGACCAGACAGCTGGAGAAATTTCTCGAGCAGGAATCCCCTGATCTCGAATCCATGGTGGAACTGGACCGCGAGCTGAACATCCGGCTCTCGAAAATGTCCGGCAACCCGATTTTTCACTGGGTCATGCAGGCGATTCAGCTGGGTTTCAGTTCCCACGATTTCAGTCTTTACAAAGAGCCTCATTTCAGGGAGGCCACCATTGCCAACTGGCTCGAAACCGCCCGCGAAATACAGGCGTGCGATACCCAGACGGCACTTTCTTTAGTCAGCCATCACTACCTGCTGCTCAGGAGATGCCTGGGCAATGCCAGGGTTATGGATAAAGGTGCAGACCTGTCTTCACAGGCGGGATAAAAAAAGCGTTTTAAACGGAAAAGACCAAAGGAGGAGTAACAGATGAAACGTACGTTAGCGATTGTCATGGCCATTGCACTGCTGATGATGGTCTCGGTGTCCGCCCAGGCGGAAAAGAAGGTCACGATGAAAGTCGGCGACATCGAAAATGTGGCGAACCTGGGAGCAAAAGCACTCGATCGTTTTGGCGAGGTTATCGCCGAAAAAAGCGATGGAAACATCAAGATCAAGGCGTTCCATGCCTCCCAGATGGGAAGTGCGAACAAACAGCTGCAGCTGGTAAAATCCGGAACCCTGCAGGCGTTTCGCGGTTCCATCAGCTGGCTGGCGCAGTTCGATACCGGCTTCTCCCTGCTCGATTTCCCCTTTACCCTCAATTCTGCAGAGCAGGCAAAAATCGTCGCCAATTCCCCGGGCTTGAACCGGCTCAACGACAAGCTGGCTGAAAAGCACGGCATCAGGTTTGTCACAGCCGGCTGGACCCGTCTCCCGAGACAGATCCTGGTCAACAAACCGATCAAGGATGTGGAAGAACTTAAAGGCGTGAAGCTGCGGGTACCGGAAGTATATGCCTACATCGAATCCTTCAAGGCGGTTGGCTCCTCTCCCACGCCGGTAGCCTTCGGCGAAACCTACCTGGCGCTGAAGCAGGACGTGGTTGACGGCGCCGAAAATCATGTCGAGTCACTCTACAACATGAAATGGTACGAAGCCGCCAAACACCTCGTCATAACCGATCACAGCTATGACATCACCGGCTTCATCGTCAACGATAAATGGTGGCAGGGCCTGAGCGACGGTCAGCGCAAAATGATCGTCGACACCTACGACGAGGTTGACGAGTGGTTCGTCACAGAAAATGAAACCCTGCAGCAGCACTACATCGATCTCATGGTCAAGGAAGGCGGCGTAACCGTACACACCGTCGACAAACAGAGCTTCATCGACAAGGTCGTCCCCGAAACCCTGGTCGCAGCCGAGAAAAAGGGCGAATGGGAAGCCGGCATGTGGGATGAAATCCAGGCGCTGCTGAAGTAACGCCGCACCCAACTCTTACCGGTGGAGATGCGGGCCTGGCGCCCGCATCTCCACACATCCCTGCCGTGAGCCAAGGAGGGACCCATGAAAACGTTATTACATCGCGTTAACGGACTTTACGCCGGCCTGCTGCTGATCTCGTTCATCACCATTATCGTCTGCGTGGTGCTTCAGATCATCTCGCGTTACGGCTTCAACCAGCCGTTCACCTGGACAGAAGAAATTTCGCTCTTTGCATTCTGCTGGTTTACATTCGTCGGCGGCGCAATCTGCTCATGGGAAAAAAGTCACCTCGAAGTGGATTTTTTCTATAATCGCGCCGGCCTCAAATTGCAGAAATATGCGGACATCTGCATCCTGGCCCTCGTCACGGGACTGAGCCTGTTTCTCATTGTCGATTCAGTCATAACGATGAAAGCGCAGGTCGGCATCACCTCTGTTGCGGTCAGGCTCCCAATTCTTCTGTACACGCTGGCCATCCTGGTCGGCTTTCTGGGGATTGCCGTTTTCTCCGCCTACCACCTCAAGGCCCGCATCACCGGCGAAGACCAGAAGCGATTTTGAAACATCCAAACCCGACAGCGCCGCCATCCTGTCACTGACGACTCGTTGAAGGTAATCCTATGAGCAGCATACTCTTTCTGTTTGTGTTCCTGATCCTGATGATCATGAAAGTCCCGGTGGCTTTCAGCCTGGGCCTTTCCTGCCTGTTTTATTTCGTTACCAACGGGGTCCCGCTCGAAACCATGCCGCAGATCATGCTCGGCATTTTCGAGTCTTTCACCCTGCTGACTCCGCCCATGTTCATGCTCGCCGGACAGATCATGAATATGGGCGGAGTCACCGAGCGCCTGTTCGACTTCTGTAAAAAACTCGTCGGTCACATTCCGGGCGGACTCGGCCATGTAAATATCGTCTCGTCATTGATTTTCGCCGGCATGTCCGGGTCGGCAACCGCTGACGCCGCGGGGTTGGGGACCATCGAAATCAATTACATGAAAAAAGAGAAGTACGACCCCGGTTTCGCCGCTGCAGTAACGGCAGCGTCATCCACGGTCGGCACGATCATGCCCCCGTCGCTGGGCTTTATCATTTACGGATCGATGACCGGAACCTCGATCGCCGGCCTGTTCATCGCCGGTATCGTGCCCGCGGTGCTGATGACCCTGGCCCAGATGCTGATCGTTTATTTCGAAGCGCGCAAGCGCAATTTCAAGATCTACCCCCGGGCCACGCTCACGATCATCCTGGCGGCATTCCTGCGATCGCTGCTGCCGATGCTGACCCCGATCATCATTCTCGCCGGGATCCTGACCGGTTTTGCAACCCCTACCGAAGCCGCAGTAATTTCAGTAATCTATGCGATTATTCTCGGTGCGTTCATCTACAAGGAGCTTTCCTTCAGGGGGTTGATCACCACGATTTTCAACGTCGGCAAAAGCACCAGCAAAATCATGCTCATCGTTTCCTTTGCGTCGGTATTCGGCTGGATCCTGACCTACGAAGGAATTCCGGCGATGCTCGCGGAGTTTCTCATCGGTATCACCGAGAATAAATATTTCATCCTGTTGATCCTGAACGTCTTCATTCTCCTGCTCGGATGCTTCATGGAGAGCATCAGCGTCATGCTTATCCTGGTGCCGGTATTGCTGCCGCTGTTGGGGACCATGGGGATAAACCTGATGCATTTCGGCGTGATCCTCGAGCTGAACCTCAATATCGGCCTGATCACCCCGCCGCTGGGCGTCTGCGCATATGTAGCCGCCGATATTGCCGGAGTCAAATTCGAGGAAGTCATCAAGAACATCTGGCCGTTTTTAGCCGTGTTGATATTCGTTCTGCTCTCCATCACGTTCGTACCGCAGTTCACGCTGTTCCTGCCCGGCCTGTTCGGATATTAGGAGGGAAGCCATGAAGTATATAATTGAACCGAAAAAAGAGACCCCGATACTGGATACGGCCGACGTACTGGTTGTCGGCAGCGGCCCGGGAGGGTTGGCTGCCGCCATCGCCTCCGCCCGCGCCGGGGTCAAGACCGTCCTCGTCGAACGCTACGGCTGCTTCGGCGGCAACTTGACGGCCGTGGGAGTCGAATCACTCGCCTGGTACCGGCACGAGAAGACCATAGATACCGAGGGCATCGGCATCGAGTTTGAACGCCGGGCGATGGCCATGGGAGCAACGGCACAGGAGGTCCAGTCGAAAAGCCAGGCGCTCAACACTGAACTCTTCAAGCACGTTGCCGATACGCTGGTAACCGAGTCGGGCGTGATACCGCTGCTCCACTGTTACGGGACTGAACCGATTATCGCGGGCAACGCCGTTAAAGGCGTTGTCACCGAGAGCAAATCGGGCCGACAGGCGATCCTGGCAAAAACCGTAATCGACGCTTCCGGCGACGCCGACATCGCGTTTCGGGCCGGGGCGCCGTGCAATCTCGCGCCACCGCCTGAACGCCAGGCGGTAACGATGGTTTTCAGCGCCTGCGGCGTTGATAAAGACCGCTTTATGGCATATGTCGAGTCGGACCCGGCAAAATATTCCGACTGGGGCGAGGATTGGGCCCAGCAGACTTCCGGCCTTGAGAACGACCTGTTTTCCCCCTACCTGCAGAAGCAGTTCGAGCAGGCGCTAGACGAAAACATCATCGAGCGGAGTGCATGGGACTTCTGCGGTTCCTGGAGCACGGTGTCAGAAGACGGCCAGGCCACCTACCTGAATCTCGCCCACCTGAGCAACATAGACGTGCTCGACATTCGCGACCTCACCCGGGCCGAGATTGAAGGCAGGGCGCAGGTGCTCGAATTGATCAAAGCCATGAACCATACCGTGCCGGGATTCGAGAACGCCCGGCTCAGGAATTTTGCGATGACCCTCGGGACCCGGGATTCGCGAAAGATCATCGGGGATTACAACCTGACCGGTGAAGATGTGCTGAACGAAGCGCGATTCGAAGATTCGATCGGGATATTTCCGGAGTTCGTCGACGGTTTCGGCGTATTGAGGCTGCCGTTGACCGGGCGCTATTTCCAGGTGCCGTATCGCAGCATCCTCCCGCAGAACATCGAGAATCTGCTGGTTGCCGGCAGATCGATCGCCGGGGACCAGATTTCCCATGCGGCAACGAGAAATATGATGTGCTGCGCTGTCTCCGGCCAGGGGGCCGGCGTTGCGGCAGCCGTTTCAGTGAAACAAAAAACACCCTGTCGGCGCACGCCGCTTTCCGCGATTCAAAAGGAGCTTGCCAGACAGGGGGTCAGATGTCATTATTAATATCCTAGGCAGACGAATTACATGGAGCGACGACACAAATTCCAGCTGGCAGGGTGGCTGCTATTCACCCTCTGTGCAGTATGCTATATCATCAGTGCCGGCATCAACAGGGACATGTACAGTCTGACGGGAGGATTACTGTTTTTTATTGCCTGTTTCGTCTTCCTGGTCCCCCTGTTTGAGGAGATTTTCGAGAAAAGGTCCAAAAGGCATCCTTCTGCTTCACGCACCTAGCACCTGAAAAATTGACCCAATCGTATCGGCCACCATCGGCTCCCGCACCTATCGCTTCGATGACCTGAAAGCGCTCATGGCGAAGGCAAGTCCGCTGAAGCCCGGTGACGTGCTGGCCTTCGACCTGGACCATGCCCGCGCTCGCGATGCCGTGCACGTGTTCTTTGATCCGGCGGCCATTGCCAGGCAGCTCGATGAGCGTGCCATCAAATCCATACGTGTGCAGAGTGCGCCACCAGACAGGACAACGTATCTGCAGCGGCCGGACCTGGGCCGACAACTGCATGACTCCTCACGGGAGCGTCTAGCGCACTACTGGTTGTCCCGTGATGAGCGCTGCGGCCTGGTCCTGGTCATCGCCGACGGCCTGTCGACGCCGGCCATACACAGCAATGTCGTCACGTTCATAGACTGCTTCAAGAGCGTATCGGTTGTTGATGGATGGCGGTGGGCGTCAACGATCATAGCAGCCCATGCAGGGCCTAGAATCGAAACCCTACCCCCAGCACAGGTCCGCTCAGCTGCAGGCTTTCCATGAGCTTGTCCTCGTCCATCTCGACGTCGAGATAGCGGTAACCCAGCCTGATATCGCCCCAGCCGAACTTATAGCCGATCGCTGCAAACAGCTGATAACTCAGGTCCGAGCCGCCGGTGCCGATATCGGCGTAGTACGGCATGAACCAGTTATCGTTGAACATAATCCGCCCGCGCAGTCCGACAAATCCGTCCGTGAGACTCTGGTCGTCGGACGTATTGGTCCGCGATGCCCCCTGCAGGGAAACGTCCACGTCGACATCGAGGGACACATAGCGGACGCCGCCGACCAGCCCCAGGACCACATCGTCATTCTGCACGAAATCATAGCCGACCCCGCCGTTCACCAGCCAGGAGCTGACATCGACGTCGACATTGGCGGTGCCCGCCCGGGTGGCCACGTCCTCATTATCCCCGACATCCATATAGACCGCGTCGATGATGAACGACCATCGGCCGATGCGCCCCTCATAGCCGCCCATCAGGGCAAACTCGAGGTCTTCGATGATATCCGACGCTTCAACCTCGAACTCCCCGCCGGAGCCGTCCGGAAAGTTCACCGTACCGTCTATCCCTGCATACCAGCCGTACAGGGTTACCGTGTTCTGCAGCCCTCGGGCAAAGGCGCCGTGTACACCAAGAAACAGCAGCGGCACCAGGACCAGCAGTACGACAGAGCCTTTTTTCGATAATCCAATTGTTTTCATGCTTTCCTCCTCGATTGTTTCTGGTTCATTTTTCCAGAACTTGATACAGCTTGATTTTCACTGATCCGGGGGACACGTCAAAGCATGTCCCCGCAGCTCCTTCTTTACTTTTTTCCTGTTTCCCCTGAATCGCTAATCACTCGCCGGGTTGTCATGCATGGCCATTTTGAGTCTCTCGATGTCTTCCTCCGACAGCTCCGGACGGTCGATGGTCAGGGTCAGTTTCTCGATCGTACCCGTGAAGGTGAACGGAGTCTGATAATCCTGGTCGGAAACCGGTGAGCCGGTATCCGCTCCCACATCGAAGTTTTCATCCCACTGCATGAGCATTGGCACGGTTTTTTCCATCTTCTTCGTTGCCACAACCTCGCCGTCCACCTTGAGGTAGCCGGTTCCGCTGCGGCCCAGTCCGCTGGGACTTCCGTACTGGAGTGTTTCGGCGCCCAAACCATCGTACTTGAAGTCGAATTCAACGATGTGTCTGCCGGGAGACAGCGCCTCCGCGCCCTCCCACTTGACCAGTTCCAGGCCCATCAGGTTCCACGTATACACCGGCTTACCATGCAGCAGATAGAATCCGTAGCCGGTAAAGCGGCCGCCATGGGTCACCAGCACGCCTTCCGCCCCCCCGTCGGGAATCTCCACCTCCGCCTTGATGTTGTATGACGAGGCCAAAACATTCGGGGCATTGGCGTTGGGCGTTCCGATTACTTTCCCGGAGTAGGTGAACACCGTCCGGCCGGCGGTGAGGTTCGGCCGCGGCAGGATCGAACGGGTGAACGTCGTGGTATCCATGGGCAGCACCTGGTTTCGTTTCGCCTCCTCCCAGAACAAGGCTTCAAGCTCTTTCACCTTTTCTGGATACTGGGCGGCCACATCGTCGCACTGCGTCCAGTCTTTGCTGAGATCGTAGAGTTCCCACGGCCAGGATGCCGGATCCTTGTCGGCTGTGCCACTGTTGTCCCAGGGCACCCGCATGACCTTGGTGCTGAGGATCCAGCCGTCGTGGTAGATCGCGTGATCGCCGATCATTTCGAAATACTGGGTCGTGTGCGTCGAAGGCGCATCCGCGTTCTTCTCGGCGAAGGTATAGAGCATGCTGACGCCGTCCATCGGGTTCTGCCTGATTCCATCCACCACCTCGGGCATTGCAATTCCGGTCGCCTCGAGAATGGTCGGGGCGATGTCGATGACGTGATGGAACTGGTGGCGGATACCGCCTCTATCCTTGATCATGTTTGGCCAGGAAATGGCCGTACCCTGCTTCGTGCCGCCGAAATGGGAGGAGACCATTTTGGTCCATGAAAACGGGGTGCCAAAAGCCCAGGTCCAGCCCACCGACATATGCGGATACGTCTGATCTGATCCCCACACGTCGTAGTACTGCATCTGCGCCTCCACCGGCAGGTGCACGCCCTGGACGGATGCCACTTCGTTCGGCGTGCCGGTCGGACCGCCTTCCGAGCTGGTGCCGTTGTCGCCGGTGATGTAGATAATCAGGGTATTGTCGAGCCTGCCCAGGTCCTCGACCGCCTGTATCACCCGTCCGATTTCATGGTCGGTATAGGCGACGTAGGCGGCAAATACATTCGCCTGTTTGATAAACAGTTTTTTCTCCGTATCGGTGAGTTGGTCCCACTCCTTGATCAGGTCTTTTGGCCACGGCGTCAGTCTGGCATCCTGCGGTATCACCCCGAGCCTCTTCTGATTGGCGAAGATGGTCTCGCGCAGCTTGTGCCAGCCGTCGTCGAACAGGTGCATGGCGCTGATCTTTTCGATCCATTCGGGTGTCGGGTGGTGCGGCGCGTGTGTTGCACCGGGTGCATAATAGACGAAAAACGGCTGCTCCGGGTTCAGCGCATCCACGGTCTTCATGTACTCGATCGCGTCATCCGCCATCGCCGTGATCAGGTTGAAATCGCGATCGTCCTCGTATGGATAGATATAGGTGGTGTTGCGAACCAGGTTACCCGGCTCCCACTGGCTGGTGTCCCCGCCCATGAATCCATAGAAGTAATCGAACCCCAGGCCGATCGGCCACTGGTCATACGGTCCGATCTTGCTGACCTGGAGATCCGGCGTATTGTGATTCTTGCCGAACCATGACGTCACGTAGCCGTGCCCCTTGAGGATTCGTGCAATCGTCGCGTTATCCTTGGTCATGATGCTGTTGTAGCCGGGATAGCCGGTAGACAGTTCCGGTATCGAACCGGTGCCGACCTGGTGATGGTTGCGGCCGGTGATCAGCGCCGCCCGCGTTGGCGAGCATACGGCCGTGGAATGGAAATGCGTATAGCGTATCCCGTCATTGGCAATCCGGTCCATGGCCGGGGTGGGGATGACTCCGCCGAACGTACTGGCCACGCCATAGCCGGCATCGTCGGTCAGGATCAGCAGGATATTGGGTGCCCCCTCCGGAGGCACCACGCGCGGCGGCCAGTAGGGTACCGACTGCAGGGCATTACGCTCGATCATGCCGCCGAAGGCCTTATCCGGAGGCGGCGGCAGCTGTTTCCCGTCAATAGTTGTGGTTGCACTCGGCGATCCGGGCGTACCGGTGATGTGCCTGCCGGATGATTCAGCCGCCATGGTCCGGCCGGTCATCGTAAACACCAGTATTGCCAGGCATCCAAGCACTCCCATCAAACCTCCCAAACGGCTGCATGTATGCTGTATTGCCGCCTTTTTACCCATGTTCCCCTCCATTCACTTTTTATTGTAGCTTACCGAGTCTGCGCCCGTATCAACTCAGCACTCCTTACGGCGATACTTTCCAGGAGCATCGCCCATTCTTTTGCCAGCCAGTCGATATAATCCTGCTGCAGACGATCAGCCTCGACATCGATATCGAAGCCCGCACCAGCGGCGAGAGATAAAACCTGGTCGGCGTCTCCGCTGTCGGCCGGTACGCTCTCCCCGGGAGCCGGCAGCATGATGAATTCATCGATCTGCTCAACGGGCAGGGCAACAACGGTGAACGGCGCTATCAACCTGTTATACAGGCTGCAGTCGGCATCCTCCGTCGCGCTGCCCGCGGAGCACGCCCAGACCAGCCGCATCGACCTCGCCCCGCTGCAGAAGATCCGCCCCCATTGTTCCGAATTCTCCAGATTCCGCGACGTCCGGTATATTTTCCAGGCCATTGCCATACTGAGTTCCGTGGCTTTCCGGCGATCCGACAGAGGGAGCAAACTGCTCCTGAAACCGGCGATGTTGATCGTGATAAACGGGGAGACGGCAGGCTTGAGTCCGTCGGCAATGCGCTTTTCAATGCCCTTCAGGCAGGCTCCTGCAACAACGCCATACTGCTTGTCTGAATAAATATTGGCGATATTTATCGGTACCCCGGCATAAACCAGATCTTCAATAATCCCGATGCGATCGGGAAGCGCAGGAAGGCAGAGCAGCACATTGGGCCGCTGGATATTTTGATACATTCCATGCAAAATCGAAACGATCATCTCCCTGTCCGAAATGGACAGGGGGGAAACGGGCAGCACCACCCAACCGTCTACGCCATCTGTCCTGTCATAAACCGCCCTGAGCAGATCCGCCGCATACCTGACATCTTCATAAATCAGCCGGTTGGCCAGCAGTTCGCTGAAAACCCCCTGCCCCAGATTCCTGGCAATGGTCGCATCATAGGCGGGGCTCTCGGATAAAGCATACCGAAAAGCCTGGGGGCTGTATGTCAATCCCGTGATCGACTGCTCTTCGATATACCGCAGCAACGATCCATCACGAATCAATGCTCGTGAAAGATCCCCCATCCACAGGCTCTGACCGACGCTCTGCATCCTCTCCCGTGTCCGCACAAGACCTCCTGGACTCCATTTACGGGCAGAAAGAATCGACCGGCGCACCCCGGGCGAACATCATGACTTCCCCGCCGGGCACACTTCAAGAGTCAGGTTGCAATGACCATACCTGCTGACGGAAAACCGCGACGAACCTATAAAGAGCTGTAATATCAAATATCTGCCGGCAATTACAAAAGGATGGAATGTGCTGAACAAAAGACATTGCCCTCAAGTATCTGCAGAACCGCAACATATTGAGGCAAGGGCGGTCAGGAAGGACGTTTGATACCCAGTTTCTTGAGCCTGAAGCGCAGGGTGCTCGGATGAATATCGAGCATGATCGCTGCTCCTCCCGGTCCCTCGATTTTCCAGTCGGTCATGGCCAGGACGCGCCTGATGTGATCGCGTTCATTGGCGGCAAGATTCTTTACCACCCCCTCATCCCCGTCTCCAGGGAAAAGGCCCGGCAAAAACTGTTCGTTGATGACCAGGGAAGGACCGGGACTGACAATGACGCTGCGCTCGATCAGGTGCTCGAGTTCACGTATATTGCCCGGCCAGTTATAGGCCACCAGGAAATCGAGTGCGTGTTTTGAAATACGGTCGATCTCTTTGCCGATTTTATGCGAATATTTCTCGGTAAAATATTGTGCAAGCAGCGGAATATCATCCTTTCGTTCCCGTAACGGCGGGAGTTCGACGGGATAGACATTGAGGCGGTAGAACAGGTCCTCGCGGAAACGACCGATTTTCACATCATCCTGGAGGTTGCGGCTCGTGGCCGCAATGACCCTGACATCGACGCTGACCGTACGGGCGCTTCCGAGCCGCTCGAATTCCCCTTCCTGCAGAACCCGGAGCAGCTTGACCTGCATTTCAAGCGACATTTCCCCCACTTCATCGAGAAATATCGTTCCTTTGTCGGCGATTTCAAAGCGTCCGATCTGGGTCTGGTCCGCTCCGGTAAATGCCCCTTTTTCCCTGCCGAACAATTCACTTTCAACCAGATTATCCGGCAGCGCCGCACAGTTCACCGTGACAAACGGACGCGTGTTTCTACCACTCAACTGGTAGATGGTATTGGCAATGATACCTTTTCCGGTTCCGGTCTCCCCGGTCAGCAGAACCGTGGCCGGTGTCGCCGCCACCTGTTTTGCCGAGATCAGCACGGATTTGAACTTCTTGCTCGTGCCGACAATATGCGCGAAGCCCTGGACTGCTTTCAGGTCTTCACGCAGATAGTAATTTTCCTGCTCAATCTGCCGTTTCAGCTGCTCTATTTCTCCAAGGTGCTCCCTGAGCTGCTCCTCGAGCTGCTTCCTTTCGCTCACATCCAGCGACACCCCGAGCATTTTTGCCGGAGAACCGTCGTCGTGGTAGTGGGGCATCCCTTTCGAGACGACCCATTTGAGATCCCCGGGGGCCCTGAAAATACGGTATTCAAGATTCAGCCTGCTATTTTTTTCAAAGGCGGTCGTAATCGCCTGTTCTACCCGCCCCCAGTCATCGGGATGAACAGAGCGCTTGAAACGGTCCATACTGATCGACTCATCACGCTGATACCCGAACAGTTCCCGGGCCTGATCCGTCGCCCAGAAGACATCAGTCGTACAATCCAGTTCCCAGATCCCGGCGCCTGCTGATTCAGCGGCAAGACTCAACCTGGCTCTACTCCTGACCAGGTCTTCCTCCGCCCGCTTCCTGACAAGTGCATTGGCGAAGATATCAGCCACCAGCTTAAGGCGCTTGACTTCTGCATCACTCCACTCCCTCAGCCTGTTGAGCGTATCGAAGGTGATAATGCCGAACATCGGCTGGCCGCCGACCTGCAGCGGTATATCAACGGACGATTCTACGCCGAAAAAGCGCCTGCTCTGCCTGTCGACATCGGCGTCATCAGGTAAATCATCGGTGGAAAAGGCGAGCGTTTCCCCGGCAAGCATCCTGTTCAGTACCCAGGGAAAGCTCCTCGATGCGTCGATATCGTCAGGTGCGACAGGGCCACCGGGGATCGTGTACAGGTGGGTAATCGTCATCATGTGCGCGTCCCGGTCCGCCCACTGCCATAGGGCTGACAGATCAAGATCGAGGCTCTCGCAGATCCTGCGCTGAATGTCCTCTATTGCATCATCGACAGATTCGGTCGGCAGATTAATGAACCGCGTGGAGACATCCAGCAGCAGTTCTTCGAAAGCCGCCTTGTGTTCAGGAGGGGAGCTGTCTTCCTCTGGTAATTTCGACACGGGTTTTCCTGCAGGCAGTTATGAGGCAACGGAGTAACCGGATAGGGTTTTACGGAGTCGCACCAGCCGACTCAAACCCTTGACCTGCAGTAATTTACTTGAAAACCGGGTGAAATCAAAGGGGCTAAAATAAACAAGCCGCCTTATATAAGACGGCTTGTCCATACTTAGTAACGGCCCGAGCGAATTCCAGAATGGCGGCGTGGCGGCACCGGTGTCATCCGCTTATGCCCGCCGTGCTTTTACCGGGCAGCGGAAACCGGCGGCACAAGCGAGGGCAGGAAACCGGCTGCCTGTGCTTTGCGGTCATGTGCTGCCGGCACGACCGTGACAGGGACCTTTGATCTTTTTGTAACCCGTTTGGACAGGGTTGCCGTAAACGAGAAAAAAGGTTTCTCGTGTGCTCCCATGACAATGAGGTCGCAGTTCGATGCGTCTGCCTGTTTTAAAATCTGCTCTTCGATATTGCCGAATACCACCCTGTTCTCTATCGTCAGTCCCAGCTGATCCGGATAAAGCGCATCTTCCCTGCGAAGCTGCTGGCGGATAAAAGACTGGCGATTCCGATACGCCATCTCGTCGAGTGATCGGCTTCTCTCCCGTGAAACGATTTCCTGCTTCTCCTCCCTGGTGAGATAGCACATGGCAAAGCGCATGGCTGATGATTCTGAGTATTTGTCCACGACATGCAGGCTGACGATTTCTGCATTGAACTGCTTCGCCAGGTTGAGGACATACTGGTACGCCTCGGGAGAGGATTCGGTCAGGTCCGTTGCGTACAGGATCTTTTTGATTGGTCGGGTATTGTTCTGGTCCATGTCTGTGCTCCTTGCTTTTGAAGGTTTTAATGTCTGTGTTTTGATATTTTCCTCTAAGCAAAGGACGTGCCAGAACTAAATAATCGTGTAAATACAGAATGTTGTGAAGAAAGTGCCGGATATGCCATAATGCAAATATGCACATACGATGCAATAACGCATACGCCTGTAGATTTGTTGAGCTATAGTTTTCTGGAGAGTGTCGACTGGTGGACACCCAGTATTTTGGCGGCTTCAACCTGGCTCCCGCACTCCGCTATCGTCTGCCTGATAAGATCTTGTTCAAACCGGGAAACCTGCTGGCTGAGCGTGCCTTCGTAGCGCGGCAGGCGGCTCTGGGCGTCCGGTGCTTGCGCGGCTGCCCACGCGTGAACATGGCCAGCGTTAATTTCCCCGCCTCCGGTGACAATGAGCAGGCGTTGAATCAGGTGGGAGAGCTCCCGCACATTGCCCCTGAAGGGGAGCCGGGTAAGCTCGTTCAGGGCTTCGGGACTCAGAGCAGCCTCGATCCCGAACCGGGTTGCGTACTGTTCGAGGAAAAACGCCGCCAGAGAGGGTATCTCTTCTCTGCGTTTGCGCAGGGGCGGGAGTTCTATCGGTATGCCGTTGAGTCGAAAATAGAGATCTTCCCGAAAGCTTTTATCGGCGATCATGGATGCCAGGTTTCTGTTGGTGGCGGCAATGACCGTACAGTCAACGGGAATCGCGCTTGTCCCGCCCACCGGGTAGATCCGGCTCGTCTCCAGAAACTGGAGGAGTTTGACCTGGAGCACGTAGGGAAGCTCACTGATTTCATCCAGGAACAAGGTTCCTCCATCGGCCGCCTGGATCAGCCCCTTCTTCCCTCTGGCCGCGGCGCCGGTAAAGGCTCCCTCGGTATGCCCGAAGAGTTCCGATTCCACCAGTTGGTCCGGGATGGCCCCGCAATTGATCGCCATGAACGGTCCTTTCCTTCTTGGCGATTTATCGTGAATAAAGCGGGCAAACATGGTTTTCCCGACCCCGGACTCGCCGGTGAGCAATACCGGCACCGGGAATCTGGCAACCTGCAGGGCGAGGTTGAGCTGCCGCTTCATGATACGGCTTTTTACGACGATCCCGTTCAGCCGGTACTGCTGGGTTTCCGCGACGTTGTGTTCGGCCCTGGCGTCAGCGTTTATGGCCAGTTCAACGGATTGGGCGGAGCCGGATTCGAGAACCGACTGCAGCGACATATCCCGGTCGTTGAAGAGTACGTACCTGAGCTTGCCCGCATCATCGAAAATGGGCGTTCCCGTCGCCAGGATCGAGCTGCCGCTCCTGGTGGTCTGGATTACGGATAGGATTTTTTTCTGTTTGACGACGCGCTGGAAGAGATTCGGCGACCATGCTCCCTGCTCGGAGAGTTTCACCACATTTTTACCCAGCACTTCCGAGACCGGAATCTGAAAAAGCTTACTGAACCGCTCGTTCATCGCTATGGCCAGACCGGTGGCATCGGTGAGCAGGATCCCATCGGTACTGTAATTCAGGATGAGCTTGGCGAAATCGGTTACGTCGATTTCGGGCAATATATTTTTCTGCAGAGGCATATGGGCTAACGAGCTCGCGGCTCAATGGCATTTAAGTCTGAAATTGGCCGCCGAACTGATCTCGATGAAGCTCACCCCATGGCCGGGGCCGAAGCTGCCGGCCAGGACGACGATCAGGTCGTCATCGTGAAACTGTTTTTCGTCGAGGAGGCGGCAGATCGACTGCTGCAGGGGATTTCCAGGTCCGATCTCCAGGGGGATATGATCGGCATAGACCCCGTAGGAGAGAGACAGCCGGCGCATGACCCGCCGGTCGTAAACCTGGGCGTAGATGACATTGCTGCCGCGATAGGCGGACAGCGCGCGAATCGCCATGCCCGTGTGCGAATCGGCGACGATCGCCCTGGTATTCAAGCGCAGCGCCGCCTTGACCGCCGATTTGGCCAGGTACGCGGCAACCTTGTTCTTCCGGGTATAGCTGACATCCATGAAGCCCTGCTGTTTGCTTTCCACCTCCTTCGCGATTTTGGCCATGGTCCTCACCGCGAGTTCGGGATAGCTGCCGCTGGCGGTTTCACCGGAGAGCATCAGCGCGTCGGCATGATCCAGGCAGGCGTTGGCGACATCCGAGACTTCCGCCCTGGTCGGGCGGGGTGAATTGATCATGGAGTGCAGCATCTGGGTGGCGACGATGACCGGCTTGCGGCGTTCGATGCATTCCTTGATGATCTTTTTCTGGATCAGCGGGATCTGTTCAGCGGGGATTTCGACCGCAAGATCCCCGCGTGCAATCATGATCCCGTAGACGTGATCCAGGATCTCGCTCAAGTTGTTGACGCCTTCGGAATTTTCGATCTTGGCGATGATCTTCAGCTTGGAGTCGGTCTCGTCCAATATCTCCTGGACGGCGAGAACGTCCTCCTTGTTGCGCACGAAGGAGTGCGCAATAAAGTCCAGGTCGTTTTCAGCGGCAAAGCGGATGAACCCTTTGTCCTTCTCGCTGAGCGCGGGCAGTTTCACATGCACCGCCGGGATATTGATGCTCTTGCGGGCGTGAATGACCCCGTCGTTTTCCGCCGAACAGTAGAGGTACCGTTCATCTTTCTCCAACACGGCGAGCGCGACATGGCCGTCGTCGATGAGAACGGAGCTGCCGACCGGGACGTCCCTGACAAAATGCTCGTAGGACACGCAGATGATGTCGTCGCACGACTGCCTGCCCGGTTCGCAGTTGATACGAACGGCATCGCCGTACCTGACCCGCAATTTCTCCTTGCAGGGGCATGTTCTGATTTCCGGCCCTTTGGTATCGAGCAGTATCCCGATCTTGTCGGAGACGGCCCGGATGTTGTCAACAACCTCCGTGGCGTCTTCATGGCTCATGTGGGCCGTGTTCAGGCGGGCGACATTCATGCCGGCCTCGTACAGGCTTCTGATGAAGTCGACCGAACAGTTGAGTGATGAGATAGTGGCTACGATTTTGGTAAGTCTCGGCATGTGTATTCCCGATGATTCAGGTTGTGGATGGCGCTGCCTCTCCAGAGCGGCCTCAAATCCGACAGAAGATAGCGGTAATGGCCCCAAGCTTCAAGAAAAAGCGTGCAGGCTGTCACGGCATATATTTATCGATCTTGTCCGCCGTCATGCTGTAGCCGACGTCGATATCGCTCGAGCCGTCAACGAGAAAGAGCTCCCTGGTCAGCGATTTTGTTTTCATGCGGCCGGTGACGGTGACGGCATGAAAGAGTTTGTCGATTTCATACGGGACGGGTGTGGCCGACACGGCGTAGACAATCTGGTTCGGGGGCGGCGGCGGGACATGTATGCAGGCCCCGACATACGGCACCAGCAGAAAATCGGTTACCGCGCTGCCGGATAAATCCAGCGGCAGGAGGTATCCGGAGAGTTTCACGAGCCGGCCGTCGAGTTCGGTGTTGAGGGCGGAATTCCTGAAGCGCCTGTCGGCGATGATTTCATCGACATCGATGCCTTTTTTCTTCAGCCTGGGCAGAGCCTCCTGCAGTTCGTCGTGAAAGTCCTCGAACTGAGGCGTTATTTCCTCCGGCAGCGCCATCCTGAGGTAGATTATCCACTCGATATCGTCTATCTCCTTGTCTGAGAGACCGGCGAACGGATCTTCCCGGGCAGGCAGCTCCGGCACAAGGGTCATCCAGTCAATTGCCTCGATGTCCCCGGCGGTGCAGGGCCCGGTAAGGAAAAAGAGCGAAACGGCGGTAAACAGAAGATATCGTATCATGCTGTCCATGTTCAGGTTTTTATGGTCATCCCGTCGCTGAGGGAATACCGGTAGATCTTCCAGGCGGGAACGATGCCGGCAGCAACACCCGCCAGCAGCACGACGCCCATCAGGACCAGCTCGTAGGTTGAGAAAAAGGAGATCGCGATGGAAAGTCCAAAGCGTCCGGCCAGCATCGGCTGCGCCGCGATCAGCAGGCCGTACAATAACGCAATCCCGCACACGATGCCCGCCCCGGTAACCAGGATCGCCTCCCCGATAATGAGCGAAAACACGTGGATCGGCCGTGCCCCAAGGGATCTGAGAATAGCCATTTCCCGGCGCCGCTCGTTGAGGCTGGTCATCAGTGCCGTCGACATGCCCAGCAAACCGACCACCACCACAAACGCGGAGACGGCTATCAGCGCTTTTTCGGCAATCCCGATCAGCTCCCACAGCTGCTGCAGCGCGACGCCGGGCAGGATCGCCGTCAGCGGCTCGCCCCGGTACTGGTTGATGAGGCGCTGCACCTTGAAGGTTGCAATCGGGGAATCGAGCTTTACCAGAAATGCGGTAATCGCCCTGGGCGTGAGGTTGACGCGCCTGGCCTGGTCGGCTGATATGCTGATACCGGTCATGGGCGAATCATTCCGCCAGTCGATATGGATCGCCTCGATGGCCTCGAGGCTGACATGCACCGTCCGGTCGACCGGGGTGCCCGTCGGGGCCAGGATACCGACCACCGTAAACGGCTTGTCGGCATGCTCGATGAAAGAAACGTCGCCGGCGCCGTGGGCAATGACAAGTGAAGAATCCTTGGCATACCCGAGTTTTCGGGCAACCTCCGCTCCCAGCACGGCTTCATAGAGGTCGGCAAACGGTTTCCCGTCGCTGAACCGGAGTTCCTGCCTGCTGCCGTAGCGGAAATGGGTGAAATATTCCGCGGAGGTACCCATCACCCGGTATCCCTTGTGGGAGTCGCCCAGCGAAATCGGGATCGTCCATGATACGGAAGGCAGCGCAGCGATTTCCTGGTAGCTCTGCCACGATATATTGTTGGTCGCATACCCGATCCGGAACACCGAGTAGAGCAGGAGCTGGACCGGGCCGCTGCGGGCGCCGACAACCAGGTCCGTGCCGGAAATGGTGTTGGTGAAACTGCTGCGCGACTCGGTCCTGATCCGCTCGACCCCCAGCAGCAGGGCAACACTGAGGGCGATGGAGAGCACGGTCAGGCCGACGGTGAATTTACGGTTTCTCAGGCTCTTGAAGGTGAGCAGCAGTATGGTTTTCATATCCTGCCCTCCCCGCCCGCGGGAGCCGCCCTGTTGATTTCCGCTATATCGACGACACGATTGAAAAGCGGCGCCAGGTTCGCATCATGGCTCACGAAAATAAGCGTTGCCCCGGTTTTTGAGCATTCGTCAAAGAGCAATTCGAGAAACAATTCGCGCTGATCGGCGTCGAGGGACGAGGTCGGTTCATCGGCGATAACCAGCGCGGGGCTGCCGATCAGCGCGCGGGCGGCGGCCACCCGCTGCTGCTGGCCGACACTCAGCTCGACGACGGGCTTATTGAGCAGGCCGTTGTTGACCAGATTGAGACGGGACAGGATGCGCAGCGCTTCATCCTCCAGCGATGCGGCCTGCCGCAACGCCCGATTTTTACGAACCGGGGAGAACCGGCACGGCAGGACCACATTTTCGATTACGCTCAGGTACGGGATCAGGTTGAACATCTGAAAAATGTAGCCGATGTGGTCCGCCCGGTAGCGGTCACGATCCGTCCCTCCCAGTTCTGAAACGCGCTCATCGAGAATGGTGACGGCGCCCTGCTGCGGAACCAGTATTCCAGTTATCAGGCCGAGCAGGGTGGATTTGCCGCTGCCGCTCGCACCCTTGATGAAAAGTGCTTCCCGTTCATCAATCAGGAAGCGCTCGATGTGCAGCACGGGCGGCTTGCTGCGGCCCCAGGTGAAACTGAGATCGGCGATTTCAACCGCTCGCCGCATTTCTACACTACCTCCAGCGTCTGCCGTATCTTCCGGTTCTTCCGGTTCTTCTGCACGCATGTGTTTCTCTATAGGCGACCGTGAAACATGGTCTTTTCGCCCCAAAGCTTCGTTGTGGATATCAATTTTTTCCTCGACACATCAATGATATACCTGCGGAAAAATCTTCCTTCACGCCTTGATCTTGAACGAAAATCCGAATTTTTCAAGGGAGCCTGTAGTGAGCCGAGATGATTCTCCACAGGGACTTCCGGCTATCATGCACCATCTCCCAATTTATTCCGGTTCCCCGATCTGTCAATTAAAAGGGCGCGTGTCAGGATTTTATTATGAATGCAATTACCCCATTCCCGATTTCCGGATGTGCATTTTTTCTGGTTGCGGTATATCAATATCCATGAAGAAGATATTGACAGAACCGCTCGTTCACTTCCTGCTTATCGGCGCGCTGCTTTTTATCATCTTTGAAATTGCCGGCAGTGCCGATGCCGGCTCCGAAAAAACCATCACCATCAGCGCCGGCGATATCAGGATGCTGCAGGGGAACTTTGCCCGGACCTGGCAGCGGCAGCCGACACCGGAAGAGCTGGAACGGCTGATCGAAGAGAAGGTGCGCGGAGAAATCGCCTCTCTCGAAGCGGTAGCCCTGGGACTCGATCAGGAAGACCCGTATATCAGGCGCCGGCTGCGGATGAAAATGGAAATGCTGGTCGAAGATCTCGCCGCGTCGGTGCCGCCTACGGATGCGGAGCTGACGGCATATCTCGAGCGCAACCGGGAGAAATTCACGGAGGATGCACAGATTGCGTTCAGCCATGTGTTCCTGAACGCGGATCGCCGCCGCGACACGCTTGACGCGGATATAGCCGAGCTCTTCGGCCGGCTGGAACAGGCGGGAAGCAACCCCAGCCTGGAAACCTACGGTGACGCCACCATGCTTCCCCGGAGTTACCCGCTGACGCCGTCACCCCTGATAGACCGGCAGTTCGGCCGGGGCTTCTCAGGCCAGATGAGAGAAATGAAGCCGGGATCCTGGCAGGGGCCGGTGCAATCCAGCTATGGACTGCACCTGGTCATGGTTGCAGAAATCAAGCCGGCTTACGATCCGCCGTTGTCCGCGGTACGCGTCCAGGTCGAACGCGATTTCATGACGGAACGCCGCCGGGACATGCTCGAAAAAACGTATCAAAACTGGGCGGAGAAATACCCGGTCGCCGTCGAGTTCCGTATGGAGCAAAACTGACAGGATGACAGGTTATGTAAGACATCTGCCGCCCGCTGCCGGCCTGTTGCTGCTGCTGGTGATCCTGGTGCCCGCAGCACTGCGGGGACATGAGAGCCAACCCGGTGCGGTCGACATTACCGCCCTCGGCAACAACCGCTACGAGGTGACCTGGAAGGCGCCGATCTACTATAACAGACCGCACCCGGCGACCCTGGAGCTGCCGGAAACCTGGCAGACCGTGTCACCGCAGACGCAGCGGCACACGGGGGATGCGATCGTGTTTACAAGCGTCGTGGAGATCGCTGAAAACGATCTCGACGGTTCGATTCTCCGTTTTCCCGGACTGGACGCCACGATAACCGACGTATTCATCAGGACCAAGCTCGCCGACGGCAGCACCATGACGACTATCGCCCGGCCTACGAAACCGTGGGCGGAACTGCGGGGTGAACGGCCGTGGTATGAAACGGCGCAGGAATACCTGTTCCTGGGCTTTCACCATATCCTGCTCGGCATCGATCACCTGCTGTTCGTTCTCGGCCTGCTGCTGATCGTGAAAAAGCGGGTGACGCTGGTCAAGACCATAACGGCCTTTACCGTCGCTCATTCGCTCACTCTCGGCGCGGCGACGCTCGGTTATGCACAGGTGCCGCTGCCGCCGCTCAATGCCGCCATCGCGCTGTCCATCCTGTTCCTCGGGCCCGAGATCGTACGGGTCAGGAGGGGGCAGACCAGTCTCACGATCAAATACCCCTGGCTCATCGCGTTCGGGTTTGGCCTGCTGCATGGTTTTGGCTTCGCCAGCGGCCTGTCGACGACGGGCATGCCGAAAACGGAGCTGCCCTGGGCGCTGCTGTGGTTCAACGTGGGTGTGGAGTTGGGCCAACTGCTTTTCGTCTTCATCATGCTCGGCCTGGTCTGGGCTTTTCGAACCCTGCAGCTCTGCTGGCCGCGCTGGGTGCTGTGGCTGCCCGGCTACACGGTCGGCGGTCTCGGGGCTTACTGGACGATTCAAAGAACCGCAATTCTGGTGGGAGGAATGTAAAACATGAACGATCAGCGAATACGTACGCTTCATCTGTATTTGGCCTGTGCCGCTTTCTGCCTGATCATGCCGACCATGGCCCATGCCCATGTGGAACAGGGACAGGCTGCCGGCTTCCTGACGGGGTTTGAGCATCCGTGGTCGGGACTCGACCATATCCTGGCCATGATTGCGGTCGGGCTCTGGGGGGCGCAGCTCGGCAATCCGGCCATATGGGTTCTGCCGATAGCCTTTCCGATGATGATGGCGCTCGGCGGCATGATGGGGCTGCTGGGAATCCCCGTTCCCGGGGTGGAGGCTGGAATCGCCGTATCAGCGATTATCCTCGGCCTGGTGGTGCTGCTCGACATACGCCCGAACCTTGTCATTGCAGCGCTGCTTGTCGGCTTCTTCGCCATTTTTCACGGTCATGCCCACGGCACAGAACTCCCTCCCGGGCAGAGCGGGCTGCTCTATTCGATGGGCTTTGTGATCGGCACCGGCTGTCTGCACGGGGTCGGCATCATGATCGGACTGATCCATCGATACCAGGTCGGCAAATTTCTGCTCAGGGGCGCCGGGGCTTTTATCACGGTCATGGGATGTCTCTTCCTCTGGCAGGCCGTTGCATGATACGTCTCCTGAAGCAGAAGGCTGGTTTTGCCGCGGCCGGACTGGTCGGCTGCCTGCTCTTTTTGCCGACCGCCGCCCCGGCCCATCTCGTCACCACGGGGCTCGGACCGGTCTATGACGGCATCGGTCACCTGGTGCTGACCCCCGAGGACCTCGTGCCGACCCTGGCGCTTGCGCTCTACTGCGGACTGCGGGGAGCGCGGACAAGCAGATATGCCGTCTTCCTGCTGCCGCTGGCCTGGTTTCTGGGCGGGCTGATCGGCACCATGAGCGGGCTGGAGCCGGCCTACCCTCTTTCGGCCGCATCCTTTCTCCTGCTCGGCATCCTCGTTGCGGCAGATATCGCTTTGCCGTTGCCGGTCGTCGCCCCGCTTACCGTGCTCATCGGCCTGATGCACGGATTTTTGAACGGCCTGGTTCTGAAATCCGGTCCCGGAATTGCAGGCCTGCTGGGGATCATGGGAGCGCTCTTTGTTCTCGTAACGCTCGCCACTGCCGTCGTCGTCTCTCTCGAAAAACCGTGGACCAGGATCGTTGTCCGCGTCTTGGGCAGCTGGATTGCCGCAAGCGGCATGCTGATGGCAGGGTGGCACCTGCAAGGTGCGCTGTGAGCAGGACGACGCACCGATTCCGGGTTACGGGATTCCAGCCGGAGCCTGGAGGTTGACCGCAATGAATAAACACCCATTCTTGATAATCGCGTTTGCCGGGGTTTTGCTCTGTGCACTTTCCCGAATACCGACCGCTCAGGCGTGCCAGATCTGTGTTCCCTACCCCGAAGAAACACTGGCCGACAGACTCCTGGAGAACGATGAAATCATCTTTGCCAGGGAGGTCGCCGATTCCCCGTATTTTTTTTATCAGGTCGAGGTACTCAAAGGTCCCGGCGTATCACGATCTTTGAAGATGTTCTGCGACTCGGCGACCAGGAGAAAGCTCAGGGCCATCCCTGACAGCGTCGTGGTTCTGGCGCGTAAAAAAGATGAGCGCTGGTACCTGATCGCCCATGCCGACACAGGATTTCAACCGTTTATCCGCACGATCGTGTCACGGGGCGAAGGCTGGTCAGGTCTTTCCGACAACCGGGACCGGCTGCGTTTTTTCTCTCGATTTTTACACAGCGACGATGAACGGATCCACCGGCAGGCGTACATCGAGGTCGGCAGAGCTCCCTATGCGATGATCAAGGATTTGGCAGCCGAGATCTCGAGGGAACAGATTTATGATCTGCTGCGCAACTACCGTCTCATCGAATGGCAAAACCTGTATATCCTCATGCTCGGTCAGAGCCGTGAAACCGACGATCTGGATTTTATCAGGGACAAAGTCCAGTCAGCCGCACGGTTTGGCTCCACCCAGAACCTGGCGGCCTGGGTAACGGCGTTCATCGAATCGCACCCTGACAGCGGGGTTGAAGACATTGAACGTCTGTATTTCATGTCAAAAACACGCTCCGATGATGAAATTGTCCAGGTTTTGACGAGCATGTCGATACTTGGCTCCCAGACCCGGGAGGCCCCCCTTGACCAGCGCATATTCAAACTCCGCTTAAAAATCGTGAGGAGTTATGCGACGCTGTTGGAAAATTACCCTGAAATGGCCGGATACGTCGCCAAAGATCTCGCAGCCTGGCAAATCCGGGCACACACCGACATCATTGCGTCAATCAGGGAGCGTAGGGAATTGGCCAACCCGTCCTCGATCTACGCGGTGGATTACTACCTTTCCGCGGCTCCCGGCTTCAGGGAAGCGCGTATCGGTAAATGAACGCTCATAAAGATCCCTCCACTTCCATGCAACTGCCGCAATTACCCATCAACAGCGTTCTCCCGGGGTTGAAAGGTGCCCTGGGGAATGGATCCGCCGTCCTGGCGGCACCGCCCGGCTCCGGTAAGACCACGATCGTGCCGCTTGCCCTGCTCGATGAGCCGTGGCTGCGGGGCAGGAAGATCGTTATCCTGGAAGCGCGACGGCTGGCCGCCCGGGCCGCGGCTGCGAGGATGGCGAGCCTGCTCGGAGAACCCGTCGGCCGCACCGTTGGTTACCAGATCCGTTTCGACCGGCAGGTTTCCGCCGCTACCCGGATCGAGGTCGTCACCGAAGGAATCCTGACCAGGCGAATCCAGGACGATACCGAGCTGCAAGACGTCGGCCTTGTGATCTTCGACGAGTTCCACGAACGCTCGCTCCATGCGGACCTGGCGCTGGCCCTCTGCCTCGATCTCCGCCAGATCCGCGCCGACCTGCGCCTGCTGGTCATGTCCGCGACGATGGATACCGGACCTGTTTCCGAGCTGCTGGGAAGCGTGCCGGTTGTAGAAGGAGAAGGTGAAAGCTTCCCGGTGACCATCGACTATCTGCCGAAACAGAGCACCGGCAGCATCGCCAAGGCAACCGTTGCCGGCGTGCGGCGCGTGTGTGCTGAACAGCCGGGCGATATCCTGGTTTTTCTCCCCGGCGCAGGTGAAATCAGAGATGCCGCTCGCCGGCTCCAGGATGATCCGGCCATCGGCAGCACCATTATCGCGCCGCTTTACGGCAACCTTTCCCAGCAAGAACAGGACCAGGCGATTACTCCTGATGCCGCCGGGCGTCGACGGATTATCCTGTCCACCTCCATCGCCGAAACCAGTCTCACCATTGAAGGGATCAGCTGCGTGGTTGACAGCGGCTGGTCGCGACGCCCCCGCTTTCACCCGGGCAGCGGACTCTCCCGGCTGGTCACCGTGCGCGTTTCAAAAGCCGCGGCGGATCAGCGCGCCGGCAGGGCGGGCCGGCTCGGGCCCGGCCATTGCCTGCGGCTCTGGACAAGGGAGGAACAGCACAGCCTGCTCCCCTTTCACCCGCCGGAGATCGTGGACACCGACCTCGCCCAACTGGCCCTCGAGCTGGCCCTGTGGGGAGTGCGGGATCCGGCCGAGCTGCAGTGGCTCACCCCGCCGCGCCCGGGCGGCTACCGCCAGGCAGGAAAACTCCTGCGGTCGCTGAATGCGGTAACCGCTGCCGGCAGCATAACCGATACCGGCCGGCACATGGCAGGCCTGGCCGTGCATCCCCGGCTCGCTCACATGCTGCTGCAGGGTAAAAAACGGGGACTGGCGTCAGCGGCATGCGACCTGGCCGCGCTTCTCTCAGAGCGAGATATCAGGAGAAGCGGCGCCGACGCCGCAGATGCAGCGACCGCGGACCTGCAGGAAAGGCTGAGCCTGTTTTCACTCTGGCGGAATAAAAAAACCGCGGCGGTAACGGCCGGCGGGGGCGATCCCGGAGCCTGCCGAAGGATCGATGCGAATGCCCGCACCTGGCTGCGGCGAATGCGCGAACGCCGCAAGCCCTATGATCCGGAAACCGCCGGGCTCCTGCTGGCCTTTGCCTATCCCGACCGCATTGCGCGCCGTCGCACCGGCCGGCGGGAGAGCTACCTCCTGTCCTCCGGCAGCGGCGCCAACCTGCCCCCATTCGATCCGTTGTCAAACAGCGAATACCTCGCCGTGGCCAGGC
>Ga0180436_10000906_pt1 | contig 29672 bp, 23 predicted proteins | sample SS_ome_2_FD_132434 | JGI IMG/M metagenome (GOLD analysis project Ga0180436, IMG submission 132434) | Hypersaline lake sediment archaeal communities from the Salton Sea, California, USA - SS_3_S_2 metaG | ecosystem: Environmental > Aquatic > Non-marine Saline and Alkaline > Hypersaline >... | reverse complement strand
GGGGAGACGGTCCAGGGGTGATGGTCGGTCAGGCGTGGATGCGCTGGCCGAGGATGCGCTGGACGAGGCGGGCGCCGGGAAGTGGGATGTGGGGAGGGAGCTGGTTGTGCTCCTTCTTCAGCGTCAGGAATACCCACTTGTGCTCCAGGAGGTTGAGGGCCGCGGTGATGTCCCAGAGCGGAGGGAGTACGATGGTGACCTCCCGGCCAACGCGGTCGAGCTCCTCGAGGAATGCCCGCGGGTCGTCGACGTGTTCCAGTGTGTGCGAACAGAGCACGTGGGCGAACTGCGTGTCGGCGAAGGGCAGCCGGTAGACATCGACGCAGACGAAGCGCCGGAGTTGGGTGTGTGCGACGATATCTGCGTTGATACCGCCCCCATCGGTCGTCCCGCAACAGATGTTGAGGTCCCACCTGCGGCGCCGCACGATGCGGCCCTTGAGCAGACGGTAGCTGACCTCGTGGGGGAGCCAGAGCGTGAGGAGGGCGATGGCTAGCGCAATGGCGAGAGGCTGTAAAGGCGGCATGGTTCCGGCTCCCGTCCTAGGATCTTGAGTTCTGAGTGAACACGCACGCTGCGCCCGGCGGCATTGAACCGTCGCAATGGGTGTCGAGACAGGGGACCGAAGACCCTGGGTGAGGGTGAGCAATCACTAGCGTAGCTGGTCCCTGAACGCGAAGGACCGACCGTCGATGGCACGGGAGACGGCCAGGACACCATCGAGGTGGTCGCACTCGTGCTGGAGCAGCTCCGACAGGTCGCCGTCGAGGCGAACTGTGTGCTCGTCCCAGCTCAGGTCTCGGTAGGTCAAGTCGCAGCCGGCGTGGCGCCGCACGCGGACCAGGAGACCGGGGAAGCTGAAGCAGTCGTCCCACAGCTCCACCAACTCATCGCTGAAGTTGCTGAGCACGGGGTTGATCAGCGGCGTGGGCGTGGTGATGCCGGCGTTGTTGGCATCGTCTGCGTTGCTGACGCGCTCAAGGAAGACAATGCGCTTGTGCAGTCCAATCTGGGGCGCGGCGATGGCGCGCCCAACGCCGTGCTCCACGCGGTAGGCCGTCACGGTGTCCCACATATCGCCGATAGTTGGGCGCAGGGCGGGGAGTTCGTCCGGCGCGACCGGCAGGCAGACCTCGTAGAGAAGCGGGTCGCCGAGCTTGAGGATGGTGCGGGCGGTCATAGCGATCTTGCCTCCGTTGGTGGCGTGGGTTCAGGTCGTGAGCTTCAGTCGAGCGCAGTGCCGTCAAGCCGCGCCAGTGCCTGCCTGACGATGGTCTCTTCATCCCAAGGGATGGTCTCGTGCGCTCGCTCAAGGGTTGTCTCACCGGCCTTTCCACAGAAGACAACGGTGTCGCCAGGCCGAGCCTGCCGCAGCGCCCAGTCGGTGGCTTCGACCCTGTCGGGGATCAGGACATAGTTTGCGCTGCCCTGTTCGTCGGCGCCGCGCTTCATCTCGTTGAGGATATCGAATATCGGTGTGTCCCGGCAATCCTCCTCGGTAAAGACGGCCACGTCAGCAAGATCGGTCGCGACGGCGCCGAGGGGGGCACGCTTGGACGGATCCCGAGGCCCGCCCGCGGAGCCCAGCACGACGGTGAGTGCACGCCTGGTGGTCGCCCGCAGGCTTGAGAGTGCGTTGTGAAGACTCTCGGGGGTGTGCGCGAAGTCGAGGATGACGCGCACGGGACCCTCCTGCACGATCTGCATGCGGCCAGGCACGCCAGCGAAGCAAGCAAGTCCCTTCACGATGTCCGGGAGGCTGGTACCCAGACGATGCACGGCGGCCATAGCCCCGAGGGTGTTGGCAACGTTGTAGACGCCGATCACAGGCAGGCCGGCCCGGACGACCCCGACCGGTGACAGCACATCGAACCGTAGGCCATCGTCGGCTTCGACGAGACTCCTCGCGGACCAGTCGGCTGCGATGGCTTGGTCGCCGCTGTACGTCGCGTGCGGGCGGTCGGTCAAGCGCATGGCCCATGGGTCGGCCGCGTTTAGCACAGCAAAGCCAGCTGCGTCGATGAGGATCCGCTTGGCCGCGAAGTAGCCCTCCATATCCCCGTGGAAGTTCAGATGCTCGGGAGCCAGGTTGGTCCAGATTGCCACATCGATGTGAGTGCCCCGAAGACGGTGCTGGGCCAACGCCTCACTGCTGGCTTCGACGACCACGTGGGTACAACCTCGGCGGACCATCCAGGCCAGTGTAGCCTGGACCTGAGGCGCCTCCGGGGTTGTGAAGTGCGCCGGGAACTGGTGCAGCTCTTCGTCGTCGAGCTTGTAGCCCAACGTTGATAGAAGCCCGACCTTGTGACCGGCGACCCGGAGCAGGTGTCGCACAAGCCACGTGGTGGTGGTCTTGCCCTTGGTGCCGGTGACGCCGATGACCTTCAGCTTTGCGCTGGGGTAGCCGTAGACGGCGGTCGCGATGTCCGCAAGGGCCGTGCGGGCACGCGACACGCGCAGATAGGGCACGGGCAGATCGGACTGACCGGCGAACCCCTCGCCGGCAACGGCGACGGCGCCGCGGGCGAGGGCGTCCGGTACGTAGCGGTGGCCGTCACGGACGTGGCCCGGTATAGCCACGAACACGTCGCCGGCGGAGATCCACTCGGAGTTGTGGCTGACACCTGAGACACGCACTGGGCGGTCCCCGAGGTGCGTGATGCTTCCACCAATGCTGGAGGCAAGTTCACCAAGGTCGATGGGCATGATAGGGGAGGGCTAGCCGTCGCGCTCGCTGTTGCGTTTGTCTCGGATACGGTCCAGGAACTCTGGGGTGATCTCGGTGAGGCCCTCCTCCTTGGCCACCTCGACGCACTCGCGGATGACGCGGCTCATGAAGACCCGCGGGACGCGGATGAGCTTCGCGCAGGCTTCCTCCTGCCAGTCGATGTCGGGCTCGATGCGCTGGGCCGCGAACAGCACGGCGTCCATAGACACTGCCTTGGACTTGGGGATAGGCAGCTTGTAGGGCCTGCGGGCTCTGGTGAACCAGAAGAACGCATTGTCACGGAACCCGTAGTCAACAGGGAGCCGCGGGAAGCGCCGGCCGCCCAGTATGGCGTCACGCCACTTCGACTTCATCACGATCTTGTCGATGCGGAGGACGAAGTGGTTCTCCATGCTGTCCGAGTCCGTCTGGGGAGAGTAGGCGTCGTTCCATGTGCACTCGAAGACCTGGACGGCCTCCCGCACGAGCTCTGGATACGCGACGCCCGGCTGCCGCTGATCCTCCTCACGTTGTGAGGGTACGAGGGTGAAGGGGCTGTTGGCCATCTTCTCCTCGGTTGTCTCACCAGGGAAGCCCAGCGTCACACACGCCTTCATGAAGCGAGGCTTGTCTGGGATGAAGTTGATGGCACAGACGCCTGTACGAAGCAGGGCGAGGCTGGTGTTGCTGTTGTCCCGTGTACCCAGCATCATCGAGTGCTCGCCGGCAACGATGTAGGGAAAGCACAGAGAGTAGGGGCCCAGATTCGTCTGGCCCGATTCGGAGATTGTGCTGATAAGTACCACCGGCATCGGGAAGAAGCTCGAGGTCTGGTAGAAGTTGTCAAGTTTGCGGATGTCGACGAAGTCGTGTGCCATGAGCTGCCTCCCGTGCAGCGCCTAGTCGAAGTAGGTGTCCCCGGGCCAGAGCAGTCCCTTGGCGACGGTGTCGTTGAGCTCGACGCCGATGCCCGGGCGCTCGGAGACCTTCATGAAGCCGTTCTCGATGAAGGGCTTGTCACCATCGCAGAGGTCATTCCACCAGGGTATCTCGCGCCCGTGGAACTCCAGGACGAAGAAGTTGGCCACTGAGGCACAGACGTGGCACGCAGCCATCATACCGAGCGGGGAGCTGACGTTGTGCGGCGCGATGGGCACATAGAAGGCGTCGGCGATGTCGGCAATGCGCTTACCCTCCATGATCCCGCCGGCCTTGGCCAGGTCGGGCATGATGACGTCGACGGCTTGGCGCTGCAGGAGCTCCAGGAACTCGAAGCGGGTGTACTGGTTCTCTCCACTACAGATAATGGTGCTCGTGGCGGCCCGCACCTGCGCCAGCGCGTCGACATTCTCGGCCGGCACGGGCTCCTCCAGCCACATCAGGCGCAGATCCTCGACGGATTTGGCAAGCGTGATGGCTGACGGCAGGTCAAACTGCCCGTGGCAGTCGATGGCCAAGTCGATGTCGAAGCCGATGGCCTCGCGACTAGCGCGGATCAGGCCGATGATGTGGTTCATCTCGCGGGCACCGACGGTCCAGTTGACCGGGTCAAGCTTGCCCACGCCTGTATGGTCGACGTCGAACTTGACCGCACTGTAGCCCTCTTGCTCCACGACCTCGGCGGCCTTCTCGGCATATGCCTCGGGTGTCTCGGCTTCGCCGGCGTGGAGGTCGGCGTAGAGCCGAATCCTGTCCCGGTACTTGCCTCCCAGCAGCTTGTAGACCGGCACGCCGAGGGCCTTGCCGGTGATGTCGTAGAGCGCGTTCTCTATGCCGGTGATGGCGAAAATCAGCGGGGGGTGGCTGGTCCCGCCGTACCGCGCACGGCGCCGGAGTAGCTCGTAGAGGGGGCCTGGGTTGGTGGGGTCCTTGCCGATCAGGAACGGCTTCATCGCTTCGATGGCCTGCTTGACGGCGAAACCCGAGGATGCCGACGCGGAGTTGCACTCCCCCGTGCCGACTAGCCCCTCGTCCGTGTAGACGCGGACAAAGGTCCACACGCAGCCACCACTATGGGGCTCCGGACGACCGATGACAGATGCTTGAACGTCGGTGATCTTCACACTGTCTCCCTAGGATTGGTTGGCTGGGGCCCGGGCGCCTCGAATCGGCGCGCCGCACTGAAGTCTGCCCGGATTCCAGCAGATGACAAGCTACTTCTTGGCGTAGCCTCGCCCGGAGAAGATCGTCTTCACCTCGTCGGCAGTTGAGGCGACGTGGAGCGCGGCCTGGCGCGTGGCCTCTTGATCGCGCAGTTCCTGGACCTTGGCCAGGACCGCCTCGAGTCGATCGGCTGGGAACTTGACCGCGCCGTTCTCGTCCATGTGGATGATCTCGCCGGGGGCGACATCCATGCCGGCAACGTGCACGGGAACGCTGACGGCGTGGACTGCCGTCGGTCCGTGGCCCGGCGTGATCCCGCTGGTCAGGTACTGGAAGCCCATAGGGCGAATTTCGTCGATATCGCGCGATGGCCCATTGGAGATGGCGCCGACGCAGCCGACCGCCTTCATTGCCGACGTCATGTTCCCCCCGGACAGCCCTACCTTGCCCGCGATCTCGGGGGGGAATTGCTGCTCGAAGACAAAGATGGTGGGCTTGCGCGATGCGTCCAGCGCGTCCACGGCGTCCATGAAGGAGAGGCCCCTGTACATCGGGTCCGGAAGCCCGTAGACGCAGGTGACCGCGTACCCGACGACCGGTTTCATCTCGGGGTACCAGCACCGGAGCGTCTGGTCGGTGTACCAGTTCTGCGTCCAGGGATGATAGAGCTCTAGACACAGTGGATTACCGGGATACGTAGCCACGACGTTCGTGATGGAAGGGGTATCGAACTCACGCAGGGCATCGATCATCTCTAGGTCGGTCATCTTGTGCAATCTCCTATCGCGTTTGTCATCGGCGGGAAGACTGAGATCAGGACTGCCACGCGCTCAGCCGCGTGCCAGCGAGCTCTGTGCCGACTGCCGGGACGTCATCCGGCATCAGTGCCACGGCCAGGTCCATGGGCGCCTCAGCTCTGATGTGGATCGCGAGCTTCCTGTAGCCGGCTCCACCGCTCTCACCGGGAATCGGGTCGGGCGAGGATGGCAGACGGATCGCTTCCACGGCGTCAAGACGAGCCTCCGCGGGTGCCGTCAACAACAGCACGGTGACCGATTCTCCCCCCTGAGCCAGCGTTGCCGAGCGGCCATCAGCGGCGATGGTGATATCTGCTACCGTGTGGAGGAACCACCAGACCTCTCCCGGACCGATCAGTGTGACCTCGTCTCGGATGATGAGTGCCCGGCGGCCGACAAGACTCACACCTCGGCGCACGCTTCGGGCGCCGCTGGGTCGGTAGGCATCCGAGAGGTCGGCGATGGCGAAGGGGCTATCCCCACCGGGCTCGAACGCGACCATCTTGCCTTTGGCTATAGGGTACTGATCCTCGTGCGCCGCCCCGGGGTTGATTACAAGTGTGTTGTGGCCCTCCGCCCGGTTCCGGTAGAGACGCCACCGGGCGCCGCCCAGGTCCTTGTCCCAGAAACCGGGCAGGCCGTAGTTGTCGGAACCGAGATCAGCGGCCCAGCGCAGTCCCAGGGCATCGTAGACGAAGGTCCCTTGATCCAGCTGCCCGTGGAGGAAGTCCCAGTTGTCGGTGGCCGCAAACCCGACCCAGGAAGCAACGTCGTCATCCCAGGTCCCGCGGAGGTAGACGACCTCCGCGTCACTGAAGTAGCGGTCGAGCGGGCGACTCAGGAGGTCCTGGCGCGTGCCACGGCTGTCGTGCCAGAGAACCGATCTCGGCGAGATGGCGTCTGCGAATCGATCCCGGTAGGTCCAGGCGTAGAGCGGGGTGTCGTACAGACGGGCCAGGTAGAGCAGGCCGGGCGTGGCACCCCACTTGACGTGGCCGTCTGAGTAGTTGAAGAACTGCCCCGAGGGGCCCATCGAGTACGTGAGGAAGAGGCCCGTCTCGGCGTGCCCGGTCGCCGACGTCAGGCCGAAGTCGGTGCCTAGGGCGGATTCCAGGGCCGGCAAAAGCGGCAGGAAGAAGTTGTCCTTGAACTGCCAGTACGACGGGCCCTCTTTGGTACCTCCGTCGGGATAGTAGGTCGGCATGGAGAAGTTGTGCACGTTGACCAGCAGCCGGCGCAGAACCTCCTCGCACAGATAGTCGCCCTCGGCGGCGATGGCAAGGAGCGCGACGCCCGCGTCGCCGTTGATCGCACAGTTCCAGTTGCCCTTCATCACCGTCCATTGATGCCATCCGAAGGGGCCCGTGTCTAGCTCGTCGGCGTACTTCTTGAGACCTAACTCGACGATCGCCTTCCGACTCTTGGCTCGCTGGTCGGTGGTGAATGCCTCGTAGAGCCAGTCGTAGGCCATGGCGAACGCGTGCGCCATCCTGGGTGTGGAAGCGAAGTGCTCGGTATCCCAGTGAAGGAAGCGCGAGGCCGCCTCCAGCTCCGGCCAGGCCCGGTCCACGCACTTCTGAGCCAGAGCCAGGTCGCCGCCAAGCCGTTCGATGTTGTAGACGAAGCCGAGGACCTCCATCATCAGAATGAGCTGGTTGGCCCGTCCGGCGATGTTGGCCGCATAGGGATCGGTTGTCGCCCAGGTGGTCACGGGCTCGTCCAAGTGTTCCTGTGCCTGCCGCCTGATACACGAGTACCAATCGTCGACCTGTTGATCGTGACCAAGCCGCGCCCGCAGCACGGCGAAGTCGTACTCAGATGCGAGGATGCGCGGGTGCGCAAGGCTCAGTCCGGTCAGGACCTCGTGTTCCTCGGGGATGCCGTCGTGACGTGAGTAGGGTGATAGGTGAGTGCCGTCAATCACATCCACGCGCGTGCCATCGGGCAGTTGCCACCCCACCCCCATACCGCATGCGTCTACTCGGCCATCGCAGACTGCCTCGATGTAGTAGGGCCGGCCTGCCTGCAGCTCAGCGCCCGCAGAGCGGCGCTCACCGGGCGCGAGCACGGCGCCGTCCACGGCCTCTTGGCCGTGCTCGCGCAGATGAAGCGCGACGTGCCCACAGCTCGTGAAGACGTAGGTGCCAGAGATGGGGGGGTGCACGTAGCCCCGGATCTTGACGGAGTGCGCGGCGGTCCAGCCGGGCAGTACTGCGAAGGTTGTCAGCGTGGCCCTGCCGTCCGGGCTCGTCGGCGAAGCGGACCGCTCGTGATCTCCGCCCCGGGCCAACGCATCGAAGCTCCAGTACTCCATCGAGATGCGGCCCTTGTGGTGTCTTCTCATCCGTACTCCCTGTCGTGAGCGTCTCCCCCTTCGCTGGAGAGTGGCGCAGTGTCTACGCCTCGCGGTATGCGACGCGTGTTCTCTCGAACCATGCTGCGTCCCATTCGGCGCCCCATCCCGGGGCATCGGGCGGCGCGATGGCGCCGTTCTCGGGCACAGGCGGATTCTGCAGGCCGATGGCCCTGCCGGCCTCGTCGCGGCTGCCACCGGGGAAGTACTCGTAGTAGCTGGTGTTGCGGATGGCACAGACGAGGTGCGCGTGGACCAGGCCGAAGAGGCCGCCGGGACCGTTGAGCTCGACGGTGGCGCCGTGGGCTTCTGCGAGATGGGCGAGCTTGAGGAGACCTGTCGTGCCGTGACGGGCGTTGCCCCGTACCAGGTCTGTCGCACCCAGGAGTATGTACTGTGCGCACAGGGTGTGATCGTGCATCAGCGTCTCAAGAGCCATCACGGGTATGTCAAGGGCACTGCAGAGCTGCCGGAGCCGGACCAGCTCGGCGTCCGGGAGCGGCTCCTCGAACCAGCCGAAGCCCAGCTCTTGCAGTACTCGGCCCACATTCACGGCCTCGGTCAGGGAATAGTCTGTCAGCACGTGGTCCGCCAGCAGCGTGACTTCGGGCCCCAGGGCGGTGCGAATGGCGCGACTCCAAGCGATGTTGTCGCTTGGCTTGCCCCGCATATGGTCCTTCAAGACCGCGAAGCCTTGGTCCACGGCTGCGTGCGCACTGTCGACGGCCTCCTCGACGGTTGGCCCGCCGTAGTTGTAATAGGCCGGGCAGCGTTCCCGTGCCCGGCCCATGAGGGCCCAGACCGGCAGGTCGGCTGCTTTGCCGGCGATATCCCACAGACAGTTGTCAAAGGCGCCGAACCAGCCCGGCTTGGCGAATAGACCCCGCGTGGCTTCGGACAGCTTGCTGTTGAGACGCTCTCGGTCCAGGGGGTCTGCGCCGATGGTGAGGATGCCGAGTTGTTGGAGGTCCCGGCTGCGCATCGTGGTGTAGCGGGCGTCGCCAACCGTGCACAGGCCCTCGATCCCCTCGTCGGTGCGCACGTGGAGCACATGCAGCTCCTCGGTGCGACTGCCGTAAGGCCGGCGAATCCAGCGCGTTCTGGCGCCCTGTGGCGCTTCGGCAAGGTCGAACAGCCCACTGTTCGTGGGAAGCTCGAATACAGATAGGCCAATCGATTCGATCCTCATCGCCTGCCATCGTAGCACGCTCCGCAGCCCGAGCAACCTCGGCGACGCACCCGGTTCGTGTCTTGGTGAGCGTGTGCTATGATCCGCGGGGCACGTGAGACGAGGCTCAGGAGGCAATTCGATGAAGCGTGGGTCTGCGGAACGGTATGCGATGTTCGGGCTGCTGTATTTCTCTCAGGGCACCATCTTGAGCTACTTCACGGCCCTGAACGGGCTTTACTTCCTGTCCCGTGGGCTCACGATGACAGACGTCGGCATCTTCGCATCGATCGCGCTCATTCCCTTCATCGTCAAGATCTTCCTGGGCATGCTCAGCGATCGCGTCGACCTCTTCCACATGGGGCATCGCAAGCCCTACATCCTCATCGGGCTTATCGTGCAGGTAGTGTGCTTGACCTTGGTGTCGCTGGTCGATCCCGGCGAGGCCTACTGGACCTTTGTGGCTTTGGCTTTCGTGCTGCAGATGGGGATGGCCCTCTACGACACGTGCACAGACGGACTGGCGCTGGACACGACGCCAGAGGAGGATACGGGCACGATACAGACCTTCATGGTCGGCGGGCGTGCGCTGGGCGTGGTCGTCACCAGCTCGGTCGTTGGTCTCATCGCCCAGCATATCTCCTGGTCGGCTGTCTTCTGGCTGCTCGCCGCCTTCACACTACTGCCGATCCCGCTTGTCTTGCGCACGCGGGAGGCGATCCGGCCCGTGGAGAGGGCCTTCGATTGGTCCGCCTTCTCCTGCTTCAAGAACCGCGTCATCATCGCGCTGGCTGCGCTCGGCTTTGTCTTTTTCTTCATCATCGCGGGTGCCAACCAGCTTGTGAACCCCTTCCTGGAGACAGCGTACGGGATAGGCCTGGCGCAGGCAGGGCTCTACACGACAGTCTGGGGGATCGGTGTCGTGCTGGGAAGTGTGGTGGGCGGACGGATGATCGATAAGATCAGTGATCGGAATGCGACATGGGTCTCACTGGGCATCGCACTCGCGGGGACGCTGATCTGGCCGTGACGTCGGGTCCCGCGATGGCCTGGATCTCGGTGACGCTCTTCGGGCTGTCGTATGGCACATACCAGACGGTCTACTTCGCCCTTGCGATGGCGCACACCGAGCCGTGCATCGCAGCGTCCATGTTCTCTATCCTTATGGCGGTCACCAATGTGGCTCAGGGAGCCGGCATGGGGGCTAGCGGCGCCTTAGTGGACATGGTGGGATTCCGCTGGACGTTTGTGGTGCTGGCGGCGCTGAATGCGCTCGCGATACCGCTGATGGGACCGGTGTTCAACTGTGAAGACGGCGCCTGCGAGCCGGACGCGTGTTGATCGTGGGCAGTTAGCCTGGCGCGGGTGCCGCCCTGCGGGGTTGTCATCCCGGCGCTGAGACACGAGACTCAAGATAGTGGGCGCGAGCCGGTGAACGACTACTCGGGGCCCTCCCCGAGGCTCTTCACGAAGTCCATGTCCAACGTGATGCCCAGACCGGGGCGGTCGGGGATGTCGATGTATCCGTCCTGTAGCTCGAACTGCTCGACACTCACCCCGTTGCGAAGCGGGTTGGGGGATCGGTCGAACTCGAACCAAGGCTCGGCAGGGAACCGTCTCTCGGGGAAGTTGGGAAGCGCGGCGAAGAGCTGTAGTGAAGCCGAGAGTCCCACGTTGGTGCCCCACACGTGGGGCACGACGGGCAGATTGGCCGCGCTTGCCATGGCTATGATGCGCATCATCTCGGTGAAGCCGCCAGTTGCGCACATGTCGGGTTGGAGATAGTCGACGGCACGCCGGTTGATGAGCCGACGGAAGCCGAAACGTGTGTACTCGCACTCGCCTCCAGCAATGGGTACCAAGGTGCCAGCGCGCAGCTCGCAGTAGCCGTCAACGTCCTCGGGCGGGACGGGTTCCTCGAACCAGGTCAGGTCAAAGGCTTCCAGATCGCGCGCGAGCCGGAGCGCTTCTGTCGCGTTGTAGGCGTGGTTGGCATCCACCATCAGTGCCAGGTCATCCCCAATCGCCCTCCGTATCGCCTCGACATACGCTACATCGGTCTTGAGCCCGTAGCCGATCTTGAGCTTCATGCCACCGAAACCCTTCTCCTTGTAGCCGAGGGCCTCCTCGACCAAGGCGTCCACAATGCTGGGGACGCCCTGGGGCTCATAGAGTCCGGTCGCGTAGGCTTTGGCTCGCCGGCGATAGGCACCGCCCATGAGCTTGTGAACCGGCAGTCCGAGCATCTTCCCCTTGATGTCCCACAGGGCGATGTCGACAGCGCTGATGGCGGAGACGGTGACGCCCTTCTGGCCCTGGTCGCGTGTCAGGTTGTACAGGTTGTCCCAGATCACAGAGGAGTCCATTGGGTCACATCCGATCACGTGTGGCCCCAGCCCGCGGTCGATGAGGTCGGCGACTACGGTGGCAGGCCCTCCAAAGTAGAAGGCCTCTCCGTATCCCTGGATGCCGGCGTCGGTGTCGACGACGCAGATCGCTGTCTGGCGGCCGTTGCCGACGCGCTGTGACCAGCCAAAGGAGTGATCGCCTAGGCTGGCTTGCAGGACGTAGGTGGTGACTCTGGTGATTTGCATCGGGTATCTCCGTGTTGGCGGTCAGCTCTCTGTCTAGGATGGGTGCTATCGACATCTTGAGGCATGAGTCTGGAGGCATGCTCGCGTCAGTCCCCTGATTCGCCGAGCGGGCCTTGGCCGTGGCCGAGTCATCACTCGTCGCTCATGACGACCCTCCAGTCAGCTCGCCTGACGTCGATCGGTCGCCGCATACCAGGCTTTCTCATTGTCGGTCCAGTAGCCGGGGTCATGCTGATCGTCTGCGCTTCGACCGTCGATGTAGGAGCCGGGTGGGGGCAGGTGTTCTGCGCAGCGGAGGTAGTCGCCCTCGTCGGCCATCCAGGCCATCAGGCGCGCGTGGAGACGTCGCCGGGTGGCAGCGTTGGCAGGATGATCGATGAGGTTGACGCGTTCGCCGGGATCGACTCCGAGATCGTATAGCTCGTCGCGATCGTGGGGACTCCAGTTGTACTTGAACCTTTCAGTGCGGATCCCGCGAAGCTTGAACTGGCGTCCGTGGTAGCTGTCGTAGCAGTAGAAGGCAGCGTCCTTGTCGGTGTGCCAGGAACTGCGTGACCGCTCCGCATCCGTCAGGACGTTGTCGGCGCCGGCTAGGCCAATGAGGGTGGGGTAGAGGTCGCGCAGATTGACGAAGCTGTCGCGGGCTGTGGGGGCCCGGTTCTCTGGGTCGCGCACAATGAACGGGATGTGCATGACCTCCTCGTAGAAGTAGGGCCCCTTGTCGAAGTTGCCGTGGGCACCCAGCATCTCGCCGTGGTCCACGACGAAGGCGACGATGGTGCGGTCAGCGATGCCCAGCTCGTCGAGGGTGTCGAGCACGCGACCAAACTGAGCGTCCAGGAAGGTACAGTAGGCCCAGTAGTGTTGGGTGGTCTTGCGCCAGTCGTTGATGGTCAGTGGGCGTGTGTTCTGGCAGGGCCAATACGGGCGTGACTGCATCACGGGCTTGCCCTCCTCCTCGAAGGGCGTGCAGTAGTTGTCCGGCGCGAGATCCCCGGGAAGATCCGCGTAGAGTCTTGCGTATTCATCGGGCACGTAATGCGCGAAGTGTGGACCCCAGGTGGAGATCACCGAACAGAAGGGGCGATCGCCGTCGGCGAGCTGTCTCAGATGATCGATGCCGGCCTCGATGGCGCACTGATCTCGGTGCTTGCCCGCTGTGTATGTGCCGTAGTATGGACGCAGCGCGCCATCGTTGAGGGTGAAGCCCGGGCATCCCTCGGTACCGTGTCCAGGGGCGCCGCCATCGGTGACGTTGACGAGCTCGATGCCGCGCTCCGATGCCGTCCCCTCTCCCATATGCCACTTGCCGGCGTAACTGGTGCCGTAGCCGGCATCGTGCCGGAGCCGCTCGAGGTAGGTCGGTAGGCGGGGCGGGAGCTTGCCGTGGGGATAGTAGGATCCTCGCTGGACGTTGTCCATCAGTCCTGTCTGGTGCGGCCAAAGACCGGTGAAGAGCGATCCGCGGGCGGGGCAGCACAGCGGATAGGGCGTGAAGGCCCTGGGGAAGGCTACACCCTCAGACGCGAACCGGTCGAGGTGCGGCGTGCGGCAACGGCGGTCGGGGGCGAAGAGCGTATCCCAGCGCCACTGGTCCGCCATCAGCACGACAATGTTGAGCGGTCTGTCGTCAGCCACGTTCCCTCCTAGGCCAGCGGAAGCCATACGGACATCTCGGTCGTGCCACGGTTGTTCCAGGCGAAGTAGGGAATGAGCTGCAGATGGACTGGGTCCGGATTGGATGTCTGAAGCGGTCGGTAGAGTGCCCCGTCCCAGTTGTCGTCGGGTCGGCGAATGCCCTCGCCCTCCAGGGTCACGACCCCTCCCAGGAGACCGACATCGTACCAAGGTGTGAAAACCACATCCCTCGCTAGCGTCACTTCGTGGAGGCGAATGCCCTCGGGCAGGTCGATGGACTCGAGGCAGTAGACAATGGGGCCGCGCATGACCGCGACCTGGTTCCGATTGGCCTCCACCCTCGGGTGGGACTGGACCAATCTGGGTGCCATCGGCAAGTCAAGCACAACTAGATCCCCGGGAACCCAAGCGCGCGCCACTGAGGCGTAGGTGCCGGGCTCGGGTGTGGGCAGTGACTGGCCGTTGACCTGGATGGTAGCTCCCTGAGCCCAGGCGGGGATCCGCAGCCGGAGTGCGAGTTCGCGATCCGGCGCCCTGTGGATGGTGATGTTCACCCTCCCGTCCCAGGGGTAGTTACTCTGCTGCGACAGGGACAGAGCTTCTCCGTCCAGTTCCGTTTGTAGGCGGCTGCCCCCGTACAGATGAACCCAGAGCTCGCCTGGCGCTAGGCTGTAGGCCCAGTTGTGCATCCTGGCGATGGTGCGGGCGACCTGGGGAGGACAGCAATAGCAGTCGTGAGTCTGCCAGCGGTCTGGCGTGTCGTGGCTAAGCGCATCGTGTTTGAGCCCGTACCAGCGAAGGGGATTGGTGTAGCAGAAGCGATCCCCACTGATACTGATGGGCGAGAGTCCGCTATTGTAGATCACTTGCTCCACGACGTCCCCGTATTTGGCGTCACCGGTCAGTTCCAGCATCCTGTGACTCCACATAGCGTTGCCAATGTTCGCACAGGTCTCGTTGTAGGCGGTGTCATTGGAGAGCATATAGTCGAGGGCATAGGCCTCATGGACCTTGTCTCCGCGCCTCGAAACCCCGTGATGGTAGGTGCCGACCGCGCCGGTGACGTACATCTTGCGGCGGGCCGAGCTCTCCCAGATGCGCTCGAGGGCCGCCAGCAGGGCCTCTTCCCCGGTCTCTGCATAGACGTCGGCTGCGCCGGCATACAGGTAGGTGGCGGTGACGGCGTGTCCTACAGCGTTCGATTCCTCACGCAAGGCCACGCGGTCCTGGTTCTGGTCGCCGGGATGGGCATCGCCTAGGCCCACGGGGCTGGAGTGGATGAACTCAGGCCAGGGCACGGAGCCACGCATACTGACGAAGATGTCGGCGAGCTTGAGGTACCTGGATTCCCCCGTCTCGCGGTAGAGGTCAACCAGACCCATGATGTTCGAGGGGTTCCACGGGAAATGCGCGAGCTCCTTGGGGCGTGGCGAGTAGGTACGCCACAGGTAGTCGGCCAGCTTGCGAGCGACCGCCAGGAAGCTATCCTTTCCGGTCACCCGGTGATGGACGCTGGCGGCGGTCATCAAGTGGCCCATGTTGTACAGCTCGTGGTATCCGCGGGCGCCCCACCGCTCTTTGGCGGGGTTGAGCTGCGTTTGGGTGCAGATGTAGCCGTCCTCGGCCTGGGCACGAGCCACAGCTTCGATGAGGTCGTCCAGCGTCGCATCCAGCTCGGGATCGCGTGTGCTGGCGTAGGTGTGCGTGACTGCCTCCATCCACTTGTAGCAGTCGCCGTCACTCCAATTGGTGCCATCGTGCTCACCCTCCTGGAGACCTGCAGCGACGTAGAGGTTGCTGAAGACCGCACCATTGTGAGGGATGTCCATCGCCTGCCGCATCGATGGGATTGTGACCAGCCGGTTCTTCTCGAAGCGGCTTGCCCAGAACCCTCGCGTCCAGCGAACTGCGCCGGGCTCGAGCGGCTGCATCACGCGGTGTGGTGCGATGTCCCTCCGTCGTTCGTCACCATCCATAGCGTCTCTCCCTTTGGTTGCCGAGATCGGGACCTCAATTCGCGCTCTGGTCCAGTAGGTCGAAGAAGAGGTCTGGCTTCTGTCGCTCCAGCACGTCCTCCGCCGCAAGCGCGATCCGGAGCAATGTAGGTTCCTCCCAGGCTCGACCGATGGCCTGCATGCCAACGGGCAGCCTGTCGTCGGCATAGCCGGCGGGGAATGAGATGGCCGGCAGGCCGGTCAGATTGGCCGGCGTGGCGAAGCGCATGATCTCAATGAGCGTTGATAGGTCAGACTCGCCGCCCCGGAGCGCCCGCGCGGAGATCGCAGGAGCGACGAGACCTGTGGACGGCGTGATGACTGCGTCGACCGAGGCAAAGGCGTCTGCGAAGCCTGCCATCAGGCGGGTGCGGACCCGCTGTGCCTGGACATAGTCGGTCGCGGTGAAGCGGCGCGCCATCGCCAGATTCAGACGGACATCGAGGCCGTGGTCACGCCGGTGACGGGCATATGTCGGCGAAAGCGCCAGTGCCATCTCCGACGCGATCGTAATCGTGTGCGCCAGGCGAGCGGCCTCGAGGTCGGGAATCGAGACCTCGCGGATAGCTGCTCCCCTTTCCTCGAGGGCTGCAAGCATCCGCTCACAGCTGGCAACTACCTGGGTCGTCGCGTGGCGGAACCAGGGCCAGTATACGCCCAGCGCGAGACCCGCCAGACCCTCCTCATCCCAACCGTCGAGCTTCGGTGTGGGCTGTCGCATTGAGAGCCGGTCCTTGGGGTCGGGCCCTGCCATCGCGGCGTAGGCCAAGGCGGCATCGGTCACCGTAGCCCCCAAGGGTCCCAGGTGCGCGACGCTCCAGCATAGCGGGGCAGCGCCATGTTCGCTGAGACGACCAAAGGTTGGCTTGAGCCCGATGATCCCGCAGAAGGATGCCGGGATACGGATCGAACCCCCACCGTCGGCGCCGATGGCAACAGGGCAAAGACCTGCCGCTACGGCTGCCGCAGGCCCGCTGGAACTGCCGCCTGTGAAGCGATCGAGACTGTAGGGATTCCGCGGCGTGCCGTGGATCCGGTTGAGGCCGGTCACCCCGATCCCTATCTCGTGCATGTTGGCCTTGCCGACGAGCAGTGCGCCCATCGATCGCATCCGGGCGACGACCGTGGCGTCCTCTGGAGCAGGCCTTCCTCCCAGGAAGGCCGTGCCCACGGTGGTTCGGTAGGGCTCAAGGTCGAGTTCATCCTTGACGGCTACGGGCACACCGTCGAGGATGGACAGCGACCGCCCTTCCCTGAAGCGTCTCGTTGACTCCTCGGCCTGGCGCAGCACGTCCTCTTTCTCGCAGGCCACGATTGCCCGAAGCGGCCTGCGACCGCGGTCTCCCTGGGAGACCGCGGCCAGGTACCGCCCTGCCACCTCGGTCGGCGTGGATGTGCCTTCCCGGTAGGCTCTGGCGTAGTCTGCCACCGTGCGGAATCGAAAGCCCGGCCTCTCGCGCTGGGGCTCCTGGTGCCAGATCGCGGGGCGAACTGGCACGGGACCTTCCGACGACGCGTCCGCGCGGTGCAACGGCAGCACTGACGGTGGTTCCTCGAAGATCTGGTCACGCAGCCAGGTGATGCCGGCGCTGGTGAGAAGAGCACTGGTGATCAGGTTCCCCAGGGGGCCCTCCATGAGCGCGGCAACGAGCCTGAGGGGTAGGCCGGTCAGGTAGGGGAGGTCGACCGACTTCAGATCGTAGCTCGCTGGGGCTCCTGTGTCCGGCGTGGATCGTTCCCTCGGTGAGTGATCGGACCCGGGCGTCACTGGATCGCACGCCAGGTGCTGCCGCTGCCGCCGAGCCCGCTGAGCTCGAGGAGGTCCGCTGCAGCGGGGTGGATGAACTGCACGCCACCCAGCGACTCGGATGCCTGTCTCTGGTGCAGTATCACCACACTGGATTCGTGAGCAGTTCCCCAGTCCAGCTCGTCGCGCACCGAGGCGTGTTCGCGCCAGACCTTGCCAAAGCCTCTCACCGGTTGCACTAGGCCCGCAGGCGGCACAATGCTGGGATCGTGTGAAGGCATGCCCTCCTCCCAGGAATCGGGGAAGCTCTGCCAGGAGCCATCGTCGTAGAGCGCGTAGATCCGGTCGCCGCCGTCGACGCCGGGGATCCACAGCATCGCGCCGCCCTGGAAGGTCTGTTGCGCGCCCTGCGCGGTTGTCCAGTCACCTGAGGGACACAGCGCCGGCACATCGAGGCTGCCGGCGAAGAAGTACGTGTGGGAGCAGTGCCAGTCCAGCGTGACAGCCTCCGTCGCTTCTCCGCCGCCGGATCCGAAGGCGGTGATGGTCACCTTGGGCATGTCGTAGAGTGTCTCGGCAACCTCAAAGCTGGCTGACCCGTCCGGTTCACCCTCCTGCCATACGGGGAATCTCTGGCGCACACCCACGAAGACCTGGACGTGGCTGGCACCTGAGGTGCTCCAAAAGCAGTTGATCAGCTTGCCGCCGCCGGGGGCATCGGCCATCTGAACGTCGAAGGTCTCGATGCGCAGCCCTGGTAGGGTCGGCGTCGCCGTGGGGGTGGCGGTGTCGGCGGGCGGGGGCTGAGGCGTGTCAGTCGCTGCAGCCGCGGGCTGCGGCGTTGTCGTACTCGTCGACGTAGGTGCGGGCGCGTCGGGAGGGCCGGGAGTATCGGTTGGCGTAGAGCCCCCAAGTGGTGATGTGGTAGGGGGCTTGGTTGCCGTGATCGGCGGCTGTCTCGTGCTTTGGGGGTAGAGAAGCTCCGTCAGTCCACAGCCGAGCACGAGGAGACTGACGACTGCGACTGTCATACCGCGCCGAACGCGGCTCGTGTACTCCATGTCCCCCTCCCACCGTCTCTAGGTCTGTAGGACCCTCTCGTGACCCTACGCCTATAGCTATCATCGGACCAAGTGTTTGTCAATTGAGCCCCTTGTGCTGACCGGCGGGTGCCGTATACTCGGGGGATGAGACTGAAAGCGACGACGCGCCTCACCGTGATTTCATTCCTGCTCTTCATGTCACGCGGCATGACGGGCCCGCTCAGCTCCGTGATGTGGCGCTCTCTGGGTGCCAGCTACCTTGTGATCGGCCTACTAGGCACGGTCAGTTCACTCACCGCGATCGTCTCAAGTCCTCTCTGGGGCAGGGCCTCGGATCGACTCGGGCAGCGGCGTGGCTTTCTGGTGGGTGGGCTTGGTCTCTTGGCTGCTGCTACCGCGGCGGTGGCGATCATCCCTGGCGTCGTCTGGCTCTACCCTGTGACCATAGCCACATCACTAGCGCAGGCAGCGTACGGCACTGCGAGCCTTGCTCTGATGGGTGACTGGTTCGAACATGAGGCGTCCCTGGAGGCGGAGCAGGGCGCGGCGGGCCGTCGGATGGGCACATATCGGGGACTCTCCTCCCTGGGGTTCGGGTTGATGGCCTTCATCTCAGGTGCGGTCGCGGACCGGCTCTCACTCCAGATACCCTATCTGATCAGTGCGCTCTTCCTCGCGGTCGCCTTTGTCTTGGCTCTGCGCGTCGGAGAGCCGGAGACGAAGCCGGAGGCTGAGGAAGGACCAGCCGACGCTGTAGATGCCTTCCCCGCTCCGGCGGTGTCAGGCGCCGCTGCTACAGGTGGCTCGGGACTGCCCATGGCCCCACTCATGGTCTCCTCTCTGCTCTGGTCGCTCTCCTTCGGCGCTGTCTACTCCGTGTGGGGCAACTTCATGACCGAGGAGATCGGCTACAGCTCGACCCAGATGACACGGCTATGGGCACTGGCCTCGCTCTCGGAATTCCCGTTGATGATCCTGGCGGGGTGGCTCTCCGATCGACTGGGACGCCTCCCCATGCTCGTGGTGGGGTTCGCGGCCTGGGGAATGGTCTTCACCGGCTATCTTGTGGCGCCTACGATGCCGTGGATCGTGCTGGTCCAACTCATCCGCGGGTTCGCTTTCTCGGCGCACACTGCGACCTCGATGGTCTATGCCGCCGAGGTCCGTAAGCGCTCCGAACGGGGCCGAGTCTCCGGCTTCTACAGCACGGCGGGCGGCGTGGGCTCCATCGTGGGGTCGGCAGCCGGAGGCGCCGCTGCCGAGTTCCTGGGCTTCCAGGCACTCATCGGCTCGATCGCCGCGATGATGTACGCGGGCGCCGCCTATTTGGCTGGGGCCACCCTTCGCCATCGGCGGCGTGTCAAGGCGGACCTCTAGCCGGTCGCGATGGCCCAGGCGAATCAGGGCGCGGTGCGGTTCTGGCCTCAGGCCCGTAGCTGCAGTCCACCCAGTCGCCGGCGGGCGATCGGTTCGTGTACTCGCTGAGGCTGCGCCCCATAAGCGGTCTCCAGGAGGATCCATGACACTCTACCCTTCGGATACGTGGGCGTGCGCGTCTCCCACTGACGTCGGCCTTTCTAGCGATAGGCTGGCGGCTGTCGAGCAGTGGCTTGAGGAGAGCGCAGGCGAGACCGGCTACCGATTCGCCCTCGTCAAGGATGGGCTGTTGGTCGCGCAGATCCATCGCGGGATCGATCCCTCTAACCACCTTTCTATCGCGTCCGCAGCCAAGTCGGCCTACAGCAATGTGCTGGGCATCGCCGTCGAGGAGGGTGTGCTCCCGTCAGCCGATGCCCCCGTCGTCGAGATCTACCCCGAGATGATGGACGTGGCGCCCGATGAGGGTCCGAAGGCGGGGCGCCATGCCTTTGCCAAGGATGCAGCGATCACCTACCGGCAGTTGATCTGCAATGTGTCGGGCTACATGAAACCTGGCGAAGAGCCGGGCAAGGTCTTTCACTACCAGACCTACGGGATGAATGTGCTCACGCACGCTGTGGCAAAGGCGTATGGCTCCTATGACATATCGGACCCTGCCGGCTCTCCTGGCTTCGCCAGCCTGATCGAGACGAAGATCGCGGACCCCATCGGGGCGCGGTTCAGCTACGCGCTGACTAACTTCGATCTGCACGCCAAGGCTCAACTCCCCATCTTCGGCTACTACTGCCAGATCTGCACAGATCCCCTCGATCTGGCTCGACTGGGATGGCTCTGGTGCAACTGGGGCGCATGGCGTGACCGTCAGGTCGTTCCGGAGGCATGGGTGCGCGAGAGTGTCAAGGTCAACGACTTCATCCTGGTGAACGAGCCAGAGGATCGGTGGGTGTACGGCCACGGTTTCTGGTCGAACTCGCGGGGCGTGATGTGGCCCGACCTGCCGCGTGATGCGTTCACGGCAGCCGGTGCCGGCGGACACTATGTGTCGGTCTTCCCCAGCCAGAGGCTCGTGGTCGTGCAGAACCCAGGCCCCTACGACGACCTCCGCAAGGGCGCGAGGCGGGCGAATGGTGACCTGTTGGAGATGGTGCTGGATGCGCTGGTGTGAGAGCGAAGCCGGTGATTGGCGGGATGCCTCTGCAAGTGACTCCGATCTGACGTCGTGAGGCTCACTCCCTCTGGAGGAGAAATGACTGAATTGAGTGCCCTGATGTCCGTCGATGAGCTGAAGACGATGGCTGCTACGATACGGTGTGACATCATCGAGATGATCTGCAATGCTCAAGCAGGTCACCCCGGCGGATCGCTGTCGGCGACCGACATCGTGACGGCCCTGTACTTCCGAGTGATGCGGATCGACCCGGCACGACCTGACTGGCCCGAGCGAGATCGGTTCATCCTGTCCAAGGGCCACGCGTGTCCGGTCTGGTACTCCGCACTGGCCGAACGGGGCTACTTCGACAAGGCGCATCTGGGCACGCTGCGGCAGCTCAACAGCATCCTCCAGGGACACCCGGATATGCGGAAGACGCCCGGCATCGACATGACGGCGGGATCGCTTGGCCACGGACTCTCCGCTGGGCTCGGGATGGCCCTGAGCGGGCGCCTGAGGCACAGGGACTATCATGTCTGGGTGGTGGTCGGTGACGGCGAGGTGCAGGAGGGATCCGTCTGGGAGGCTGCCATGGCTGCCCCCAAGTGGAAGCTCGGAAACCTGACGGTCATCGTCGACCGCAACCGGCTTCAGAACGATGCCTGTGTCAGCGAAGTGATGCCCGTGGCGCCGCTGGCTGACAAGTGGAAGGCCTTTGGTTGGCACGTCGTGGAGATGGATGGGCACGATATGGCGGCCGTGGTCGCAGCACTCGAGGCGGCCCGCGTCGCCCGAGAGCAGCCGGTGGCGATCATCGCGCACACGGTGAAGGGCAAGGGGGTTTCGTACATGGAGGGCCAGGCTGAGTGGCACGGCAGGGCGCCATGCGAGGAGGAGGCCGCGTGCGCTCTCGACGAGATACGGAGGTGTGCCTGTGAGTAGCGTGACCTACCATCACCTACGCTCCGATGTCATCGAGAGGCTCCAGGCCGGCACGTTGCTGACCGAGGGACCAGGTCAGGCGACGCGGTACGCGTATGCTGAGGCCATCGTGGAGCTGGGCGCGCGGAACCCGGGTGTCGTGGTTCTGGACGCCGACGTGAGCAAGAGCCTGAGGACGACGGCGTTCGCGGAGGCCTTCCCTGATCGATCGTTCAACTTCGGGATCGCAGAACAGAACATGATCGCTGCAGCTGCCGGGATGGCAACCACAGGGCTGATCCCTTTTGCCAGCGGCTATGCCGTCTTTCTGACGATGCGAGCGCTGGATCAGGTGCGGAACAGCGTGCACTACCCACGCCTCAACGTGAAGATCGCATCCAGCCACGGGGGTATCACGCCCGGCCCGGATGGCCCAACGCACCAGGGCCAGGAGGATCTCAGCCTGATGCGAGCCATCGGTAACTCGACGGTCGTAGCGGGCGCCGACACGCTAAGCACGAAGCTGGCGACTTGGGCCGCGGCAGAGTGGGAGGGCCCGGTCTATCTGAGTTTCACCCGCGATCCGGTGCCGGACCTGTACGCGCCGTCCTATCCCTTTGAGATCGGGAGGGCGATCACCCTACGGGAAGGGAACGACGCGACCATCGTCGCAATCCGCGACATGGTGTCTCAGTCGCTCGTGGCCGCTCAGATGCTGGCGGACCAGGGGATCGATGTGCAGGTGATCGATTGCCACACCCTGAAGCCGTTGGACGAGGCGACGATCCTCGAGGCAGCCCGCGCGACCGGTGCGGTGGTCACGGCCGAGTCCAATGTGCTGATGGGGGGACTTGGGAGCGCTGTCGCCGAGCTGCTGGTGGAGAACCATCCGGTGCCGATGATGCGTATTGGGATGCGGGATGGTTTCGCAGAGTCCGGTCCCTACGCGAGCATCCTGGACAAGTATGGAATGTCGGCAGCCCACATCGCGGCCGCCGTGGAGCGTGTGATCGCGCGCAGATAGGGGGAACGATGAAACCCAAGGTGTATGTGACACGACGCGTTCCGGACGCCGGTCTGGACCTGGTGTTGGATGCCTGTGATGCTGAGGTGTGGGAGGGCGATCTGCCTGTACCGCGCGATCTGCTGCTGGAGAAGGTGCGCGCGGTGGAGGGGCTCTATTGCCTCCTGACCGAGCGGATCGATGACGAGCTGTTGGATGCGGCGCTGGAGCTGCGCGTGGTCAGCAACTACGCGGTAGGCTTCAACAACATCGATGTCGATGCCTGCACGTTGCGGGGAATCCCCGTCGGCAACACGCCGGGTGTCCTGACGGACACGACCGCCGACTTCGCATTCGCTCTGCTGATGGCAGCAGCGCGCCGAATCCCCGAGGGCGCCGCCTTTGTGGAGGCCGGCGGGTGGAAGACCTGGGGGCCCAAGCTCATGCTCGGGGCGGACGTTCACGGGGCCACCCTGGGCGTCATCGGGTTTGGTCGCATCGGGCGAGCCGTGGCCCGCAGGGCAAACGGGTTCGACATGCGCGTGCTATGCTATGACCCGTTTGTCAAACAGATCGGTAGCGATGTCGGTGAGTTGGTGTCGTTGGAAACACTGCTCACGGAGTCTGACTTTGTCTCGGTACACGTCCCGCTAACGGAAGAGACCCACCACCTGATTGGCGCCGCTGAGTTGGCCGGGATGAAGGCGACGGCAGTGTTGGTCAACACCGCACGTGGTCCCGTGGTCGACCCGCGGGCCCTGTACGATGCGCTCACGTCGGGGGGCATCGCATCGGCTGCGTTGGATGTGACCGAACCGGAGCCTATACCAGCCGATCACCCTCTGGTGGGTCTTCCCAACTGCATTATCACGCCCCACATTGCCAGCGGGAGCATCGCCACTCGCGACGAGATGGCAGTCATCGCAGCGCGGAACCTGATTGCGGGCCTGGCAGGTGAGCGACTGCCGCACTGCGTGAACACCGCAGTGTACGGCGGGGAGGTCTAGCAGGCCATCGGGTCCGCAGGGCACTTCGGCGCGACGGCACCGGGGGTGGGGTCGGTGAGACCTCGCCGGTGCCGTTTGCGATGCCGGAAGATCGGTCCGGCGGCGGCGTTGACAGTCAAGCCGGCCTCCATACAATGTGCGCATCTTCCGTGCTTATCGAAAGGACGCTATTGTGGATATCTTCATGAAGTGTGGGGAGTGGACGGCTGCGGATGACGCCCGGGAGGCTGGGCTGTATCCTTACTTCAAGCCTCTCACGAACAACGAGGGGACCGAGGCCGTGATCGGCGACCATCATCTGATCATGATCGGTTCGAACAACTACCTGGGCTTGACCGTGCATCCGAAGGTTCGGCAGGCGGCAATCGACGCGATAGAGGAGTTTGGGACGAGCTGCACGGGGTCCCGGTTTCTCAACGGGACACTGGAGCTGCATCTCGAACTGGAGCGCCGGCTGGCTAAATTCATGAAGCGTGACGCGGCGGTGGTCTTCAGCACGGGCTACCAGGTGAATGTGGGCACGATCGGGGCTGTTGTGGGACGGGGCGACTACGTGATCACAGACAAAGAGGATCACGCCAGTATCGTCGACGGCTGTCGTCTCTCCTACGGAACCATGAAGCGTTATCCCCACAATGACCTTGCCGCACTGGATCGTGTGCTGGCGTCACTGCCCGAGAGCGCGGGCAAGCTCGTCGTGGTCGACGGCCTCTTCAGTATGGGCGGAGACATCGCGCCGCTGCCGGACCTTGTGCCGATCTGTCAGAAGTACGAGGCGCGGCTGATGGTCGATGATGCCCATGCCATAGGTGTGCTTGGAGGCGGGCGCGGCACCGCCGCTGACTTCGGCATCACCGAGGGTGTGGATCTGATCATGGGGACGTTCAGCAAGTCGTTTGCCTCCCTGGGCGGGTTCATCGCGGGGGACGCCGACATCGTGGACTACATTCAGCACCACGCTCGCTCGCTGATCTTCAGCGCCAGCATCCCGCCCGCCAATGCCGCGGCGGCTATGGCTGCCCTGGAGATCATGGAGGCCGAACCGGAGCGCATCTCGCGCCTCGTCGAGATCGGCGGCTACATGCGTGACAACTTCCGGCAGTTGGGGTTCAACATCGGGGGCAGTCAGACGCCGATCATCCCGATCATCATTGGGGATGACACGACGACGCTGAGGTTCTGGAAGGCGCTCTTCGACGCCGGCGTCTACACCAACCCGGTGCTTTCGCCCGCAGTACCCCCAGGTCTGCAGCTCTTGCGGACCAGCTACATGGCCACCCACACCGACGAGCAGTTGGCCCGCGTCCTCGAGACGTTTGCGGCCGTCGGGAAGGCCTTGGGCGTGGTCTGAGCTCCTCGATCTCAAGAGCTTGCTCCCGAGCCCCGCCGGCATTGCCGGCGGGGCTCTCCCTTTGCAGGGCGGCCTAGGCCAGTGCGGAGCGTATCAGCTGTCCGACGCGGTCCAGCTCCGGCCTTGATGGTCTATTGAGGTAGTCTGGACCCAGTCGGAGCCCGAAGCCATCGCCTCGATAGCGCGGGAACACATGGAGGTGCGTGTGGAAGACGTCCTGACCCGCCGCCTCGCCGTCCGCCAGGAAGAGGCTGACACCGTCGCACCGCAGACCCGACTCACGGAGGGCCTGTGCCAGCCGTTGGGCTGCCTGCATCAGGCGAGCAGCCGTCTCCGCAGGCACGTCGGCTAGGGCTGATGCGTGGGTGTTGGGCACAAGGAGGATGTGGCCCGCGTTGATCGGCTGAATGTCCATGAAGGCAGATACTAGATCGTCTCGCCAGACAAAGGTGGCCTCACTGTCGCCTGCGAGGATAGCGCAGAAGCTGCATCCGCTCACGGTGTCCTCCTTGACCTTGACAAGGTGCAGCCTAGGTGCCCAGGCTGCCGCGAAAGGAGCAGGATCCGTCGACCTCTTGGATCCTGCCTAGTGCCCAGATTGCAGACTCTCTGACTACTTCACTCGTGTGGTGCTCGGCCGCTCTGGTCAGGGCAGGCCTCGCCGCCTGGTCTCCCAGGTTTCCGAGTACGATGGCAGCGTTGCGGGCCAGACCATCGGGCGTCGCCCGCCAGATGGGTGTGTGACGGAAGCGCGCTCGAAAGCCCTGTGGATCGAGCGCGAGCAGTTGCGGCAGATGGAGCGTGGCGAGGGCCGGCTGGCTGGTGCCAGCGTGGCGGGCCAGGAGTCTGCTGTTCCACGGACACACATCCTGACAGACATCGCAGCCAAAGACCCGCGCGCCAAGTGCCGGACGGTGGCGCAGCGGGATCGCCCCGCGATGCTCAATCGTAAGGTACGAGAGGCACCGACGGGCGTCGACCACGCGGGGCGACACGATGGCGCCACTGGGACAGGCGTCCATGCACCTCGTGCACGTGCCGCATCTCGATGGCATCGCTCCCGTGCCTGGTGCCAGCTGGACGTCGACAAGCGCTACCCCGAGGAATGAGAACGAGCCTAGCTTTGGGTGAATCAGGAGCCCGTTCTTGCCGATCCACCCGAGACCTGCAGCCTGGGCCCAGGCGCGCTCGAGAATGGGTCCCGTGTCGACATACGCTTTGGTCTCGATGGGGCGTCCGATCTGGTCCTCGATGCGGCTGATGAGCGCCCTGAGCCGCTCGAGAAGCCACGTGTGGTAGTCGCCTGACACGTCGCTGTGGGGATCCCATGCGTAGCGCGATACTGCGCCGTGCAGGCGAGGTAGTTCCGGGGGGCGTGCCCCGACGTACGAGGCAGCCACGACGAGCACGCTCCTGGCTGTGGCCAGGACGTGTCTGGGGTCCTGGCGCTTGTGGACGGCGTCCGGGCGCGTGAGGTAGGACATACCGGCGGCGTGACCGGCAGAGACCCAGTTGTTATAGGTTTGCCAGGATGGCGTCGGGCCAACTGGTGCCGCCGCTGCTGAGTCGAGACCGACGTCACGGGCCATTGCGTCCAGTGACTCGGCGGACAGCTCCCATTGTCGCTGAGACGACACCGACTGGCTCGTCATCGAACCGCGATGGGGCCGAGGGACGCGAAGTCGCCCAGTATCTGCCCGCTCTCTCCGATGACGTGGGATCGCCGTCCGTTGGTGACGAGCCCCACGTTGAGGGGATAGCTGCCGGAGGGTGTCTCGGGGATCAGCGCGATCTCACGTGTGTCGGTCACGACGCCGGTGGTCCACTCGGGATGCCCCCCGTCATTGCTCCCCCAGACGCGCCAGTCCTCGCCCAGCACCTGCGCGAAGATGTGCGGATCCGAGTCGGGCAGCGTTGCCACATCCCAGACCGTGGTCAGGGTGAGGGTTGTGCCACTCGGGAGCGCGCGGGGTGAGATGTCGTAGGCAACAAGGTGTATGGCGTCAGCGAAGTTGACATCGAGAGGGTTGGTCCAGGCGCTATCCCGTCCGGGAACGGTGACGGAAGCCACGGTGAGGTTGTCTGCGCCAGGCATCCCGGTCCGGATGACGGGCAGGCGACCCAGTGTCTCGCCAGCCAGGCCGATGGTGACTGTCAAGACATTGGGCGCATAGAGGGCATCGGGTAGATCGACGCGGACCCGATCGACGAAGGGGACGCCCGGGCGCCAGGACGTCGTCGGCGCCCGCCCCATCCCGGGCCAGGTGTCCCGCTGAGCCACCATGACGCCGGCTTCGTCGATGACGTGCACAAACATCGAAAGGGGCTCCGTTGTCTGACGCAGGGGTTCCCAGTTGACCTGCACGTGGATGGCGCCACCGGGCGAGGAGGTCGCATCGTCCAGCTCGACCCCTCTGAGGATGGCGACGTCGCCGACGCGTGCAACCTCGGCGCGGTTCTGTGTGAGCACCTGGCGGGGTGGATACGAGACTGCGGGAAGCAGACAAGCTCCTATGGCGACCATTGCGAAGGCGCTCATCACGCCGGTGGTCGCGAGCGCGGTCACCTTTGGTTGGTTGAGCCAGGCTTCCAGCCCTGCCACTACCAGCGTCGCGATGGCCGGCAAGGCGGGGAAGAGGAACCGTCCCATCGCGCCGGCAGGCTGACGAGCCATGTAGTAGAGGACCGCGCCGACAAGGCTCACCACGGCCACCACCAGAGTTGCCAGCGGTCCTGCGGCGATGGGGCTGCGCCGCAGGCGTGCCAACCCTGTCAGGCACAGCGCGACGACGACCAGCAGGGCTGTTGTCAGCCTGCCGGGCACTGGTATCTGTCCGTAGCCGAAGCGACCCCAGAGGCTAGCCCACAGCTGCGGCAGCCCCTGCCCGATGGCCCACAGGTTCTCCGCGGGGTTGCGTCCGTGCCACATCTCGTCGAGCGTGGCCATCCCCGTGAGGTCGCCGTAGAGACTCAGGTTGCGGACATACCACCACCCAGCGAGCCCGGCGGCGACGCCACCGATCAGGAGTGCCGATTTGAGCAGGGCCACCAGCCGGCCGGATCGGCCAACGCGCCCCGCCGCTAGTATCAGTGAGACAGCGATTGCCGTGGTCAGAGCAGCGACCTGGAGCTTCGAGATGAGAGCCAGACCCAGGGCAGCTCCCAGCTCGACCGCGTGTCGCGTCGTCAGGCCAGACTGCTGCACACGTAGCGCGGCGATGAGAACGCCGGTGCCGGCGAGTGCCGCAATCACATCATTGTTGATGGCCGCACTCTGGTAGATGAACTGTGGACTGAGGGCCACGATGGCGGCAGAGGCCACGGCAAGAAGCCGCCTATGTCGGTCGGGCCAGGTCGATCGCCCACTGCCGATGGCGAGATACGCCAGAGTGTACGTCGCCCACACCGTGGCTGCCCCCAGCAGGACGTTGACCCATCGGGCCGCCACGGCAGCCAGATGCCCGCCGGCGTAGGGGACTGTCACCTCGGGACCATGCCAGTACTGGAGCTTGTTGTCGACCCCGACGGCCCAGCTGCGGTGGCCCCAGAACGGGTTGCCGGGGTGCTGGTAGGTGCCGCCGTGCTGCGATGGTATCCAGCGGGTCGCGAGCGCCGCAAGGGCGTAGTAGAGCGGTGGGTGGTGGCTCTGGGCCCTGAGGGATTCGGCCCCCTGGATCGGCAAGCGGTGCTCCGTGACCAGAATCCGCACGTATCGGTAGTGCCGAATCTCGTCAGAAGCTTCGAAGAGCGGGTTCGCGACACTGGTGGCCCCGGACAGGATGACGAAGGTAGCAACCAGCCCGAGCAGTGCTCGGCTGGGCCACTGGAAGCGTGCGTCCGGGGCCATACTGGGTCACCCTAGCTGGCAGGTGATGTCTGTCTACTCGCCGTCCACCATGATCAGCACAGTGACGACATCATCATCTGACGAGATGGTCAGGGAGAGGCCCACATCATCCTTGCTCCATGCGCTGCTGACCATGTTCTCGGTGGCGAAGCCCCCCTCGCCTTCCTCCCATCCCTCGGCCTCCAGGGCATCGACATAGTAGCTGTCAACTGCCTCGAGATCGTCGGTGGTCTCGAAGGTGGTCATGCCGCCGAAGCTCGTGAGGCTCGTGGCTTCGGGATACACCGGGATGCCCTCCGGCAGGCCGCCGGACTCGACACCTTCGGGCGGCTGGATGACGATGTCCTCGTTGACGTCGGTCACGTCCTGGGTCAGGATCGCCGCGCCGTCGTCACCGTCGATCTGTCCCTCGAGGTCAATGACGTAGCGGACCACGAATTGCGGGAGATCAGACTCGTCCGCGATCCAGACGTCGGCGACGCCACTGTCGATATCAGCGTCCACGTCCACATCGCTCTGGTCCAGCAGTGCGAGCCAGCCGGCGTCGTACTCGGCGCGATAGTGTCTGGCGCGCACGCCATTGACTGTCTCCCTGCCAAGGTACTCGTAGTCGCCGTCCTCGATGTCGCCGAGCCAGTCGGTGGGGTCGGACAGCATACCGCCGAAGTCTTCCCCCAAATCTGCGTCATCGGCCGTGCTCTGGATCCACTCCTCGCCGAAACGAATCCACAGTTGGTCGCCGATCTGGATGTATTCGATCTCACCCTCGGCGGATGCGATGCGGAGATGCTGGGCAGGGGGGTCCCTGACCTCCGCCTGTTCGAAGCTGAGCGTCTGCATCGAGCCGTCGTCGTTGGTCAGTTCGT
>Ga0180436_10000904_pt1 | contig 29719 bp, 26 predicted proteins | sample SS_ome_2_FD_132434 | JGI IMG/M metagenome (GOLD analysis project Ga0180436, IMG submission 132434) | Hypersaline lake sediment archaeal communities from the Salton Sea, California, USA - SS_3_S_2 metaG | ecosystem: Environmental > Aquatic > Non-marine Saline and Alkaline > Hypersaline >... | reverse complement strand
TTTGACGTAGTCCTTTTTAACAAAGCCTTCTATGTCCTCACCGTTAACAGAAACCAAGTACCATTCACCATTGATATCTTTTATCGTAAGAGGCGTTCCGACCGGAAGTTCCTTTAGCACGGTACTGTATGCTCCAGGACTTTTTCTAAGCCGCAAAGCATCACCGAAAACATTTCCTTGATATGCATCCTCAGAAGGCAAGAAAACAAGGTTTCTCTTTATGTACCCACGATAGTTTCCGTATATTACACGAATCCAATCGTTCTCATATTCACAATATATTCCGATTCGAGCTCCTTGATCAATAGTCGTTACAACAGGTGCTTTAAGAGACGGTCTTAGCCGCATATTGATATTATCGCTCGTCACAGTTCCTTCCTCAAATCTTGCAGCATCCGCAGCCGCACTTATCGGAAAAGCTATTAAAATCGCAATAATAAAAGACATCATTATCACTATTCTATAGTTTCTTATTCTCATCTTATTTGATTTACCCTCATTCATATCTTAAGACAACTCTTTATATAGTCGTATTATACTTCTTTTTTTCATTCTCTAGCAAACAAAAAGCAAAGGTAACATATGCCATCCCACGGCGCCATTATCCTTTGGCTTCTACAATAATATTACAATGTTCGTTTCTTTTCAAGAATATCAGAGATTAAATGGCAAAAATTAATAGTTTGGCAATAAATAATGGATTTTTTTGGGTTAAATCGGAAATCAAAAAGCGAACCACATAATATATGGTTCGCTTATCTACTATCTACTCTATATATGGTCTTTTTTATTCTCGCGCTTTATCATAAGCATATTTCACGCAAGCCTGATGTATTGAGCACTCAACACCGGACGTGTGTCCTTTGGATTTATAGAAATGGATACAAAAATGTCCAGCAAAGTTGTTTCCAGATAGATGATCATATGAATGAGGCATTCCATTCATCGAGGCTGCATATGTAACACCATCCACAGTCACCCATATCGCACGTCTGTTCCAGCTCCACGAACCGCCGTATATCTCTTTCATGACAGCAGTATCCGCCGCTGTCAAAGGATCGCTGTCCGCATGCAGGCTTCCTGCATATCTTTTTACTTTAAATTGTTTTCCTGTTTTCACATCAGTAACGGTAGCAACCTTACCTCGAGTAAATTTCGCTTTTACAGCATCCCAATGTGTCAACAAAACACTGCCCTTAACCCCTTTAGATTTCGGTGCTGCTGCTTTGATATCGTTATCCGCATAAAGCAAGTTTAAGGTTTCCGCTCCTGCAATACCATCGACCGGTAAGTCTGCTGCGCGCTGAAAAGCTCCCACTGCAGACTTCGTCACATCACCGTATTTACCGGAACAATCGTTTCCGAAAAAACCCCTTTTTGCTAACTCTCTCTGCATCTTTATAACTGATGATCCATTCATTCCCGGCTTTAAAAGAAAAGCTGCTTTCTCTGCTGTTGTGATTCTCACAAAGTCTTTGTGCGCAAATCCTTCGAGACCTTCGCTTTCAACAACGAGAAAATACCAATCCCCGTAAACGTCTGTAATCGTAACTGGTATACCCGCCTCAAGTTCTGCTATTATACTGCTGTAAGTTCCCGGATTTTGACGAAGTCTCAATCCATCATTATAAACATTCGCCTGAAAAGAGTCTTCCAGTGGAATAAAAACGTATTCCCTTTTTATATAACCCCGATAGTTACCGTATATTATCCTTACCCAACCATCGATTTCATCGTAATATATACCTATTCTTGTCCCAATATCCAGCATACATACTTCCGGAGCATCCTCCGTCGGTCTTAATCGAACGGTTACATCTTCGCCTGTCACAGTACCTTCTTCAAACTCATTTGAGGCATTCGCTTTAACAGGTATAAAAACTAACGTTACCGTAAAAAGGAGAAGAATTGCTATTATACTAATTAATCCAGCTTTCATCCGTTTATATTCCTCTTTTAGCATAAATTTCAAACCATCCTTAGGTATAGTTATTGCCAGAAACCCATATTTTATTAAAAAAAGATGGGATTTCATTGATTTGTTACAATTCTATTACATATTTACTCTGAAAACAATGGAATACACAGTTTGTTTACCATATTGGGATATATTGTTACGTTTATATTACGATAACGGATCTGAAGAATTGAGGATAATTATATTATGATGTTTATAGCGACCAAAAGTATCACACCCGGAAGCCCGAGCAAACCTGTGATGACTATCGTAAACGGATTTATCGGAATAAATAGATCTATATGTTTTCCTATAAGATTGATCAGAAGAAGAGAAAGTAATGCGACTAAAAAAATAGCCAAAAATCTGAGTACGCCTTTTAGCGGATCCACAAGTATACCGCTGAAAATATACAGCAATATCAGAACTGCAGTCAAAACTAAAACTTCATATATATCGATATCCAGATTCAACAGTATTTCGCCCTTATAAGAGATTTCTAATAAATCTATATTTATTCAGACTGAATACTATTCTAATAAGCTTCTTTAATTCTATAGATCCGCTGTTTTGTTTTCATCCGTAAGAGCAAGAGTTTCGCTTTTTTCCAGCAGCTTTTGCTTTAGATCTTTAAGTTTGTCTTCTTCTTCATATATTCTAAGCAGCTTCAACATATAAAGATATCTCCTTCTCGCTGCTTCTGCACCATATATAGCAACATCGACCAATTCTGGATCGTGTACATTTTCAAAGAAATTCTTCGCCGCCTGCCATTCTTCATATGCTTCTTTCACTTCTTCTGCGGTCAGTATTTTTCCTGATTTACCCATTTAATAAGCCCTCTTTTTCTTTTATACCCTCTATTATTAACGCATATAAACGCAACTATACAATTCAGTAATAAAAAAAAGAGCAAGATATGATATTCTTGCCCTTGGCCAAATTCTTCTTCATTCTATACTTCTCTTCTGCCCTCCAAAGCCTTCGAAAGTGTAAGTTCGTCTGTATACTCGAGGTCCCCGCCAATAGGTACACCATGAGCAATCCTCGTCACCGTAACCCCAATAGGTTTTATAAGCTTTTGAATATACACAGCTGTCGCTTCTCCTTTGACGTCAGGATTCGTCGCAAGTATGACTTCCGTAACTTCGTCACCTTTCAGCCTCAAAACCAATTCCTTAAGCTTCAAATCTTCGGGTCCGATTCCTTCGATAGGAGAAAGTACGCCGCCTAAAACATGATATAATCCCCGGTATTCATTTATTCGCTCAAAAGCCAATACATCTTTGAAATCCTCAACCACACAGATGATAGAATTGTCTCTTTTTGCATCCGAGCAAATATGACATTTCTCCTTGTCGGTCATATTACCGCATACGGAACAATACTTGACGTTTTTCTTTGCGTAGAACATATCTTTTGCAAACTGCTCAACCTCTTCGTCCGTCATCTTGATAAGATGAAAAACAAGCCTCATCGCAGTTTTTGCACCAATCCCGGGAAGCTTTGAAAAATCGTTTATGAGTTTTGCCAAAGGTTCAATTATATACATATTACTCCCTTTACAGCATACCGCCGAGTCCCATGCCTCCGGTTATCTTCGACATCTCACTGTTAGCCATCTCTTCCGCTTTCGAAATCGCTTCGTTCACCGCTGCGGTCACCAGGTCCTCAAGCATCTCGATATCGTCTTCGTCTACAGCTTCCGGAGAGATTTTTATCTCTTTGATCTTCTTCCCGCCCGTAGCGACTACTTTTACAACGCCTCCGCCTGCTGTTGCTTCAACTTCTTTTTCTTCGAGTTCTTTTTGTACTCTTTGCATATCAGCCTGCATCTTTTGTGCTTGCTGCATCATTTTTTGCATATTCATATTTTCACATCCTCCAAACAATTGTTATATAATATTTTATTCGTTAAATCTCTTTAATATCTTGATTGCCGAACATATCGTCCGAGAAAAAAATTACATCCTCTTGTTTTTTCCCCTTTTTAACCGCTTTTATAATCAAGCTTAAATCCTTTTCGAAAATATGCTTCATATATTTTTCAATTTTCAGGTGATTCTCTTTTTCCATCAAAAACTCGTATGATATTCCTTCCGAAATCTCAAAAATGTATTTAGCATTTTGATCTGCGACCAAACGAAGATTGCTGGCGTGCGGATATAAGAATCCTGATGTGGTTCTGATCTCTTCCAAAACTCTTTTCCAATTTTCCAGGCTGTTTTGGCTGATTTTCGGTGTGCTCTTCTTCACTACCGTCTGCGAAGCTGGTTGTTCCGGCTTTTTCTTTGGCTGTTCAGGCTTTGGTTGTACCGGTTTCGGCTTATTATATCCTTTTGGCTGTTGTGTCTTTTCTGCCCTTTGCGGTCTGCTCACCACTGCGTTTTTTTTAAGCTCATCAATCTTAGCTTCGATCCTCTCAAACTTTTGAGTATCTGTTGAGCTTTCATCGATATTCGGGCTCATAAGCTTTATAACTGCCGATTGCAGGACAATATCCGGCAGCGAGATCATACGCATTTTGCTTTCGTTTTCAATCAGAATATCCAAAGCTCTAAGCAAGGAGTTTTCACCAAACCGCTTACCCATATCCTTCAGCTGTTCTGCCTCTTCGTCCGAGACTCCGGCAGAAATCGCATCCGCACCCTTTGCGAGAAACAGCATACCTTTAAAAATATAAGCTAAATCCTTAAGCAGAACCTTTATATCCGCACCCGAATCCTTAATCGATTCCAGTTTTATTACAGCATTTTTCTCGTCATATTGCGTTATGCTGTCCACAAGCGAGAGGAGCTCGCTTCTTCCTGCTCCTCCAAGAACTTTAAGTACTTGATCCGCATCCAAAGTTTCCTTTCCCGAGGCACATTGGTCCAAAATGGACAGTGCATCTCTGAGTCCTCCGGATGCTGCACGAGCTACCAACCTCAACGCATCTTCAGTGACCGATATCCCCTGGTCATCAGCAACAAAACGCATCCTATCCATCATATCCGAAACAGAATGGCGTTTAAAATCATATTTCTGACACCTTGACAATATCGTCGAAGGCAGTTTTTTCGGTTCTGTTGTTGCGAGAATAAACACAACGTGGCTCGGCGGTTCTTCCAAAGTCTTTAAGAGTGCATTAAAAGCTCCCTGAGAAAGCATGTGCACTTCATCTATTATGTATACTTTATATTTGCCTTGGGCCGGCAAAAGGCTCGCTTTTTCTCGTATATCGCGAATGTTTTCAACTCCGTTATTCGAAGCAGCATCGATCTCAATGACATCAACACACGTTTCGTTATAGACGGATTCACAAACAGAACATTTCAAACAAGGCTCAACACCAACGGGCGTTAAACAATTTATCGCTTTAGAAAAAATTTTCGCCGTGCTCGTCTTTCCCGTTCCTCTCGGACCAGAGAAAAGATAGGCGTGTGCAATTTTCCTATTCTTTATTTGGTTTTTCAGAACATCAACGATATGCTGCTGTCCAACTATATCGTTAAACGTTTCTGGTCTGTACGTACGATAGAGCGCACGATATGCCATCTTTCTACCTCATTCTACTTGCTTGATGGATCAACTGGATTTTCCGAAGCAGGATCGGTAAGGTCATAGTACCGCCCTTTTTCAATATCATGTTTTGCCTTTATCAGCTCCGGCTGTTCAATACCTCTCGGCGGGTCACTGCTCAACACTATCTCTACAGTTGTACCCATCGGGCAATTATTATATATCCAATACGCTGCACCGGTATACGTTCTCATGCATCCTGCAGTCGAGTTTGTTCCAATTTCCTTATACGTATCTCCGAACATTCTGTCGAATTTCTCCTCCGGGAAAACGGGTCCATGTATATAGATCCCATCCATGAACTGAACAACATAAGGCGAATAAGAATACTGTCTTTCCGTTCCCGCACTATCAAACTGCTTCCATTCATGTTTTTCAAAAACGCTGAACACTCCCGTCGGCGTCTTTCCAGCCGTGACTCCCGTTGCTGTCAAAAAGGTTTTTATGAGCTTTGAGTATTCACCTTTTTCGTCCAACTCATATATATTGATTGTATGGCTTGACTTTTCGATATAAATATAATACGGGGAAGAAAGCGGTTCAATTCCTTCAACATTCATTGCAAGAATATAACCCTCTTGTCCGTCAAAATCTACTTTGTGCCATTCGATGCCTTGCTCTAACAGCACTGCTTCATCACCTTCGTTAAGCGTTGTAATCACATCATATTCCGTATTCGGCAAATACATTTTTTTCTCTTTAACCAGATCAGTTGAAGCCTTGACCGTGACTACCGTGTTCTCTTCAACGACTTGCTGAGGTTTTGCAGAAGCTACAGCCTTGATACTTTCAACATCCTTCGAAGCAGATACTTCATTCACATCTGCATTTTCGCAGGCGGATAATGTCAATATAAAGCAAAGCACCAAAATAGTGCTGATAATCTTTTTCATTAAAGTTGACCTTCCTATACTCTATGATTTAATAATACTAATTCTATTTTGCTATCGAAATATTGTCAAGCCTTTTGAGGTTGTAAATCTCGCATCAGTGATGGCAATATTTTCGAAAAATTTCTCAATTCTTGACGAAAAACATCCGTTATAGTATTCTATGTTTTGAGGAGAAATTCAAATGTTTGCAAAGAACAGGTACAAAAAAAATTATCCTGCTTTGAAATCAAGATCGATAAAAACAAGCGGATATAAAACAAATACATTCAGCAAGTATTCACCTAAAGCAAGAGTACTTCGTGTATCCATCGTTCTTGGAATATTGCTTATTGCTTTTATTATCGTAATGGCGGTTTTGGTCTTTCCAAAGATAGATTGGAGCAAAAAAGAATCTGTAGAGGTTGAAGCCTTACCAACGCCAAACCCGACATTAAACCCATATTCCGGATTATTTATGCCGGATGATATTCAATATATTGACGATTTACCTTCTTGGGTGAAAACGGACTATTACGGCAAATCTGTCGAACTTAAAAGAGAACCTTCCGACGCCGGTGAGGTGATTATGGAGATGGTGGACAGAGAAAACGTAACCGTAAAAGGCAAGACGGGAGATTGGTACTTGGTACAATACAACAAGACATTTGGCTTCATAAAGAAAAAGTTTGCTTTCCAAGGCCCTATACCAAAAGTTCCTGAGGTAATAAACGAAATCGAAATTGATGATTTGCTTTCCGGTATCGGAAAAAAATCTCATCTCGTTAACGTTGAGGAAGTTGTTCCAGGAATCAGAGTTGATTTGGCGCTAGCTAAAGACGATAATTTCGTCGGCGCGCAAATGTACCCTGTACATATATGCTTGCTCCAAAGCGACACAGCGGAAAAGCTGCGTAAGGCTCAGAATCTTTTCGCGAAGGATGGATACAGTATCGTGATTTGGGATGCATACCGGCCATATTCTGTTACGAAAGAAATGTATGAGCTGTTCGGAGATATGAGTACACTTATCGACGGGCCGCTTAAAGGCTCAAAAAACAACAGGGGAGCTTCTTTGGATATTACTATCGAAAGAAAAGACGGTATTCCGGTAGAAATGCCTACCGAATCCATGGTGTTGGATGAAACACTAGCGAGCAGAAAAAACCCTGACATGAGTGAAGAGGCGGAAAAGAATTCGAAGTATATGACTTCGATTATGATTCAAAGCGGATTCGAGTATGTACAAACTGAATGGTGGCATTTCAACGACAAGGATTGGGCTTATTATCCTGTAATGGATTATGACCTTTTCGATTTTTAATCCTTTAATAAACCAACCTGCAAAAAACTCAATCTCATTTATGATATTGGGCTTTTTTTGTTTGTACCCTATAAAAATGTTTATCTTTGGTATATAATAGGGCGAGTAGTTCGAAAGAGGAATTTTGAATTGAATGAGAATTTGTGTGTCAATGAACTTGCTGATTATTATGCAGCAACATCGACGATTGAAACCCGGATAGGCATTATGGGCGGAACATTCAATCCCGTGCATAACGGTCACATCAAAATGGGTGCTGATGCACACGATGAGTTTGGTTTGTCCAAAATCCTGTATATTCCAACAGGCAGACCTCCTCACAAAAAAGGTGATTTCATTGCAGATGATGAACATAGGATGGCAATGCTGGATCTCGCCATAACCTATCCCTATATGGTTTCTTCAAGAGTCGAGATCGACAGAAGAGGAACTACTTATGCTGTTGATACCTTGACAGCCCTAAAAAAAATCTTTAAAGAACACGAATTTTATTATATAATCGGCTCAGATACTCTTTTTAAGCTCACATCCTGGAAGGAATACAGCAAAGTTCTGACTATGACAAACTTCATAGTGTTTTTGCGGGAGGGTGACGACAGAAGCGACGTTGTGCGTACGATAGATTTTTATAACTCTACAGGTATTCGCAGATTCTGTCTGGCTAATGCCCCGGGTCTATATATTTCCTCCTCGGACATTCGCTTCAGGATTATGAACGGGCTTAGCCTTGAAGGACATCTACCAAAGAGCGTTATCGATTATATTAAGGAGAACAACGTATACAGCAGATGATGAACAGAGAAAAACAACTTAAACTGCTAAAAAAGTATTTGAGCGGCAGCAGGCTCAAACACTCATTAAATACAGAAAAAACAGCCATAAAGCTCGCCAGTATCTACGATGTAAATATTGAAAAAGCAGCTATGGCGGGGCTGATGCACGATATTGCAAAGGATTTATCCAAATCGGAAAAACTCAAACTCGCAAAAAAGAATGGTATTAAGCCGAACAAGCTTGAAGAGCTCTCGCCGGAGTTGCTCCACGGAAAGCTCGGTGCTTTGATTCTGAAAGAAAATGGTGTTAAATCAAAAAAAGTATTGGCTGCAATCGAAAACCATACTATGGGAGAGGCTGGAATGTCGACTCTAGATAAAATCGTCTATCTGGCGGATTTGATTGAGCCTTCCAGAAAGTTCAAGGGCATTAAGAGAATTCGTTTTTATGCCACAAGGGATTTGGACATCGCTCTTTTCGAGTCGATGAAGCTTTCTTTGTCAAGCATCCTTAAAAACGATAAACCGATTCACCCGAAAACTATAAAAGCATATAATAATCTTCTGATAGAAAACTTATATAGTAAGAGATTTTTGTAGATAGGATAAACTAATAGGAAAGGAAGCATTTATGGAAAAGGACACAAAAGAACTTGCACTCAAAATCGGTGATATTCTGAAAAACAAGAACGCAACCGATATCCAGCTTATCGACGTAAGGCATCAAACGATAATTACTGACTATTTTCTAATAGCAACAGGAAAAAACGTTCCGAATGTTAAGGCACTTGTCGAGGAAGTAAAGGATAAGATGGGTAAAAACGGCAAAACACCTACAAGGCTTGAAGGTGTCAGGGAAGCAAGGTGGGTTGTTATGGATTATACCGACGTTTTGGTTCATATATTCCACAAGGACGAAAGAGAGTTTTATAATCTCGAGCGACTGTGGGTGGATGGCGATAATGTTATAACTTTATAGAAAATAAGCCATATAGGAAAAGAGCCTGTTTAAAGGCTCTTTTTTTGCTTTCCTAAAGATCAATCGTTATCCTTACCAAATCTTTTTCCGAAACCTGCACGTTGCTGCGGACGTTCCGGAGCATCTTCAGCACTTTTCATAGCGACTATCTCTGCTCTGTGTTCCTTCAGTCTCTCCAGATGTTCGTTTTCTTCCAACTCGGCAATTCTTTCGTCGATGTTCTTTAGAACTGCAGCTTTAAGTTGAGTGAATTTCCCGTCTTTTTCTGCAAGTTCCCAGATATTCATATCTCCGTCTTTCAAAGCATCAAGTATTTCGGATGGTTCTTTTCCACTGATTTGTGCGTAATCTTCAATGATTCCGCCGCCTCTGCCGTTTTTATTTCCAAAGCCTCTTTGCTTGAAACGATTATAAACATCATCTTCTTCGGAGTTTTCGAATCTCTCACGCATCCTATCAAGATGTTCATCCGCTTCTTCCTGTGTCAAATCTCCTTTCGCAACGAGCTCTTTGTTCCAATCCTCATGGAAATTCAACCAAGAGTTTTCCAATGTACCAAGATTTCCTGATGCTGCGAAAGCCACTGTTCCCCCGACAAGCACGGAAACTGCTGCAGCAACGATTATCAGGATTTTAGCCGTTTTACTCATTTCGTTTACACTCCTTTTTTAATCTTGTTTTGTTACAAGACTATTATCCGCTTTGCTTCTAAACTAAAGAACACATATTTTTGAACATTTTATTAATAAAAAAGCTCCGTGCGGAATGCCCGAAGCAAAGGATAATCATCATTATGTACGGTATTCACCGTTTATTCGGACATAATCATAAGTCAAATCGCATGTCCACATCGTATCGGATTCATTACCGCTTTTTAAATCAATAATATATTCGATTTCGTCTTTCTCCAAAATCGCTAAAGCCGCCTTTTCATCAAAATCGAGTCCTCCTCCGCTTCTGCACACCATCACATCTCCGATATAAATATCCACCATTTCCGGATCAAACTCCGCACCGGAATATCCTGCCGCAGTAATCAATCTGCCCCAGTTCGCATCCTTACCGAAAGCAGCCGTTTTGCACAAAGGGGATTTTGCGATTGCTGAGGTTACCATCCTTGCATCCTTTTTTGACTTTGCATTGATGGCTTTGATGGTCAGGAGTTTTGTCGCTCCCTCTCCGTCAGCCGCGAGCATCTTCGCAAGCTTTTCGCAAACTCCATTCAAAGCTGATACGAAAACACCATACTCTTTTGTACTCTGCAAAATCTCATTTCCGACTAAACCGGAAGCGAGTAACAGCACTTTGTCGCATACGCTCGTGTCTCCGTCAACAGATATTCTGTTGAAAGTTCTGTCCACGCACTCTTTTAAGGCTTTATTCAAGGTTTTTGGTGATATCTTCGCATCAGTGGTTATCACAGAAATCATGGTCGCCATATCAGGGTGAATCATCCCGGAGCCTTTTGCCATACCGCCGATTCTTATCGTTTTACCATCTATAATAATCTCTGTTTCTGTTGTCTTCGGGTGCGTATCCGTGGTCATAATCGCTTCAGCTGCCGATTTCCCATCCTTGGACAGCAGCCCAAAAGCTTTCTTTATTCCCTCTTCAATTTTCACAATATCAAGCGGAACGCCGATTACACCAGTCGAAGCAGTCAGCACATCCGAAAAATCTGCACCACAGCACTCGGAAACGATCTGCGCCATTTTATTTGCGTCCGCTCTGCCTTTTTCCGCAAGGCAAGCATTCGCATTGCCGGAGTTTATCACGACAGCTTTTGCATATCCATCAGCGATGTTTTTCATAGCAAGCAAAGTTGAATGACCCTTCACTATGTTCCTTGTAAAAACTCCTGCTGCTGTTGAACGATTTTCACAAAAAACTAAACACAGATCCTTATCACCATTCTTCTTTATTCCGCAAGACACTCCCGTCGCAGAAAATCCTTTCGGGTACGTTACTCCGACCATTATATTCCTCCGTGCTATTTTAAAGCTTTGTTATAGAATAAATTTATGCAATAATCCAAATATTCACTCGTTCTCGTTTCACACCCGATCTCAATTTCGGGCTTCAATCTCCCATGATAATCGCTGCCGCACGTCACAAGCATCGCTTTCTTCATAGCAATTTCTTCGAATTCTTTCGCTTGTTGGTCAGTATGGTCAGGGTGGAATATTTCCATTCCATTCAATCCGAAAGCGAGAAGCTCATCCAATACATTCTCAAACTTTTCATCAAAATTATAAATCGGGTGAGCAAGAACAGCTATTCCTCCGGCATCATTGATAAGCCGAATACTCTCTTCTTTTGACACTTTTTCTTTGTTAACAAAACTCTTGGAATCGGAATTCAAAAACTTTTCAAACGCCTCGTCTTTGTTCTTTGCATAGCCTTTTTCGGTAAGAGCATCAGCAATATGTGCTCTGCTCAAGCTTCCGCCGAATGCCCTTTTTTTGATATCGTCAAGCGTAATATCAACCCCGTTTTTGCATAGAGATTTAACAAACCCCACAACACGTTCATAGCGATCCCTTTCGAGCTGATTCAATTTCTCGGATATTGCCTTGTTTTCGATATCGATAAAGTATCCCAGTATATGCATTTCGGTATCATGCGCAACACTGAACTCCACGCCGGGTATAACTGCAATTCCAGCTTTTTTACCAGCCTCTATGCCTTCCGGAACGGACTTAATAGAATCATGATCGGTTATCGAAATCAAATCCAAGCCCTTCTTCTCCGCCTTAGAAATGACTTCCTCAGCGCTGTCTGAACCGTCTGAACCGCGTGTATGCAGATGTAAATCCACGTTAATCAATTTCAAATCCTCTATTTTATAATTCCGCTCTCCTTGATTCTCTTTGCCGCCAGCAGAATCCTATCCTCATTTTCAACCAAGGCCATTCTTACATGTCCTTCGCCTGCCTTGCCAAAACTTATACCCGGCACAACGAGCACTCCGGTTTTTTCGACCAGCTGCATAGCGAAATCGAACGAATCGGTATATCCTTTGGGTATCTTAGTCCATACAAACATGCTTCCCTTGGATTTTTTAATCTCCCACCCGATTTCTCCGAAGCTCGCAACGATAAGATCTCTTCGTTTCTCATATGCCCTGCAAGTCTCTCTTACACATTTTTGGTCTTGAATGAGTGCTTCGATTGCACCCTTTTGAACAGGAAGAAAGATTCCGAAGTTCGTGTTCGATTTTAAGTTTGCGAAAGCTTCGATATACTCAGAATTACCTACGCAAAACCCAACTCTCGCACCTGCCATTCCATATGTCTTTGAAAGCGAGTTGAACTCTACACCCACTTCCTTTGCTCCTTCAAAAGCAAGAAAACTGCCGCATGTTTTACCATCAAAAACAAGTTCGCTGTACGCGTTATCGTGAAAAACGAAAACATTATATTTTTTTGCAAACTCAACAAGCTCGATATAAAAATCATCATCTGCTACTGCGGTTGTCGGGTTGTTCGGATAGGAAGCGACTATAATTTTTGCTTTTTGGGCTATATCTTCGGGTATTTCTTTTAGATCCATAACGTAGTTGTTCTCTTCTCTTTGCGGGAGAGAGAAAATTTCTGCGCCTGCAATCGCAGCCCCTATCGTAAACGCTGGGTATGCAGGGTCCGGCAAAATCACGACATCTCCTTCATCGATTATAGGAAGGAATGCGGAAGTAAGACCTTCCTGGGTTCCATAAGCTGCAAGTATTTCTGTTTTTGGATCCAAAACGACATCATATCTTTTCTTATACCAGTCAGAAACGGTCGTGCGCAGAATATCAAGGTCTTTTATAGCATAAATATAGTTTTCCGGCTTTGATGCTTCTTTTGATATGGTGTCCAAAACCCGCTCTGTCGGAGGAATATTGGGTGTGCCGACACTTAAGTCGATTACGTCCATACCCCCGCTTAAAAGCTCATTTTTCTTGTCCAAAAGCACTGAAAAAACACCTTTTTCCAACCTCTTCATTCTTTTGGCTGTCTTCATATTTGGTCCCTCTCAAGTTCTCGTAATTAACTTAAAGAAGCGAAAATAATTTCATTTCGCTCCCTTTTGCATAAGTTGATATATAAAAATCTTTAATTATACTTGTTCTTCACCGTTTTTTAGCTGCTGCTCACGAATGTCCGGAGCTTCTGCTTTTTCAGCAGCCACTTTTTTCTTTTCAGGTTTTTTAGGCTTTTCGACGATCTCTTCGACTTCGGGAAGCTCTTTGCCTTCAAGAAGCATTGTAAACTCTTCTCTGTCGAGCTTTTCTCGCTCTATCAAAGCCTGAGTAATGGTTTCGATCATCACTTTATTTTCTTTTATGATCTTCTTTGCTCTCTCATGAGCTTTGGCTAAAATCTTCGTAATCTCCTCATCGACTTTCGCCGCTAGGTCTTCGCTGTAATTCTTCGTATGTCCATATTCCTTACCAAGGAAAATCTCATCTCCGTTACCCAAGAAAAGCATTCCGATTTCATCGCTCATACCGAAGTTTATGACCATCTTTCTCGCAACCTCAGTCGCCCGTTGAAGATCCGATGTTGCACCAGTGGATATATCTCCGACCATAATCTCCTCGGCAACTCTTCCGCCGAGCATCATCGCAATTTCGTCCAAAAGCTTGCTCTTAGTTACATGCATAAGGTCTTCATCCGGCAAAGTCATAGTATAGCCTGCCGCCATACCCCTTGAGATTATGCTTATCTCATGCACTTCGTCACAGTTTTCGAGTTTCTTTGCACACATGGCATGACCGACTTCATGGTATGCTGTTATCTCTTTATCTTTCTCAGTAACGAGTCTGCTCTTCTTTTCCGGTCCGAGCATAACTTTCATTATCGAGTCCTGAATCTCTTGATTCCCAATTTTTGCTTTATCAGCACGTGCAGCAAGGATAGCTGCTTCATTAAGTATATTCTCTATATCCGCTCCGGTAGAGCCCACTGTGCTCCTCGCTAAAGCTTTATAGTTTACGCTCTCATCCATCGGCTTGTTTCTGGCGTGAACTTTGAATATCTCTTCTCTGCCCTTAACATCAGGGAAGTTTACTACAACCTGTCTATCGAACCTGCCGGGTCTTAAAAGTGCAGGGTCCAGAATATCTCTTCTGTTCGTTGCCGCCAAAACGATTATTCCTTCGTTTACTTCAAATCCGTCCATCTCAGTTAATAGCTGGTTCAAAGTTTGCTCTCTTTCGTCATGTCCTCCGCCGAGACCTGCTCCTCTGTGCCTTCCGACAGCATCTATTTCATCGATAAACAAAATGCAGGGCGAATTCTTCTTTGCGTTCTTGAACATATCACGAACTCTCGAAGCACCAACACCCACAAACATCTCCACAAAATCAGAGCCGCTTATACTGAAAAAAGGAACGTCCGCCTCACCGGCGACCGCTTTTGCGAGCAAAGTCTTTCCCGTTCCCGGAGGGCCTACGAGCAATACGCCTTTAGGAATCCTAGCACCGATTTTCGTAAATCTGTCCGGGTTCTTCAAGAAATCAACAATCTCTTCAAGCTCTTGCTTTTCTTCATCAGCTCCCGCGACATCATCAAATGTCTTTTTGTTTTTAGAGTCAACATGCATCTTCGCTTGGCTTTTCCCGAAGGACATAGCTTTGCTGTTGCTGTTTTGAGTCTGCCTCATCATAAAGAAGATGAAAGCACCAATAAGCAGTATCGGGAATAAACTCATCAGCATCTGCGAAAGAAAAGACGGACCGGGATCCGGATTATAAGTAACCTTAACCAGACTGCTCACCGAAATGTCCTTCTTTTCAGCAATTGCGATTAAGTTTTCATTCAGCTCATCTTGCGATGTAGCAGTAGATTCTATATCATAAACATCAGGAAATTTTGTAGCATCCAGTTCCGTGTTTTTGTTAATTGCGTATATTTCGTTTCCAACAACGTTGATTTCACTAATCTGTCCAGCTTCAACTCTATCTAAAAATTCCGGATATCCGATTTCTTCTGATTCTTTATTGTTTTTAGGACTAAAAGTGTAAAATAGTCCAATCACTACTGCAAAAGCCAGCACATAGACTATCAAACCTCTCCCAGATCTTTTCAATCCAAATTCCTCCTGATCATCATGTAATTTCTCCACATACTACCACATAAAACATACTTTTTCAATCGGGTATAGGTTTCCTCTAAGAAAATGTACATAATGTTTACTCTTTATTCATTATCTATTCGTAGATGTCCGGCTTTAAAACACCAATATATTTTAGATTTCTATATTTCCCTGCATAATCCAATCCATAACCTACAACGAATTCGTTAGGAACTTCAAAACCGATATAATCGCCTTCTGCTTCGACAACTCTTCTGCTCGGTTTGTCCAGCAAAGAACATACTTTTATAGTCGCAGGATGTCGCGCCTCTAGGATCTCACGAAGATGGCTGATCGTTAAACCGGAATCAATGATATCCTCAACAACTATAACATGTCTGTCTTTAATACTTTCCTGCATATCATATTGTATACGAACCTCTCCGGAAGATTCTGTTCCGCTTCCATAGCTGGAAATCGCAAGAAAGTTCATCTCGAGGTGAATGTCCATCTCCTTTACAAGATCTGAAAAGAACAAAATTGCTCCCCGCAAAACAGCAATCATAATAGGAACTTTATCCTTATAGTCCTTGGACAATTCCTTTGCGAGCTCTTTGATTCTCCTTTGAATATCCTCCTCTGAAAACAGGATTTTCGCCATATCCGCTTTTGCAAACTCATTACTCATCTTTTACCCCTCACAGTTTTTATAAATTAGTAGGCATCTTCGCCAACAAAACAATCATCAACTATTTAACTTTTTATATCTTATCCTAAAAACTTTTTTTGTATCCTTGTCCACCTTGAAGTTTTCGCTGATTCCAAAACCAACAACCCATATTATCTCTTCGTTATCTGCAAGCAATAAGAGCTTTTCTCTTTGGTGAAGCGGAATCTTCTTATCACTCAGATAATCTGTAAGTCTTTTTTTGCCGTTAAGGCCTAAAGGATATATATAATCCTCAGATTCAGGGTTTCTGAAAACAGGTCTTTTTAGTTTGCCAAAATCAAAAGATTCCGAATCCTCTTCAAATTTCGCCTCTTCGCATATCGATGTAGCAAACTCAAATCCAGATATGGTAAAACTCTGCACATCATTAAGCTCAAGTATCCTGAAGATCCTTTCTTCTTCTTTCTCAGTATAGAGAATCAAGTTCTCATATGCTTTTGACGCATTGACATTGCCCGCTATTTTGGTTCTTTTGCCGCTTTCGCCTTTTGTTACATTTATTATATACTCAATATGAATAAATTCAACATCAATCAAGGAAAAGTAGCTTTCTATCGCCTTTCGAATAACTCTTCTTTTTATTGCAATATGTACTTTATCCCATTTTTTGAGGTTTATAAACACTTCACCGGCTTTAAATCTCACTCTCTCTTTGAATTCTTCCTCGGTTTTTAATGAAAGGAAGCTTTCATCGTCTCTTAAAACACTTGCAGTTCTAACGATATTGCTAACAGCATTTTCATTTATGTCCGAAAGGTTTTTCATAGCAATATGACGCAACCTATTTCGTGTATAATTCATTGAATCGTTCGTTTCGTCGTGAATGAATGGTATATTGTTATCCTTAACATATTCTACAATCTCATCTTTACAAACACAGAGCATAGGTCTTATATAATTGGGCTCTCGAAATTCTTTCATACCTGAAAGTCCCCGAATACCGCTTCCGCGGACGAGGTTTAAGATTACCGTTTCCGCTTGATCGTCCATATGATGAGCAAGTGCGACTTTGTCGAGACTATGATTCATTGTTGCCCTTTCAAAGAACGCATATCTCGCTTCTCTTGCTGCTGTCTCCAAAGATATCTTTTTGTCTTCTGCAATACCGGGTACGTTCCCGGATTCCTTTATAAAAGGCACTCGCAAAAATGAGCAAATCTCCTCCACAAATTTTGCATCTTTCAAAGAATCCTCTCCTCTTATCCCATGCTCGAAATGCAGGACGGAGAGTTCGAAATCCATATGTTTTTTAAGCACAAAAAAGACATACAAAAGACACATGGAATCCGCACCGCCGGAAACAGCAACACCGATATTTTCACCGTTTTTGATAAGCTCTTTGCTTTGAACTAAATTTTTAATTTTTTCCAAGAAACCCATACCAATTAAATATTAACACAAAATTTGAAACTTAAAAAGAGTTACTTATTTTAACCTATGCAAATGCTCACAAACTATTTATTTTCCACTATTCTGCCAACAACGACCGTCATGTCATCCTTCTGTTCCTCACAATTCAAAGCCCCCTCCAAAATCCGCTCTGCCGCTGACTGTGGGTTTTTTGTCGTGCCGATAAGCTCTCGAATCCAATCGCCTATATCTCCCTTTGGTTCCACATCCGCAATCCCGTCAGAGAACATAACTATCAAATCTCCGTCCTCAATACTCCTGTTTTGGACCATAGGCTTAAACTCTTCCAATATCCCTATCGGCAAGGCTCCGGCCTGGACTGAAGAAGCGTTCTTGTTTCGGATAATATAGGAATGAGGTGCTCCGATTTTGGTGAATTTTACATCTCCTTTGATCAAATCCAAAACACACATATCCACTGTCGAAAACATCTCTTCCGGACTTTTAAGTATAAGCAGCCTGTTTATAGTGCTGAGAATCGTTCTTTCATCGAATTCAGCATGAAAGAAGTTCTCCAAGAGCGCAGCGGTTGCTTGGCTTTCTTTTCTCGCTTTTCCTCCGCTTCCCATACCGTCACATATCAGCATCATATATCTGCCGTTATCAAGTCCGGAAAACGAGTGACTGTCTCCGCAAACGCCTTTCTTCGCTGCGCTGGCAAGTCCCGTATATATTCCAAACCTCTTTGCCTGCCTATACTTGGTCGTACAATAATCCTTTCCGCACCCCATACATCTTTCATCCGCTACCTGCATCTTTTTTCCGCATGCTATGGATACGCATTTTTCAACCTTGCTTTTGCATTGCTTTTGTCCGTTGCAAGACCGCATCTTAACTACAACCGTTAGTCCGGATCCAGAATCCTCTGCACATATCTCTTTTGGCCTTAAGCCCAGACTGTCGAGCCGCAAGTATATAGCATCCTCTATCTCATCTAAGAATTCAAATCCTCCCGACAGCCTTTCCCCCAAGGTCCGCACAACTCTCGCAACCCCGCTGAGCTGCTCACCTGCTACAAGCTTGCTTTCCTCAACTTTCCGCTTCCATTTTAGGTTTATGAAGTAGTTTTTAAAAAGCTCTGTAGCTGTCTCACAAAGCAAATCTGAATGGTAACACCGTTTTAAAAATTCGGTACACTCATCATCACTTTCAATATATCCTTTCTGCTCAAAAGAGATAAACATCCTATTCATGACATTATACGTTTCCAAAAATTCCTTTTCCCAGCAAAGCTCAAATGCCTTGCATTCCCCGCATACATCCTCTGCCAAATATCCCAGAACTTTTGATACATTCCCCTTAACTTTCATCTTTTCGTTTGCAGCTGATATAAAGAGTTCTCCGGTGTTTTTGAATACTCTCGAAATCTCCAAAAGCTTACCAGAAGTTATATCTTTAAATCGTGCAAGATGAAGATCTCTGTCGAATGCTCTTTTTATATTGATATCGACATACCTCCCGAGTTTTTTATATGCTTTCTTTGGAATCGAGACAAAGATGATACATGCGATCGCAATCTCTATCGCCGGAATCAAAAGGCTTTTATAGTCCTCCACAATATATACAGCAAGCATATTTGTGAGCACAAACCCGAGAACCACTCCTGTTTTTCTCAGCGATTTCAGCACCCCGGCAATCAGACCTGCTGCCCCCATGCTCCCCACATACGATATACTCTCTCCTCCTGCCAGTACATTTGCGAAAGCAAGAGCGATTGCAGCAGCTGCACCGATCCCCCCGCCTCCGATGTGAGCCACAATTAAGCAAAACAATGTCGAAATGATTCGTCTGAGATATACGCCAAAAACATTCACTTCACCTATTCCAAGAACGATCAATAGGATTGTGAGTCCCAAACAAACAACCTCTTCATCACCCAGCAGACTTCTCTTGCTTTTTGAAAAGAATATATTTATAACCGAACCGAATATGAATATCGCCGCTATTGAAATCATAACTTCCGCAGCAGAGACCAAAACATCATACAGAGCATCTATTTTGAAAATCGGTATACTGACCGCTCCGGAAAAGACGACAGCAACAACAGAATGCCACTTTTTTATGGCAATTTTGCTTTTCATAATTATCAGTGGAACAAACACTGCAAATAGTCCCGTTAAACGAAACCATATATCATCCGAAAGAGGAAGCAAGAAAGCAAGTCCGCACCCAATAAGGCAAAAAGGCGGACACATACTCTTGTTTAAGAAACTCGCCGCAAGAAGCCCGACAGCGAAAGGCATCAGTGAATCCACCAGCATAACTCTGCTTATTAGAAATGAAATTATGAGAATAAGGATGTTTTTAATCAATCTTGTCAGAATTGTGAAACCGGAAATCGAATATGCATGTCTTGCTTTTGTTGTCATGATTCTCTCCTTTTTATATAACGTATAAATATATGTGAAAGTAACAATAATTATATTTATTTCTCACCACAAGATTTGTCGCTATGTGAAATCAAATTAGGAAATATTTCGCACAAAATTACTCAATTACGCTATATAAATACGGATTGAATTGCAGATTAAAAATTCGCCATAACATTTTCTTTTATTCCCCGATTGTTTTTGTTTTTATACTCGTTTTTATTACAACAGAAGCACTTTATTTCATATGACAATTCTTGAGTTTCTAAAATTTTTCTTTAAAATCCGTCCATATTCTCGACAAAAAAAATATAGCGAATTCGTTGTAGAAATATCTAACAAAAAAGAGTTGACTTTGAAACAAAAGGAATATATAATTCACTGTCAAAAAATATGGAAAGGATATGGATATGGAATTTCTTTCAACCCCAAGCATATGGGTATATCTGCTGATTTTTGCGGGCAAAAACATCGAAGTAACTTTTGCTACCGTACGTATGGTATTGATCAATCGAGGAGAGAAGCTTAAAGGTTCTGTAGTGGCTTTTTTCGAGGTTTTGCTGTGGCTTACTGTTACAGGAACTGTTCTGGTAGGTTTTCGGGAAGATCTGGTCCGTGCATTGGTATTCGCTCTCGCTTTCGCTTCGGGCAATTACTTAGGCTCTTGGCTGGAAAGCAAACTCGCTTTCGGTCTTTGCTCTATCCAGGTGATAACCCCGAAATCAAAAAAAGCTAGTGAACTTACCAAAATTCTGAGAGATAATGAATTTGCAGTTACCGTCCTTGATGGAGAAGGTAAGGAAAGAAAAAGATCGATTATGCTTTTGCACCTTAAAAGAAAGCGCATACCGAATGCTGTTTCGATTATAAAGGATAATCTGTCCAATGCGATGATTACGATTAACGACACCAAGGTTATCAGAGGCGGTTATATCAAAAAATAAAACCGGTCTTCACGAACAAAATGGACCGGTTTTTAGTTTTATTTATAGCCCCAAGAATTTTTTCGGGTTGTTATAAGCGATTTTTTCGAAGTCCTCTCCGAATTCTCTTCTGAATTCTGCAATATACCCTTTAAGGCTCGGTCTGAAAAGAAGTACCATATAGAAGTCTGAGCCATAAAGAACTTTTCTTCTTGCCTTATTGGACATTTTTAAATATATCTTATTATACATATCACGCAGCGTGAAATCGTTCTTGCTAGGATAATGGAAACAGCTTAAATCCGAATATACGTTTGGATACTTCTCCATGAGTCCGAGTATCATAGCTGTCCAAAAGGCTTTTTTGCTGCCTAAAGAGTACGCCATTAACTGCTCAGACCCGCCCATATGCGCAAAATTTATTTTCAATTTTGGATATCTCTCCAAAACTTTCTCCCAAAGCTTCGGATGGTTATGCATAAGCTGTCTTTCCATAATCATGTCATCGGTATTGCCCATATAGTTCTTTTCATAGCGAATCACCCTATCAGAAGAATACTCCTCCATAGGAATTATATCACCTGAGGGAGGATAATATATATCACCTTCAATTTTCGCATCCGTAAGAACATGTGCGAAACCTGTCTCGCCGTAATGTGCCGTTATAGGTATCCTGTTCTTCTCACACCACGCATAGACACTTTTTTTTCCATCAAACAGCACAGGGTGGGTCGGTGAATATCCAAGCCCCGTATATATCTTAAGCCCGATAAAAGGCTTTCCTTCGCCTACATATTTTTTTATTTCACCCAAAACACCATGCTTCAGCGTTTTTTCTCTCCTCGGGTCTATGCTGAAAAACGGATAAACTCTATCCGGCATTTTCTTTTTGAGTGCGATAAGCTCTCGAAGCTGAACCTCGAAACTGTTTTTAAAAAAGTTTACCGATCTGTTGCTGATAAGGTTTAGATTTCCTTTCGGAAGTACAGTTTCCCCAAGCCAAAAAAGAAACCTGTTTTGGCTGTCCAGCGTCATCTTCTTAAATTCTTTTCCAATTTTCCGGATATACCCATTCCTGTCGTTTGAGTTTTTATAATCATCGGGTTTTTCCATCGTGTACATCATATCGATCATAAGAGGCACCGCTATGAAATCACAATCGTATTCTTTTTTCATCAGCTCATAAATCTGTTCCGGAGATTTATCATAAGCGATATCCAAAAATTTCTCTACAAGACGTTCGTTTCTATTGTCTATGCTGTTCCTAAAAAAGGGGAAAGGATTTTTCCTGAGCCCTGCGACCAGTTTCGCAATATCTGACGTAAACATTGTTTTAGAAAAAAAATGGCAATGTGTATCTATCATGATTTTCTTCTTCATTTTGTCTTTCTCTCCGCAAATCCAAATAGGTCTTTTGTAATTTAATAATTATGATTATTAACTCATTAAAATATTAATAACCATTTTTTACATTTATTCAGTATATACTTTATCATCAACGGATTCTATATCTAATTTGTAAACACTCAAAAAACTCAAAAACGATTGTCAATAGAAAAAGCAAAAAGCCACCGTTGATAGACGATGGCTTTTGAAAACTCGTTGTTTCAGTTAAATTGTAATATCATTATCGTTATCCGTTCGCGTGCGTGATCTTCTCACAAGCAATATTACTATCGTTGCAAGAATCGCCGCCGCCACGACTGATATTATAACCATGAATGTCGGGAACGGTTTTTTCTCTTTATCTTCTACCACATTGTCGACAGGCTCTGCAATCGTCTCTTTTTTGATTTCGACTTTTTTCGCCAGTACAAAACTGCTCAACCTTTTTGTTTCGAACTGCAAAGTCTTTGAAACAGCATCATATGCAAAGTCCAAAGCCATCAGTTTGTCTGCCTCATCATCATATACATACAAGACGATTTCGGAAATATTAACCACGTCTTCGATGTCTTTCTGCAGATTGCTGTCCACGACTATAGAAACCGTTGCCGGTTCTTGCAGACTGTTTATATATCCTCCGCCGCCGCTTTTGGTTTCATATTTTAATACTGTCTCAAAAGCATATATCGATTCTTGGGTCTTATCGAGCATGTCGATAAGGTCTTTTATATCCTCATCTTTGAATATCTTCTTGGACATAATATAGTTCAAAACGCTCTCTTCGAAAGCCTCTGTGTCGAATGAATCTGGAAGAAGAACTATTTTAAAATTATCGAGAGTGAACTTCATTCCAACACTCTTTTTGAATGCCTCCTTAACCCCATTCCCGCTTATGCTTATCGCAACACTTTTATTGTCATCAATAGAATTTGCCTTCGGGAAGCTTACAAAGGCATTCGCCTTTACTCCATTGCTTCCGTCGCCTTCTTCAACCTTCTTTTTCGAGAGCGCATCGGCAATAGCTTCAAAGAATGCATCTTCGTCTATAACAAGCGTTGTTGTCTTCCCGACCAAAACTTTCTCCGCATCCTTCAAAAGGATATCTTCAACAACTTCGATAATCGATTCAGGCAGAGTTACAACCGGAGTTTCTTCCTGTTCGTTCTCTTCGTCCACATCGTCGGCATCATCAGAGTCATCAGTGTCTCCGGTGCTGCTCGAATCTCCGGTATCGCTCGAATCTCCAGAGCCGCCTGAGCTTCCAGATCCGCTTGAACCTCCCGAGCTGCCCGAGGAGCTTTTCTTAGATGCTCTAACTATATTTACGTAATAATCTTTAGTCGTGGTATCATTGTCGGCCTTGCATACAAGTCTAAAAGTATTGTCGCCGACATCCAAGGATTTATGACCAAGACCTGTTACTGAAGCGTAATCATCATTCGGTTCTGCCCAAAGTGTTACGCTTGTCTTTGTGTTTGCGACATCATAGGTATAAAGCGTTTTCGTCGGGCTGAACGAAGGAACCAAAGTGCCTTCAACGGTAATATTTTTCAAAGTCGCATCCGCATTATATCCCCTGAAAATCGTCAGTTTGTATTCCACTGTTTTTGTGCCGTCATGCGATACAACAGTTATAGTAAAATCATTTCCTCCGGATGTAAGCGTTTTTGTTCCCGTTCCGCTTATCACAGCACTGCTGTCGAGAGCGACAGCTCCTATATTAACACTTGCCGTGGCAGAGGATTTTTCTATTATATATTCGAGTGTGTCATACTCAAAGTCATCAATAGATACACCGTCAATCGTTATATCTGAAAGATGTGCTGAGTTCGAACCCGGATGTACAACTGTAACTCTGTATATTCCGGTCGTTACGCCATCCGCCGCAAGCACATCAACATCAAACGTGTTTTCTCCTTCGCTTACTGCAAAAGTGCCTGTTCCGCTCACAACTGCGGAAGGAATGGTAGGTGTTGCACTCAATATCGTGTTTGTGGCTGTTTTATCCACGTAGGCAGTATATTCTCTATTGCTTGGATCGAATCCTGCAACCAAGCTACCGTCGACTTTAAGGTCGCTTAGAGTTGTATCGTCACCGCCCGCGCGGTTTATCGTCAGAACATAGTCCTGAGTTGTCACACCATCTGATGCCGTTACCGTCACAGTCGCTGTATTGTCTCCATAATTCAGACTCTTCAGGCCCGTTCCGCTTACAGAAGCAGCAACATCAGCTGCTATGGCAGATACTGTTACAGACGTTGTCGTTTTATCCACGTTCACTGTATATGCATAAGTGTTTTGTGCAAATCCGCTCACAGTCGTACCGTCGACCGCAAGGTCCGCAAGCTTTGCATCCCCCGGAGTCTGCTCCACGATAGTCAATGTATATGTTTTAGTGGTAACTCCGTCTTGCGCCGTAACTTCAACTCCAATCAGAGTTACTGCACCGCCCGGATTTAGAGTATTAACACCGGTCCCTGTCACACTCGCAAGAGCATCCTGGGGAACAGCGGCAACGTTAACCGTTGCAGTACCGGCAGCAACACCGACTGTATATGATGTAACATTGGGATCGAATCCTGCAACAGGAGTACCATCCACCGATAGGCTTGAAAGTTTTGCATTGTTCAAAGCCGGCGGTGCTCTCGTAATTTCCACAGTATAAGTTTGTGTAGTCGTTGCATCCTGAGCAGTAACTACAATAGTGAAGGTGTTCGCTCCCACACTTAAAGCATAATTCGGGGCAATTGCTGCACCATTTATTGTGTAAGTCGCTTTATCATTCTGAGTCGTAATTGCAAATACTGCTTCGCTTACGCTGTTATCAACGGTTTTTGTATAGGAATATGTGCTCGGGTCAAATCCCTGTATGGTAACACCGTTTACTTTAATATCTGAAAGTTTAGCATCGCTGCTGATTCTTTTTACAGTGATGGTATAATTTTTAGTAACATTATCGCTGGATTCACACGATATTGTAAACGCGGTATCTGCCGGAGCAGCATTCAGAGCTTTTCCCGCCCCTGTTCCGGTCACTACCGCCTGACCTGTGTCCTCTTCAGTTGCGGTGATGTCAACAGTATTAACGGTATTATCAACATAGGTGACATAGTCATAAGTCGTACTTGCAAAAACAGGTTCTAAGGTTAATGGGTTTACTCCGTCTGTTATCGCAAGAGCAGAAAGAAGATAACTGTGTTCTCTGTAGATATCCAAATTATAGGTTATTGTCCCGGAAGTTGCAGTTACTATTACCGTAACGGTATTATTACCCTCATTTAGCGATACGTTTTTAGCCGCACCCGAATTCACTGCATTGCCATTAACAGTGATGCTTCCTCCAGTATGAATCAATGAGGGAGTTATATCTATTGAGTCAATTTCAAAGTCAACAGTAGCGGTATAGTTTGTAACTAAAGAATCAAAAATGGGGGTTAGTGTTCCTTGAGAAATTACTAAATCGCCGAGATATTTATCACTCAATCCTTTTGTGCCGTCTGAACTCATCTCAAAAGGTAAATAGTCTACTCCTCCTGTGGCGTTTATGGTATTAGAAATCTCCGAAGAAGAATATGTTCCCCACCAGTTTTCTTCACATGACAATTCGTTAGTTGAGAGAGAGTCTATATTGGTTCCTCCGGTTGCAGGAACCAATTTCGTATCGGATATCGTAACAGTCGTTGAATCATCCGGATCCGTAGGCTGTGCTTTTTCATAGCCAACTGCTATATTATAGCTGTTATCATTTATATCACTGTTTATTATATTAAGAGTAGTACCGGCTCCACTGAAAGTTGAAGCAACTATTCCGGCTGATGCCGATCCATCCGAAAGAAGTTCACCTTTACAATTGGAAATCGTCGCGTTATTTATATTACATATTGCTCCGGACGCAACTTCGATTCCGTAATCGAGGAAATCACCTGCACCTTTACCGATATATTCAAATCCTTCAATATCCACTTGGATATTTTCACCGGTATTTTCCCATATGAACACACCATATCTGCCGATATTTGACATATCAAGATTGAGTATGGTTCCATTGTCTTTTATGTACAGTCCTATATCTGGAAGTGCAGGATCGATAGTCGTACTCGACACATTTTGTATAACAATATTGCTGACCGCAAGAGGACCTTCCGAATATATTCCGCATTTCACATTTACGGTTGTTCCGTCCAAAGTCAAGTTTGATATTCCAACTGCTGTGAGATAAACACCGCCTCCGGGGTTAGGGTCTTCAAAACTGAGTATCTTGTCAACATCAACGCTCGGCTGAATCTGTACCGCACTGCTGTCAAGCGGGTTCTCCCCTTCAAGAGTTATATTTTTTGCAACGGTTATAGTCGTAGTGATATCATATGTTCCCGCAGCAATTCCGACAGTGTTTCCGTCTGATGCAGCATCTACACCATCTTGGATTGTCGCAAAAGCAGTGGTTCCAAAAACGAAGTTATCACCGCCATAAGTGACTGTCGTACCGGGTGCTGTGCCTGCCCAAGTATCATCAACAGCGATATCGGGCGTTGCCGCATACACCTTAAACGGCAAAAAGGCCAGTATGCAAATAAGCGCAATCGCAAAAAATGCATAATAACCGACCTTAAAATTATTATTCCTATAAGTATTCATTTTTTAACCCCCAAATGTATAGAATGTTCTTTTAACATTATCTTTTGTATACACTTTGTATTCCTGCGCATTGGGAATATTAACTATTCTCTCTTCAGCACAATTATACGGAGATATTATATAACTTATTTAGGCAAAAAACAACAATAATATTCACATTTTAGGCTAAATTCGCCAAAAAACGTGTTTTTCTGTCCCAAAACTACCAAATATTTAATGTGAACATTCTGTTATAGCTTTGACAATTAAAAAAAATCTTTGTATCATATCAATGAGAAAACCATAAAAAAGGGAGGGTTATACTATCAAAAGGTTGACTTTTATTGCCAATTTAATAGTTTTGATAATTATATCCTTTAGTTTTAATATTACCGTTCATGCTGAAAGTGACAATTGGCCGTATTCAACAAACTCCTACAGCTATACCCAAGCTGAGTTTGAAGCATTAGCAAAAACCATTGACAGCGAAGCAAGGGGGGAAAGCCTGAAAGGCAAAATCGCCGTTGGAAATGTAATCATGAATCGGGTCTTTGTGTACAACAGCAATATCACATCGATAGTTTCTGCTGCGAACCAGTTCGCCTATAATCCGGCCAGAGTTCCGACTGCCGAAAGTTATAGCGCTGCACGTCATGTCTTGGATCAGGAAGAGTGGGTTGTACCGCAAAACTGTTATTATTTCAAAACATCTCCCCCTCCTTCAGGCGGCTCGAATACCTGGAGCGGAAAATCAACCGATCCAATTAAGTATTGGAATAAAATCGGCAATCACTATTTCTATATTCGAAAGTTGGACGGACGGTATAATGGGTATGATGTTCCTGCGCCTATGTTCAGAAGAGAATATGATTCTCCGAGACTCGGTATAACCCCTTCGGACGAGGTCGTGCATGTACAGAAGCTCCTCGCTGCATGCGGATATGAGATTGAGAGCGACGGATATTTTGGAGATAAAACAGATAAAGCAGTCCGAGATTTCCAGTCCAAAAATGAATTATACGTTGATGGTATTGTTGGAGAAGAGACATTGGCTGTATTAAATGTTGTTGCCGAAGAAACAGGACTTTTGGTAAATCCGGGAGATCTTGAAGAAATCCCTGTTGAAGCAAAGGCTTTGATCAGCAATATCAATAAACGAAAAGTTCTAAAAAACACGATAGACAACCCAATCATACAGAGTATAACGGTTTATAGGATAAATGAAATGGCTGCTGTTCTTCGATCCGAATATTCATACAGTATTGACAGCATAGTAATTGAACAGCAAAAAGAACAATTCTACCTAGTCAATATTGAAACTTCCGAAAATTAAAAACGCCTTAAGTACTCCCAAGGCGTTTTTTTGATCGATCAAAGCTTTCGAAAAACTATTCCAACTCAAAAGCGTCCTTTCCTGCTCCGCACAGTGGGCAAACCCAATCTTCGCTAACATCAGCAAAAGCCGTACCTGCAGCTACTCCATTATCAGGATCGCCAACTTCAGGGTCATAAACATATCCGCATATACTACATACATACTTCTCCATACATTCTTCTCCTTAATTTTATTTTTGATTTGCTTAAATCTTAAGCAAAATATTCGTTAAGCTTGTCAACAAGATCATCCACGCTGACACCGTGAACAGCACTCGCCTGCTCAAGTGTTTCGCCGGAAGCTGAAGGACATCCGATACAGTGCATCCCAAAATCAAAGAAAACAGGGGCACAGTTAATGTCGATATCAATTACCTGCTTAATCGTCATGTCTTTTGTAATCTTTGCCATCAATATTATCTCCTTTTCTTTTATGTTTCCTAAAAAAACTTATATTTATGTTCTACGCTTAAAAGCTTCCCCGCATTTCGAGCATCTGACTTTCACGATACCTTTATACTTCGGTACGCGAAGCTTTTGCCTACACTTCGGACAGCGAAAAATCTTATAGAACTTTCTTTCATTATACTTCATTTTCCAAGATTTGAAAGGTTTAATTATCTTACGCCAAATTTTCAGAAAAGCGATATTTTCTTTTTGCCTTTTCACTAGATTCTTCGAAAGAATCCTGAACACAGCATATGCGAATATAATATAGGAGATTACGTTAACTGACCAGTGATTTATAAATCCGCTGACCACGGCAGTCAAAGTAGCCACCACCAGCAGGAAAAGCCCATATTGGTCCTGTCCGTTTCTCCCCATAAAGAATTTCTGCAGTTTTTGTCTAAACATATATCTTTCTTACTCCTACTCTACGATGATAAATCTATTATGTGCATCTCGCGTCTGGCAAAAAATCGCATCGGAACATACACTTGACCTGCGCCGTTTGAAACGAGCATATCCATCCCGTCAACAGAATTGATGCCTTTTTCAAATCCAACGAGAGGAAGAATATCCAGGTCCGGAGAAATTGCCAAAAGTCCAAAAAGCGTAATCTGTCCGCCATGGAAATGTCCAGCAAGCGCAAAATCCGTTATCTCCGCTTGTTCAAGAGGCATTCTGTCGAGAGTCTTTGGGTTGTGAGAAATGAAAACCGTGAAATCCTCATCCTTCACTCCTTCTAACGCGCTTGAAATATCAGCATCACCCGAAATCTCATCTCTTGTACCGCAGAAAAAAATCCTCTCTTTGCCGATCTCAATACTTTCGTTCTCATTATCCAAAAACACAATTCCCTTTTCTGCAAACATATCTGCAAAAAACTCTTCTTCATTCTCATTCTCATGATTTCCAAAAACAGCATATATTTCTCTCTCGGCCTTTA
>Ga0180436_10000902_pt1 | contig 29726 bp, 16 predicted proteins | sample SS_ome_2_FD_132434 | JGI IMG/M metagenome (GOLD analysis project Ga0180436, IMG submission 132434) | Hypersaline lake sediment archaeal communities from the Salton Sea, California, USA - SS_3_S_2 metaG | ecosystem: Environmental > Aquatic > Non-marine Saline and Alkaline > Hypersaline >... | reverse complement strand
CAACCTCTCACAGATGCTCACCGAAGCCTTGCTAGAGAACGAAAAAGGACAGGCCAAGGTAAGATGGGAAACGCTTGTTAACTATCACCGGGGACTAATTGCCCTTTCCGGTTGTCCGCTTGGGGAAGTCCCTGCTGCTCTGATAAATGACGACGAGCCAACTGCTGCTTCTGCCGCTTTGAAGTATCAAGACCTGTTTGGCTCAGAAAGCTTCTATCTCGAACTTCAAAACCACAACCTGCCCGGACATCAGTCCCTTTGCCGGGATCTAGCCACTCTCGGGGATAAGCTTGGTATTAAATCGGTCGCTACGAACAACGTTCATTATGCTGTTCCTGACGGGAGAAGACTTCAGGATGTTGTCACCTGTATCAAGAACCACACCGACCTCGACCATGCCGGCGAGTTCCTTTATCCAAATTCTGACCGTTACCTTAAAGCTCATTCGCGGATGATTGAGCGGTTCAAGAACCATCCCCAGGCGATTGCCAACAGTGCTGCCATTGCCGAGCGATGCAAATTCTCTCTCGATCAACTCGACAGCTCCCTGCCCAATTTCCCTCTCCCCTTTGGTCGCACCAACGCCTCTTATCTCAGGTCGCTGGCATACAAAGGAGCCTCGCATCGCTACCACTCCCTGACCCGTAAGGTGGTAGCTCAAATCGAACACGAACTGGAGATTATCGAACGTTTGGACCTCTGCGGCTATTTCCTGATCGTTTGGGATATCGCCCGATTCTGCAAGGTGAACGGCATCCTTTGTCAGGGTCGAGGATCGGCAGCCAACTCAGCCGTATGCTACTGCCTGGAGATAACGGCAGTTGATCCCATTGGGCTGGAGTTGCTGTTCGAACGGTTCGTCTCTGAGGAAAGAAAAGAACCGCCGGACATTGACATCGACATTGCCAACAACCGCCGCGAAGAAGTCATTCAATATGTTTACGAGCGGTACGGACGACAACACGCTGCCATGGTTTGTGAGGTGATCAGCTATCGGGGAAGATCGGCTGTTCGCGATGTCGGCAAGGCGCTGGGATTCTCGCTCGACGATGTCAACAAACTGGCCAAACTTCTGGATGCTTTCTCTCGTGGTGATGATATCGATGATTCCGTGGTTGATGCCGGATTTAACCCTCATGATAAACGGGTCAAACTTCTGATCGAACTGATCGGCCAAATTCGAGGCTTTCCCAGACACTTAGGTATTCATGTGGGCGGTATGATCGTCACTAAGAATCCGTTGTCGACAGTAGTGCCGATCGAAAACGCGACCATGCCCAACCGCTCCGTGATCCAATGGGATAAAGATGATGCCGAAGCGGTAAGGTTTGTCAAAATCGATCTTCTGGGTCTGGGGATGCTTTCACTTTTGGATATCGCATTCAAGCTTATCGAAGAACGTCACGGCAAAAAGATTGACCCGGCTAAACTGGATTATGCTGATCCAAAGGTTTATGATCTCATTTGTAGCGCTCAAACTGTAGGCGTATTCCAGGTCGAATCGCGGGCTCAGATGAACACTCTCCCCCGCCACCGGCCAAGGAAGTTCTACGATCTGGTAGTTGAGGTGGCCTTGATACGTCCCGGACCGATTCAGGGAGGTATGGTCCATCCCTACCTCCGACGACGTAACGGCGAGGAGCCAATCACCTACCCCCACCCGGTCCTCGAACCTATCCTGAAACGAACTCTTGGAGTACCACTCTTTCAGGAACAAGGTATGCGGGTTGCCGTCGAAGCTGCCGGTTTTACACCCAGCGAGGCGGATGAACTACGTCGGGCGATGGGCCACAAGCGTTCACACGAGAAGATGCGAAAAATCTCGGTTAAACTCATCGACGGCATGAAAGCCAATGGGATATCACACGAAGCGGCTACCGGTATTTTCGACCAATTGGCAGCCTTTGCAGATTTTGGTTTTGCCGAATCACATGCCGCCTCTTTCGCCTTGTTGGTATATGTCTCCGCGTTTCTGAAGGTGTACTATCCTGAGGAGTTCTATTGCTCACTTCTTAATTCTCAGCCGATGGGTTTTTATAGTCCCTCGACGATCGTCTATGAAGCTCAAAGGCGAGGTCTTCAGTTCGAGGATGTCGATATCACAAAATCGGAATGGGACACTACTGTGTTAGGCAAAGGGAAAATCCAACTCGGGTTTCAGCAAGTCAAAGGGATGGGCACCGAAGCCAAAGAGGTAGTCGAACGAGAGCTGGCCGTCTCCCCTTTTAAGTCAATCGCTGATTTTGTCTACAGGACTCGCTTGACGCCCAAAGTACTTGAACGATTAGCTATGTTGGATGCTTTCAGAGCCTTCCGAGTCAAGCGACGCGAAGCGCTGTGGGCCGTGCTGGAGCTGTCGAAAAGAGACCCGAATGAACTGGCCTTAACCAGCCCCGATCGCGGAGGACAACTACTTCGGGAAATGAATCTAATCGAGGAGATGGTGGCAGACTTCAAAGGACTAGACCTTTCTTCCCGACCCCATCTTATGACATTGCTGAGAGAAGGCCTCAAGCGCGACGATATCGCCTCTGCGGCCGATCTCGACAACCTACCTACCACCCGCCCTGTGAGGACTGCCGGTGTCGTCATTATTCGCCAACGACCGATGACTGCCAAGGGATTTATGTTTATCACCTTGGAGGATGAGACCGGATTCTCCAACATCGTCGTCAAACCGGACATGTTCAAGCGTTTCAAGAAGACGATCGTGCGGTCACGGGCTTTAATCGCCACCGGGGTTCTCGAGAAGCGTGATGCTGTAGTTAACTTGATAGCTCATCATTTCGAACCACTTATGATAAACGGCGAGAAGATTCGATTGAAAAGCCGTGATTTCCGCTAGTCCTGAATCGCTCCCAACATTCTCCTTTTTTATGGGTTGCTAATCGGCCCTCAAAAGCCTAAATTCGGCGGCAAAGTCAACCCGAGCTGATTCAAGAGACGAAGGGAGTTGTCGTGTTTGCTCGAAAACCCGCTTTTGCCGCTATATTACTGGTCTTAGTCTTTCTTCTAACCGGTTGCAGTGACGATGATAACGGAACCACCAATCCCGGAACCGGCCCCTTCGAGGCCACCGGCAGCGATACCTATTCGTTCTTTGTGGACACCGAGCGAAAGCTGTCTATAGACAACCTCAGCGGCAGTGTGACGATTGTCGGCAGCGACGGATTCGATTCGATCCGAGTCGAGATCGTTACGAAGGTTAGATCTACCAGTCAGACCGATGCCAATAGTCGCCTGGATGACTTCGATATCGACATTACCAACTTTGTCAACGACAGTCTGCTGCTCATCGAGAGCGATCATCCCAGCTCTACCGGCGATGTCAATTACACCGTAGAATTCACGATTACCGTTCCCAGTGACATGGTGATAGAGGTTGTTCAGGCTGCCGGAGCGGTATCAATAACCAACATTGACAATACCATCGGCGTCAACGTGGTCGCGGGCAATGTGACCATGACCGGCACAAACGCCCCGATAACCGGCACCATCACATCGGGCAGCTTTACCGTCTCTGCTACCCTGCCGATTAACAACAATATCGTGCTGGGTACGACCACCGGAAGCATCAACCTGACCATCCCGACCAGCACTAACGCCGACTTCTCCGCCACGGTCGTGACCGGCAGCATCAATACCACCAATCTGACGCTGACGAATCAGGCGTCTTCGGCAACGACGCTTACAGGTGTCCTGGGTTCAGGTGCTGGGAATATCGTACTGACAACCGTTACCGGCTCAATACAAGTTACCGGAAGCTAACCAAGGCTGGGGCCGAGCAGCTTGCGCATCGGACCTCGTACCCTGGGAGACGCTTTGATTTCAAGGCAATTGTTGAACTCGGCCATCCGGCCGAGTTTTTCATTGAGTTTGGCCACGAACTCCTGCCCGGAGCTGTAGCCATCCTCGAGCCAGAGGCCACGGATCGTGAGGCAATGCTTCTTCCTGTCAACATGCGGATCCAGCCGCCCAACGAGCTTCTCGCCGAAGAGAATCGGCATGACATAGTAACCGTACTTGCGCTTCTTGTCAGGGACATAGCATTCGAGACGGTACTCAAAGCCGAACAATCGTTCAATACGATCTCGCAGTATTATGAGATTGTCGAACGGGCACAGGATGTGCAACTGGGGGGCCTTCTTGCGCAGACTCAAGAGTGAGTCCAACTCGTTGGCCAGCGAGAAGTAGCGGTTTTTGGGCAGACCCCGTACCTGAAGTTCGACCACCTCCCCTTCGCGCTGCAGGCTATCGAGCGCGTCGGGGATCAGATTCTTGCCGAGGCTAGGGGCTTCGATATGACTGCGGATCTCCGCCTGGTCGGCGATGCCAGAGGCCTGGAGAGCCCGTCGCACCAGGAATCGACCGGTTTCCTCGATAGTTGCCGGAGTGGTATCCAGGTCCTCAGGCACGACCCGCTCAGCAAGATCATAAACGCGCTGGAATCCTCGCCGCTCGCTGATCATCAAATGCCCTTGCCAGAACAGGACTTCCAGGATCATCTTAGCGGGCCGCCAATCCCACCAGGGACCCCGCTTTCGATCTCCCGGCTGAGCGACATCTCTTGAGGCCAGGGCGCCTTCGTCCCGTATTCGTTTCATTAGCGGTTTGACCAGGTCACCGTGATGCTCGAGGAAGCGCTTGGCCCACGGGCGCGGATTCTTGCGAAAAGCCTGCTTCATCGGCTCGTAATAACGAAAGTCGCTCATGGGTAGAACCGAGGCCGCGTGCGCCCAGTACTCAAACACCGACCGTTCGATTCTCTGCAGTCGATCGAGTGTATCCGCCTGATATTCTGGCTGCCTCACCCACAGGGTGTGATTGTGGGCTCTCTCGACCACCGAAATGGTGTCAAGCTGCACATAGCCGAGATGATCCAGGAGTCGTAGCGTCCGCTGGTGCGGCTGGCGTGCGCCGGATAGACGCGGAAACTGGGAATGGATGGCGATTCGCCGAGCGCGTTGTATCGAGATAGTCTTCAAGGTCTTCTCTTCTCCAGTCTACAGTTGCCTATTTGTAGACGTGGGAGCTGCGCATGTCAATCACAAGGTGGCGGAGGCGGTCCCTGTGCGAACATGTAGTGAGCAAGATAGACCAGATCGGCGATATCCGGCGGCCCGCCGTCACCGTTGACATCGGCCTCGGGGAAGACTCCCGCTTCTCTGCATGGCGGCTCCGGTCCGCCGTTGAACATGTAGGTAATCAGGAACACCACGTCGGCGATGTCAACCGGGTCGGACCCGTCGTGATTGACATCTCCCCTGATACTGCAACAAGTTGGGGCCGGCACTTCACGCAACACTTTAGATCCCCAGGGGCAAAAGCCGCCCACGTTGTGGAGCCAGTATGGGAGATCCGCTTCGACGAACGAGGGTATCCCATCACACAACTCGAACGAGATTTCCGCCATCACCCACTGGTTGGGGACATGATGCCAGCTCCACTCCATATTGAATCCGCCGTTGGTGCTGTCTATGGGACCGTTGATGTGCAGATTCCGCTCGCTCAGGGGAAGACTCAACTGCCAATCGACGATAACCACGACATCGGTGTCCCTGGTCGCGGCGACGAAGTTTTCGGCGTCGGGATGCCCGGTAATGGTAAACTCGAAATACCTCAGGCCATCACCCTGTGCGTCCCCGACGGCCATAGTCGTCAGTAAGATCAGTCCCAACAGTAACGCGGCTTGTTTCAACATATGCGAAGACCTCCTACTCCAATCTATCTCCGAGTTGCCCATATGTCTATGTGTTTATGCGATTGACACTGCAGAAATCTGGCTTCAGATTGACACTTCCACGTCCACAAGAGCGTAGAAGGGGTATTCTGCACAAAACGGAGGAAATTATGGTTACGCGTATTGATTGGATCGAACGCAAGTTCAACTTCGACTTTCCGATTACGGTCTTCCCCCTGCTTCTGGAACGATTGAGAGGCACTCCGATTATCCTGGCCCACAAGATTAGTCGTCTTTCCCACGAGGCGCTAACGACCCAAGTCGATGGCAAGTGGTCAATCCTGGAGAATATCGGACATCTGATAGAGGTTGAGCGACTTCACGACCACCGGCTGGACCAGTATGTCGAGGGAGTCGAAGAGCTAGTGATGGCCGACATGTCCAACCAGGCGACCGAAAAGGCTGACTACAACGCTCAAGATCCCCGGGATGTTCTGGCCGGATTCGAGAACGTACGAAAAGCCATGATCGACCGTCTGGAGTCGTTCGACGACGCCCTGGTGGCTCGCTCGGCTTTCCATCCGCGCCTCAAGAAGCCGATGAGAGTCGTCGACATGGTCTTATTCACAGCCGAACACGATGACCAGCACCTGGCCATGATTGAGGAGCTTGTAAGAAGGATCGGATAGCTCTAAAGCTTCGGGAGGATTTCTGCCAACTCGCCCAGTCCGCGAATCTCGTAGTCTGGTTTGATCTCAGACTCGTTGGGCGAGCCGTCGCGATTGAGCCAGATCGAGGTCATCCCCACACCGTTAGCACCGCCGATATCGGAGTGGAGACTGTTCCCGACCATCACGGTCTCACCGGGAGTGAGTCCCAGACGCTCATGGACCAGGTCAAATATCCGTGAGTCCGGCTTGCCGATGTTGATCTCACCCGAGATAGTAATAGATTCGAAGTAACCCCCGAGGGACGTCATCTCTATCTTGTCGCCCTGAAGATCGACTTGGCCGTTGGTCAGCATGGCCAGGCGGTAACCCTTGCCCAGGGCCTCCAGAGTCGGCACTGAGTCCTCATAGACGTCGAACTCACTTCGCTTGATCTCTTTGTATCGGTCAGCCATGGCAGCGGCGAGTTGAACATCGTTGATATCCAGCGCTGTCAAACATCCTTCCCATGCCACACGTTGAAACTCGGGCAGCCACTCCTTGATGGCGGCAGTCTCTTCCTGCACGGTTCGGATTTCCATCCAAAGACCTTCCCAGGAACCCATGCCTACCTGGACGAAAAACTCACGGTACGGGCTGGTGTACCACAGAACTCGAGAGGTCGCCCTTATACAATCACGAACCCGTTCGGCAGCTACGCCGTGCTTATCCTCTGCCAGTTTGCCGGCTTTCAGGAAGGCTTTGCGGGCCTCGAAGTAATCGGCCAGAAGAGTGTCATCGAGATCAAATACAATCGCTTTCTTGGGCATGTTCAGGTCTCCTTCAGAACGATGCAAGCTCTATGAGGACTACTGCCGCTGATCTGCGCGACGCCATTCGATCAACTTCCGTAGCCCTTCTTCCAGATCGACGGTCCACTCGAATCCCAGGTCGCGTTTAGCCTTTTCGGTCGAACCGATACGATTGGTAACAAAAGTCTGGCCGGCAGGTTCGTACTGTATTTCCTGGTCCGAACCGGTGATCTCCAGCATCTGCTCGGCGAGCTCCTTGATGGAGGTGCCAATGCCGCGGCCAACGTTGTAACACTCCCCGGTCGTTTCTGCCTGCATCGCCAGGAGATTGGCTCGGGCGGTATCGGAGACATCGATGAAGTCGTATTGTTGGGATCCGTCGCCGTACACGATCGGCGGCCGGCCCGAATCGAGTCGGTCAAGTATCTTGTGTATGACAGCCGTGTAGGTCCCCTTGTAGTCCTGCCTGGTTCCGTAAACGTTCATGTAGCGGAGGCCTGCCCAGCTCAGCCCGTAGCGGCAGCCGAGTGTCTTGAACATATGTTCGCCGGAGATCTTAGTGGCGCCATAGAAAGTCTCGTTGTTGTAGTCGTGCTCCTCAGTCATCGGGATCTCCAGGGCATTGCCGTACACGGAGGCACTCGAGGAATACACTACCCGCTTGACTTCGGCCGCAATGGCCGCCTCGATGACGTTGAAAGTGCCGCGGATATTGACATCAAAGGCAGCCCTGGGATACTCGTAGCACTGCAGCAGCCAGAGGGCCGCCAGGTGAAACACGCCGTCCATACCCTCCATCGCCTTGGCGAGAATATCCGTCTGGAGAATGTCTCCGCCGATATCAAAGACCGAGGCCCGCGGATCCTTGAGGGCGTTGTCGAGATTGCGATAGCTGCCGCGGCAGAAGTTGTCATAGACTACCACCTTCTGCGCTCCGGCATCGAGCAGCTGATCCACCACGTGAGAGCCGATAAATCCGGCGCCTCCGATTACCAGGAATCGCTTGTCTTTGAGTTCCATTTCTCTCTCAAGCTCGGGTTATTCGCATTTGGCAGGATGGTATGGCCGACCGTCGTTCGGCACAACAAAAACAGGTGTAGCTAGACCTCGGCGGTAAGCCACTTTCCGCCCCGGTAGTACAAATAGAAAGCCGCCGCTGTCACACTCCCCGACAATGTGATGATCCACCAGATCGACTCGACGCCGAACCCGAAGTGTTGCGTGAACAAGAAGATCAGGAGCACTTCCATCGGCCAGGCGTGCACGATGTTGGCGATCATTCCCGGGGTATTCATGCCCACACCCATGTGGATTTCCTCGACCATCATGAACAAACCCATGAAGGGAAAACCGATCGCCATGATCCGGAACATCGTAACGCCGTACTCAATCGTCTCGGGTGAGTCGAAGAACATCCCCATGATTGGACGGGCGAAGAAGAACGAAACAATCCCAAAAACCGTCATGATCCCTACACCGAGCATAATCGCCTGATCACCGGTCTTCCTGGCACGGTCGTACTTCTTCCCTCCAATGTTGTGACCGATCAGGGATCCAAGCCCCAGACCGATTCCGACCAGGATCGCGATACCGAAATGGGTAACCTGGTTGCCGACGCCATAGGCCGCGACAACGCTCGTTCCGAAAGTCGCGATGAGGGGCGTAATCACCAGCCGAGCCGATGAGAATGACATCGAACCCAGCCAGGCCGGGATGCCGATCTTGACGATTTTCCACATCGAGTTGATGCTCATCGGTACCTTGCTGACCCAGTGAAGCTTCACGTTGGTGTAGTCACTGGACAGGAGGTACATACCCACACCGAAGGTAATCGTGAAACTTACCACCGAGGCGACCGCCGCGCCCTCGATTCCCATCGCCGGTATAAAGGCGAAGCCATAGATGAAAATCGGGTCAAGAATCATGTTGAGGATATTAGAGGAGATCATCAGCCACATCGACATGTTGGGGTTGGCAATCCCCCGCATAGCGGTGTAAATCGAATAGGTCGCGTACATGATCCCGATGCCCATGAACATCACCCGTCCGTACGCGATTCCCTGTTCGAGAGCAATGTCGCGGGCACCCATGAGATAAAGCATGTCGCTGAGGAAGATGAGCCCCAGGCCGCCCATCAGGAGCCCGAAGAACAGCTTGAGCGCCAAAGTCTCTTTGATGGCCGTCTCGGCCCGATCGTACTCCTTTTCGCCGTAGCGTCGGGAGATAATCGCCACCGATCCGGGACCTATCAGTTGGTTGAAGGAAAAGAAGAGCCACATGATAGTTCCGAAGAAGGTAACAGCGGCAACCGCCGATTCCCCGTTCTCCAGTCGCGCCACCCAGAATGTATCGACCAGACCATAAATGTTCTGGCTGATAAAGCCAAACATCGAAGGCAACCCCATCCCGAGGATAGAACCTATAATCGAGCCTTCGGTATAGTCACTGCGGGTTTTGGTACTGGTGCCGCTCACGGCTCCTCCTTTGGAGAGCGCAATGTAAGCAATTCTAGAACGTATACAAGCGAGATTACGGCAGACTATGTTGCATTGTTGCCTTCCCCGCGTCACAAATCGGTACATCCGGAAAGTATTTCGCGATTACAAGCGACTTTCGCTCTCCCTGCCCCTTGCACCCTCTTGGTTTGCTCAAAGAAAGACCGCCGAAAGTGACTCCGGCGGCCGAAATCTAGAAGATCCGTCTACCAACCGCAATGAGGCGCCGGGCCTCCGTTGAACATGTAGTCGACGATGTAAACGATATCTGCGATATTGATACCCAGCTCGCCGTCTACATCGGCGGCCGCTAGAGACACCGGTGCACTTCCCCCGTTGAAGAAGTAGTCGACCAGATGGACGAGATCGGAGATGGTCGCGACTGATCCGTCACCATCCATGTCGCCACAGTCAACGCCAAATGACATCGTACCCGAATAGACCGCCGGCTGATAGGCAACATAACCGGCGTCGGTGAGCAGGGAGTCGAAAGAGAAGATCATGGTGTCAATGGCGGTGGTGCCGTCACCCGAAAGGCGCGTGAAATGTAGGTTGATGATCGGGCCGTCACCCGCCGGCAGCGGCGGTCGATAGTCACCGGCTCCCCCTGAGGCCACAAATTTAAAGCGTAGTCTCTTCTGTGACGGCGCTTCTCCGGTCAAGGCTACCGAGTAAAGCGAGCTGCTTCGACAACCAACAGTATCAAATCCGGTGTAGCTTAGATTGACATCGCCGGCGTAAACCAGCGGCAAAGTCAGCTCCCGTATAGGATGGTCATTCTTAAGTCGTACGGGGATCACGAAGCTGCTGACCGCGCCGAGGACTGTGTCCGGGAAGTATATCGTATCTGCCAGTGCCACCACCATCTTCCTGATCTTGCGAGTGTGGGCGCCGTCTGAGAGATCCGCTTGAAGGGCGACATCGTAAGCGCCTCCCCCCTGGTAAGTATGGCCGACACTCAATCCCGATCCCGTGTTTCCGTCTCCAAAGTTCCAAAGCTGGTTGGATGAACCGCTGCTATTGTCCGAAAAGTTCACACTCAAAGGAGCCTGGCCGACCGCGACATCAACATCAAACTCAAGGTTGGGATCGTTGGTGTTGGCGTAGGCCATGTTGTAGGTATCCCAGTGAGAGATCGTCAGGTCACACTTGGTCGAGTACTGGTAGTATACCTCCATACCGGTAACCGGAGCCGTGGCCAGGGATACCCAGCCGGCTCTCAGATCGAAACAGTAGTCGGCCGGTCCCAGCCTGGTGCCGTCCTTGACGACTGAGTCAAGAAACTGGATTGGCTGTCGCTGGAGATAGAACAGCGACTTGCTGCCGCTCGCTGAGATCGTGTCGACAAAGCATTCCAGGCCATCTCCATCGATGTCTATCCAGGCGACCTCTTCGGCCACGGTGCTCGGTGAGGCTTGCCACACGGGTGTCGAGGTAAAGCCGCTGCCCAGATTCTCATAGACTCGTAGACGGTCAAACCATCGGCCGGCCGCCAGGTCGTTGTCACCGTCGTTGTCATAGTCGTAGAGCTCAACCGCGGCACCGTACCCACCGGTGGATGACTGCCACGAGGGCGAGGTATTGATAGTACCGGAGCCGTTGTTCAGATAGGCACAGAACTGCCCGTGTCCGCCGAGCTGATCATTGAATGCCACGACCAGGTCGAGCCAATCGTCGGAGTTGACATAGCCAAACACCAGTGTGTTGGCCGATGCCGGATTAGCGCATTGCCACGAGGGACTGGAGGTGAGAACGCCGTTGTTGTTGAGGTAAATGAAGGCCCCGTTGACATCGTCGCAGGTTGCCAGGTCAAGGTCACCATCATTGTCAATGTCACCCCAGGCCACATCCATTGAAGCAGTGTTAATCGAGGACTCCCAGGCGGGCGTTGTCTGAAGACTGCCGTTTACGTTCAGATACAGTTTCTCCGGCGTCAGGATATTCCCGTAGCCCTCTCCGGTCGCCACTGCGAGATCGAGGTCGCCATCGTTGTCGACATCACCAAGAGCGCAAGAGAAAGTATAGAACGAATCGGCACTGGCCCAGGTTGCCTGCGTGTTGGGAAGCCCGGTGGTGTTAAGATACATCTCGACCAGACTGGCCTCGTCGAATCCGCTCTGCCCGATATAGTTGCTGACCACAAACTCGGGGAAACCGTCCTGGTTGATGTCGCCTACAGCGCAATGGCCGGAGTACTCGGCATCGGCCGAATACCACGATCCGGTCTGCGGTAGCTCACCATACTCGGAAACATAGATCACATTGGATGCGAGCACTATGTCGTTGCCGTTGGATACGAACAGATCGATGTAGCCGTCTTGATTGGCATCATGCCACATCAGACCGGTGGAGTACATATTCACCTCGGTTGATTGCCAAAAGGGTGAGGTGCCCAGCGGAACCTGAGCCGAAACACTCGATACAACGAGTAACGCAACAGCAAGCGCGAGCGCATTTCGCCGCATGATCATCTCCTTCCCTGTCGGGTTGGGGAAAGGTATTCCTGCCAACCGCAAGACGAAAGCCAGCCGAGGCTGTTTAGTATGAAGAAAAAGGGGGCCGCGACAGCGTTGTCACGGCCCTTCTGAGTATTCTAGGCACCTGAGCAGTTGAGCGCCGGGCCACTTTCGAACATGTAAGAGACCAGATATACGAGATCACCGATATCCGGAAACGCTGAGCCGTCGCCGTTCACATCGGTAGCGGCCATGTTCGGTGGTTCGGGGCCCTGGACAAACATATAGTCGACCATGTACACCAGGTCGGCGATGTCCGGTTGGGCGCCACTGCCATCGATATCACCGCAGATCCACGGCAACTGACAGTCGTAACCGTACAGGTGGAAACCGTCCAAACCGGCTTCTACGATGCTCTGGGGATCATCGTCATTAGCCGTAAACCGGAACTGCATGTTGGCCGTAAGGTCGACATTGAGATCGCCCAGTTCGTACTCCTCGATCCGATGTTGTCTCCAGCTGGTGCCGGCATCGGTGACGTGGCGCGCAATCTGCGTCCAGCTGCCGCCACCATCGTCAGAGACTTCCACGAGGAGAGCGTCGATTGCGCCCGAGGTATTGGTCAAATAGAGATAGTAGTAGTACTCGATAAATCCACCGGCAGTCATGTCGAAGATCGGCGAGGTCAGTCTGACTGCTCCCCCGTCGACATCGGTATTACCGGAAACGTTTTGTGTCAGCCAGCACATGCCGCTGCCGTCGCCATCCGTCTCCGGATCGTAAGCCCAGCTGGCATCGTCGACCGGCACGCCGCGCTGCCAACCGCCACTGGATGCACCCAGGTTGGTAGCGACCCAACCAAGATTGGTCTGGAAGTTGTCATTGACGATGTCGACCTGAGATGTAGCGACATAGGCCACGGCCGGTTCGTCAATCGGCGGATAGTAGAACATACCGTTGTCTTGCTCTTCCGCACCGACATAGAACTCGACGCGAGAGTCGCAGGGCAGCGAAGGAAGGTCAGCCTGGAAGGTTCCCCCACCCACATCGGTGAGCGTGGACGAATCGATAGATCCAAAATCAACGCTGTAGTACAGCTTCGGAGAGCCACCAACCAATATCCCGCCGTAGGTTTCGCTGATGTTAACATCGAACGAAGTGCTCACATCCGGGTCCATAGTTGCGGGTGTCCCCGAAGGGAAGTCAAGAGCGAGCGCCGGACGCGGTCCCGCGGTCGCACTTACGGTATAAACGGTCGCAATGCCTGTTCGCACGATTTTCGTGAAATACGAGAAAGACATGTACGAAGTACTATCCTGCGGAGTATGGTATACCGAGGAGAAGATGTACTCGATCAAGAATGTCACCGGATATCCATACTGCTGGAACGGGTAGTGGTCCGACTGAGCGCTCGTGCCGGACAGATGCCCGGTCACTCCGAGAAGTGAGTCGGCCAGCTGGTTATACAGCTCGGAGAACTCCGTGTCGCTCCCGTGATAGACCGTGATATCGGCGTTGTTGGCCTGGAAACCTATCATATCCATGTTGAACATGTACACGATAGAATCACCCCGAGCATTGGCTTCATCCGCATAGTGATGAGCTCCGTAAAGACCAAACTCCTCGGCATCGAACAGAACGAAGATGAAGGTCATGTCGGTCTCTATATCAGCCAGCACACGAGCCATTTCCAGAACTCCCGCAGTGCCCGAGCCATTGTCGTCGGCCCCGGGTGAGAACTGGACCGCATCGCGGTGAGCTCCCACGATCACATGGTGATTTGGGAAGACCGAGCCGACCTTGGTCGCCACTACGTTGTAGCTCCAGGGAACTCCTGTAGGTGAGGTATTAAACGTATCAGTAAAGACAGAATCATACCCAAATTCGGTGAACTTCTCGGCCAGCCAATCGCGACAAGAGTCGGCGCTCAGGGTGCCGATCAACCTGGAAGTGAACTCCTGCAAGCGATAGGTATATGATTCGAGCGAGTCCTGCCGGACCAATCCGATGAGTGAATCCAGAGGAACGTCTTGCGCCCGAAGTCCGGATATCATTTCGTCCACACCCGGGATCGAAGGAGCCGGCTCTACACTCACCTTGAACTGCCCGACAGGTGTCAGGTAAATCGGATCGATGCCAGCCTGAGCCGTAGCCCCGATCACTCTCACAAGGCGGAACTCGTCCTGCTCAAAAAGCAGCTCGTGCTGCGAGCGCGATTTGGCCTGACGACTACGGTCCAGATACAACTCGTCCATCGTCACGTTACTTGCCACGAGACGAGCGGTACGAGGATCAAAGTCGGAATCATTCTCGACCAGAACCAGAAATCCATCGGCCAGCCTGGCCACAGGCCTGACACCCGGTGCTTCCGGCAGCCCGAGATTTTCCTTACTATCTAGAGTCACATGGTACAGATCGCCGGCCGCAACGGCGCCGGCAACCAGTACCATAATAAACGTAAGAACTGTTGTCTTTGTCATAGTGCTACTACCTCAAACCTATTACCGTCTCAATGCTTCTTTTTTCTTGGTCATTCTCTCTCAGGTCTTAGGGACAGTTAAGCGGCTCACCGCCTTCGAACATGAAGGCAACCAGCCAAACCAGGTCACCCACCGTAGGCACGGAATCACCATCGCCATCCATATCGGCCGCGGCCATCACCGGAGGCGGCGGACCACCCGAGAACATAAAGGATACCAGGTAAGTAAGGTCCTCAATGTCGGGCCCCGATCCGCTACCGTTGATATCGCCGCAAATGTAAGCCGGGGCAAAGTAGACCGAGAGCAACTGCGTATCCTGCGAGCCAACCTGGTCGGTGGCCGCGGCAGTGAACTCGATCGTTTGAGTCGTGGCTACGGTACCCGAGAGGATTCCGTCGCTGGACAGCGACAACCCGGTGCCACTGAGATCACCGGACTGATCGGCCCAGGTCTTGTTGCCGGTGCCGTTGGTCGCGATTAGCTGCTCAGAGTAGGCCTCTCCCTCGATTCCGTCGGGCAGGGTCGTTGTTGTGACTTCAACCGGAGCATTAACATTGATGCTCAGCGCCTGAGTAGCCGCACCGCCGACCTCGTCGGTAGCACGGGCAGTAAACTCGATCAGACCAGCCGCAGCGGGAATGCCGTCCACGAGACCTGTAGTCTGAAGACTGAGGCCGCTGCCGCTGAGATCTCCCTGATCGTCGAGCCAGGTCTTGTTACCTGTGCCACCAATGGCCGAAAGCTGCTCAGCGTATCCCACGCCAGCTGTCCACTCCGGCAAAGAGGTGGTCCCAATCGAGACCGCCGGATTGACGCTGAAGCTGAACGGCTGCACATCGGAGTTGGTGTCCTCGTCAACAACCTCGGCATCGAACGAGATGGTACCCGAAGAATTAGGTGTACCACTCAAGAGTCCGCTCGAGGACAGCGTCAGACCGGTACCAACCAGATCGCCGTTGCGATCACTCCAGGTAAGCTCACCGGTGCCGCCTGTAGCAGTCAACTGTTGTGAATAGCCGACGCCCTGAGTCCAATCGGGCAAGGTGGTGAAGTCGATCTGCGGACCGTCACCACTTGTGCACTCGATAACGGTAGCGCTGACATCGTCGATGGCCGCCTCGACCACAGAGCCGTTACCGAGATCGGAAACGTCAAAGCGAAGTTTGACCACCGCGGTCGGAAGAACAAAGTCGGAGCAAAGGAAGGTATTCTCAAACCAGCCGCCGCTCGCCTGGAAGGTAGGTCCGACGTTTTCGACCAACGTCCAATTGCTGCCGTTGTCGTTCGAGATATATACCTGCATTGAATCCTGGTTGGGATTGTCACCGGCAATGTTGTTATACCAGCGCGCATAGTGAATCTCGGCATCGCCTGCGGAGCAGTCCATGGCGGGCGAGATCAGAATCGTTGTTCCGCCGTCAACATCGGAGTTGCCATCGACGTTATCGGTCAGATAGCAAGAGCCGGAGCCGTCGAAATCCGTAGCGGGATCGCCACGATCACCACCACCAACCGGCACACCGCGTGACCATTGTCCATCGGTAGCGTTGCCCGAAACGGTCCAGCCGGTTGCGGTCTCGAAATCATCGGAGAAGACATCTATCACAGACGTGGCCGGAACCGACTTGAGCGGATCCAGAGTGTCGGGATGGAACACATAACCGCTGCTCCGCTCACGGGCACGGAAGTAAAACTTCACTTCGCTGCCACAGTCAAGCGCGGGCAACGTTGCTTGATACTGGTGGTCGAGCACGCTCGGCATGAACTCACTAGTGTAGGCGCCTCCGTCTACGGAGTAGAACAACGTTCCCGTTCCGGGGAGCGGATCGCCACCGTACTCACCGGACACGACAACTTCAAAGGTGGTCGGGCTGCCCGGCGTTACGGTTGTCGGAAGTCCGCCCGGGAAGGCGAACGACAGAGTCGGCAGAGGAGTGGAAACGCCGACGGCGTTCCAAGCCAGAGCCGCCTGGGAGGTCCAGGCGCCGGTAGGATCGAGATCGTCGGCCGCAGATAAGGTTCCCAAAGCACCTTCGTGGTAATCAGTACTGGTGTTCCAGTAGACCGCATTGGCGCGGTAGGCGATCTTCATAGCATTCTGGACGCCAATTCCATTGACGGTCACACCGTGGTGAGTGCCACCGTCGGAGAGCAGGAAGAACCACTTGTTTCCGACTCCAGAGTTAGTGTGCACGCCACAGTAGTCGTTGGTCCAGGAAGGAGTACATCCAATCACGTTGATCCAATAGGGATCGGAAGTTCCATAGAAGTCCGGATCACCCGCATTGTGCGGGTTTTCCATGTCACGGAAGCCGTTGCCGCTGGTAGTACCGTTCTCCCCCATTAACCAATCGGGAGTGTCCAGAGTGTCGTAGGCAAACTCGAAAGCGGCGCCGATCATGTCTGAGAACGCCTCATTCAAGGCGCCTGGTTCCAACTGATAGACCATATCGCCGCAGTACTGCGTCACCGCGTGTCCCCATTCGTGAGCGATTACATCGGGGCAGCTGGCCAGCGAACGCCATCCTGAGGACCAACTCCAGATCACAATCTGGTTACCGTTCCAATAAGCGTTGTTGTCACCTTCGGCGCTGTAGTTGACCGAAGTCCGCATGGAGGCGCCGTTGTCGTCGAAGCCGTTTCTTCCCAGCGTGTGCAACAGATAGTCGTACATCAGACTAGAGTATACATGTCCATCGACCGCCGGTGCATAAGTCGAGCCGCTCCAGTAATTGTCGGCATCAGTGGCGATCGAACCCGGCAGCGAGCTGCTGGCGATGTAGGTCCGGATATAGCCGCTGGAAGGCATCTGGCCGTCGTGGCCGTGAGGGTTGTTATTGATTCGGCGAGTGTAGTCGTTCATTTCATAGACCGATCCGGTCCAGCGAGTATCGATATGATTTCGCGGTTGACCCATAACACCCACACCGGTGCCCACATCGTTCTCATTCATGATGCGGTTGGCTGAGAAGCGAATCTCACCGGTCATGGCGTCGGTAAGATACTCCCAACGTCCCATAGGAGACTGCGAGAAATGGAAGGTGCGCCAACACAACGAGTACTCACCCTGCCAAGGGAACACAACCAGTTCGACACTGGTCAGTTCAGTCACGGCGAAATTGTCCTTTAGATGCTGGTCGGCGATTTCGATTGCCCGATCGGAAGAAATCACCGGGGTCGGACTGAGATCGAGACCGGGATGGAAGTGACCATTGACTGTCTTGAGCGAACCGTCGGCTGTGAAGTGGGCCAGCATTTGCGCTCCCAGCACGCGCACGCCCTGATAGTACTGGTCATAGCGAATGTGAGTCATTTCGAGTTCATCGACATCGACTCGCTTCACACGCAACTCTTCGGCCGGGCTGGTCATCCTGAAAGCGCCCTTGTTGGACTCGAAGAAATCCATCGCAATCTGTTGGTGATTGCCGTTAGCTTTTTGTGTTGAAAGCTGACCGCTGACGTATTCGACAGGTCCTCGTTCCGACTGTCGATAAAGTCTCACGTTCTCGTTATCGCGCAGAAGGTCAGGCCCGTAAGTTCTTTCTTCGTTGTTGTCGGCAGCATACACCACCCCGACTAGCATAGCCAGCAGCCATGCTCCCATGACAAATAGTCTCATGCCATTCTCCTATGATTCTTCCGTCGCACCGCTGAGGAATCGCGGGTCCGTAGTAAAGCGGATTCCATTTTCTGTAAGCATTACCTCTAAGTCAATGTAAGATAATGCAATGTTGAATTTAGTCAACATTAATAGGAAACAATGCATCTAGCCCCCTTCGTTCCCTGCAAAGGGCCGGATCCACCAAAAAAAAGCGCTTGTAAGACTGCGGTGCCTGTACTAGCTTGACAACGCCGTGAAGGCATTATGCGTGTGCGAACAATCAACAGACCTTTGCGGAAACAAACTGTATAAGAGACTAAGCCAATTAACACTACCTCCCAAGGAGAACTGAAGTGACTTACGCGAACAAGTTTATCAGAACATCTATGTTCGTCTTCCTGATCACTCTTTGCCTGTGCCTCCCGGCCATGGCGGGTCAGCATTTGGCCTACGAAGTTACCAAAAATGCCTATCAGCGTGGCGGCGAGACCGTACCGGCATCCGTTGACACCATGCACCATTGGCTCGACGGCAAGAACGCCCGTACCGACGGCGACAAGAACACGACCTACCTGTACCACGGCGAAACCGGCCTTATCTACACCATTAACCACGACTCCCGCACCTACAACGAAATCGAGCAAGGCGCCTTCAAGAAGCTGCTCGAAAAGCACATGGGTCCGGACGCCGGCGAAGCGGCCGAACGCATGATGTCAATGTTCCAGATCAAATCCTCGGTCACGCCCACCGAAGAGACCAAGAAGATCGGAAACTACGACTGCACTAAGTACGTGTTCGAACTTACCATTGCCAGCCCGGTCAAGCATACCATTTGGGCTACTAAGGACCTCGCCGTTGACATGGAACTCTATTCCATCGCCAACAATGCCATGCAGGCCCTGCTTCCGGGATTTGACGGAATGATCACCGAACTGAACAAGATCGGCGGCGTGCCGGTCGAGAGTAGCTTCGAAGCCAACTTCCAGGGTATCCTGACCAGCGGTTCCAGCCGGCTGTTGAACTATGAAGAGGTCGACCTGGGCAAAGACAAGTTTGCGATCCCCGAAGGTTACGCTAAAGAAGAGATCCAGTTGCCGGGCATGGGTGGCTAATCCCTACCAGTTATTTCCAAATAGAAAGGCCGTCACAACTGTGACGGCCTTTTAGTTTTGATGCCAGCCTAGGAATGAATCAGGATTCCCTCATGTCTTCGGTTTGACCGATAACAGCGGCACCGACCGAATCACCCCAGACGTTGACCGTGGTGCGACATCGGTCGAGGAACCAGTCAATCGCCCAGATCAGACCTATTCCCTCTAGCGGCAGGCCTACCGCCGAGAGGACAAAGACCATTGTTACGGTACCCGCGTGTGGAATGCCGGCAGCTCCTACCGATGCCAGAGTTGCCGTCAGGAAAATCACCATCTGCTGCCCGATCGACAGATCCACCTGGTAGATCTGCGCGATAAACAGGGCCGCCACAGCTTCGTAGAGCGCCGTACCATCCATATTGATGGTCGCTCCCAGCGGTAATACGAACGAAGCAGCCTTTTTCGGTACCTTGTTCTTCTTCTCGACCGCCTCCATCGTAATGGGCAACGTCGCCGACGATGATGCCGTCGTAAACGCAGTCGTCAAGGCTTGAGCCATATTGGCGAAGTACTCACCCGGCTTCTGTTTGCCGAAAATCCTCAGAATCAAAGGGAGAATCACGACGGCATGAATCAGTAGCCCCAGAATTACCGTCAGCGAATACCAGCCCATTCCAGTCAAGAGCTGATTGAGGGTCTCCCTTTCGCGGGCAATGATTCCACCGATTAGAGCCATAACGCCGATCGGAGCGAAGTAGATGACCAGGGTCACTAACTTCATAATGGCGATGTTCAATCCTTCGAAGAAATCAATGACCGGTTTGCCTTTCTTGCCGATCGTTACCAGCACACCCCCAAAGAGAAGCGAGAAGACGATGAGCGGCAATACTTTGCCCTTGGCTGCCGCATCGATGATGTTAGGTGGAATCAAGCCAATGAGGACATCGATAAGGGTCTTCTGCTGCGAGTCGGCCACGAGATCCGGGACATAGGCACCGAAGTTCTCCACTCCCGATCCGGGGCTAACGATGTTCACCAGAACCAGCCCGATAAACACCGAGAAGCCAGTCGTAACGAGGTAGTACAACAAGGTCTTGAGAGTCGTCCGTCCCAGTTTGCGGAAATCGCCCAAGGAGGCGACTCCTACAATCATAGAGGAAACAATCAGTGGCACCACGATCATTTTAAGAGCGTTCAGAAACATCGTGCCGAGGAAGCTGATCTCCAGAAAGAACTCACCGGCGTAGTATCCACCGAGAGCACCCAGGACAGCTCCTGCGATCATTCCGACGAGTATTATGTTGCCTGTTTTTTTGTCCATGTTCTCCGCGTGAAGTCAGATGTGATGTTGCTTGAGTTCGATTATAGATGGATCGGAGCTTGCACACAATTAAAAAGCCCGAGTTTCTCCCGCTGTCGTCACATAGTAATAATGGACCCATTATGGCTCCATAAGTATATTTTCGCTTGACAAAGCCCATGCCGTTAAGTTACTTAGACTTACCAGCACCAGTTCTGTTTTTCTGTTCCGATACGCGCACAAGCAATACGTACAGCCCCAACCGCTACTAAACCCTTCCATAGGAGGAAGCAAGATGAGAGGTCCTTTGTCACTTCTTCTGGCGCTCAGTGTGGCACTTCTCTGTTCCGGCTTCGCCGTGGCCCAGGAGACCTCAGTCTCCCTTGACCATGTCGACGGATTGACTGCAGGGGGAAGGATGCCCACGGACAACTTGATTACGTTCCACTTGCGGTTCACCAACACTACGGGAGACCATCTGAAAGGATTCGCCAACGGCTTTAGAATCTTCTCTCCCGACGGAGCCACCTGGACCGATGCAACCATTGATAGCACCGGCGCCTTTGGTGAAGACGAGTTCGACTTGATCTTCACATTTAACCTTTTCGTCAACGGATCCGGCGCAGACACTCTTGGTGCAGCAGCATCTGTACTTCTTAGCCCAGGTCTACCATCACCCTTCGATGACATCCCCTTGACCGCCACCATCGGGCCAATACCGGATGCCAGCAACGGCAAGACAATCTGTCTCGACTCGGCCTTCTTCCCTCCTTCGGGCGTGTGGAAGTGGGTACTTTCCGGTTCTAAGGATCACGAGGAGTTCCCAACCTGGGACGGTCCCCATTGCTGGACGGTCGACGCCTGTTGGGATGACCCGGTTGACGGAGACAACGACGGCACAGCCGACGCCTGCGACAATTGCCCCACTATCTCGAACCCTACTCAGGCCAACACCGACGGCGATGAATGGGGTGATGCGTGCGACAACTGTCCCGACGATTTCCAGACCGATCAGCAGGATACCGACAGCGACAACGTCGGCGACGTCTGTGACAACTGTCCCGGAGTTCCCAATCCCAACCAAGACGATTCGGACAGTGACGGTCTCGGCGATGCCTGCGATCCCTGTCCCCTGGATCCGGACAACGACATCGACAGCGACGGCGTCTGCGGCGACATCGACAACTGCCCCAACACACCCAATACTAACCAAGAAGACGCCGATGGCGACGATATTGGTGATGCCTGTGACGACTGTACCGACACCGATGGAGACGGATTCGGAAATCCCGGCTTCCCCAACAATACTTGTCCCGAGGATAACTGCCCGAGCGTCTCCAATCCCTCACAGAATGATTTCGACAGCGACAATGTTGGCGATGCCTGCGACAACTGCGTGACCGACCCCAATCCCGGCCAGGAGGACGGCGACGGTGACGACTTTGGCGACGTGTGTGACAACTGCCCGACCGTCAACAATCCGACTCAGCAGGATCACGACAGTGACGGCGTCGGGACTCATTGTGACAACTGTCCGACCATTCCGAACAACGATCAGGCGGACGGAGATGTCGACAATGTCGGCGATGTCTGTGACAATTGCCCCACCGATCCTAACACCAACCAGGCCAACAACGATGGAGATACCTACGGCGATGCCTGTGACAACTGCCCGACTGTGACCAACCAGGATCAGGCAGACGGAGATGTCGACAACGTGGGCGATCTGTGTGATAACTGTCCGACCGATCCGAATACCCCTCAAACGGATGGTGACAGTGACAACGTCGGTGATATCTGCGACAACTGCCCGGCTGATGCCAACACCGATCAGTCCGATGTGGACACCGATACGGTCGGCGATGTCTGCGACAACTGCCCGGATGATGCCAACGCCAACCAGGCGGACGGTGACTCCGATACGGTAGGCGATATCTGCGACAATTGCCCGACGATACCGAACATAAACCAGGAGGATCACGACACGGACGGCGTCGGCACCCATTGCGACAACTGCCCGGCCGATCCTAATACCAACCAGTCAGACGTAGACTCCGATACGGTCGGCGATGTCTGTGACAACTGCCCCGACGATGCCAACACCAACCAGGCGGATACCGACAACGACGGCATCGGCGACGTCTGTGACGAGTGCACCGACACCGACGGCGACGGATTTGGTAACCCGGGATTCGCGGCCAATACCTGCCCGGTCGACAACTGTCCTGATATTGCCAATCCGGACCAGGCTGATGTTGACGGCGACGATGTAGGTGACGTTTGCGACAACTGCGAAACCGATGCCAACACCGATCAGTCAGACGTGGACTCCGACACTGTCGGCGATGTCTGCGACAACTGCCCGGCCGACGCCAACACCAACCAGGCCGATACCGACACCGACACGGTGGGCGACGCCTGCGACAACTGCCCGGTCGATTCCAATACTGATCAGTCTGATATCGACAGCGATACCGTCGGTGATGTTTGCGACAACTGCCCCGACGATACCAATACCAATCAGGCTGACAATGATGGCGACCAGGTTGGAAACGTCTGCGACAACTGCGTCAATCACTCCAATACCGACCAGTCCGATGTCGACACCGACACGGTTGGTGATGTCTGCGACAACTGTCCCGATGACGCTAACACCAACCAGTCCGACATCGACAGCGATACTGTCGGCGACATCTGTGACAACTGCCCCGATGACGCCAATCCGAGCCAGGTTGACTCTGACTCAGACGGTTTCGGGGACGCCTGCGACAACTGCCCGAACGACTTCAATGTCGGCCAGGAGGACGCGGACAACGACGGCTTGGGAGATGTGTGCGATCCTTGTCCCATCGACCCGGACAACGACATTGACAGCGACGGCCACTGTGCCGACGCCGACAACTGCCCGACCGTAGCCAACAACGACCAGTCCGATGTTGACGGTGATCTCGTCGGCGACGTTTGCGATAACTGTCCCGACTCTGCCAATGCTGACCAGGCAGACCTCGACAGCGATACCGTGGGCGATGTTTGCGATAACTGTCCCGAAATAGCCAATCCGGCTCAGACCGACACCGATGGCGACGGAATCGGCGATGAATGCGATGGCTGCTGCGAGCACGGCTTCCGTGGTGACGCCAACTACGATCACGCCGTTGAGCCCAATGTTATCGATCTCGTCTTTATCGTTGAGTTCATGTTCAACAACGGTCCCGAGCCGCCGTGCGAAGAAGAAGCCGACGTCAATGCGACCGGTGGATTCCCGAACATCGCGGATCTGGTGTACCTGGTGAATTACATGTTCATGGGAGGCCCCCAGCCTCTGCCGTGTCCCTGGTAAGCTGAATCTCATCGAAAAGAGCCTATTCGCGGCCATCCTTTCGAGGGATGGCCGCCTTTTGTTGAATGACTGTTCCGAATCGAAACGTTTTTCCCAACAGCGGTACTCAAATGCGCTAGGGCTGCAGACTTGACGAAAAGCGGTCGATGTATTAGTATTGTGTTGTACAAGCCTGTGAAGGTCGCGGCCCGGTTCGATCAGCACCGGTCAGGGACGATTCGGCGACACCGGTTTACTCAACACATCTGTAGCGGACCACAGAATGTGGGTCCGGCAACGTGTGGATGATATCACAGCCTGGGAGAAACGACTAATGACAAAGCACCGGAGTGCTCTAGATAACAAACCGGCGATCCTCCGATTAGTCATGTCCGTTCTGATTGTTCTGTCGTTGGCCTCGACAGCCTCGGGGCAACTTCCGGTCCTCCAGGTCTCTTTAATCGATACGGCTTATGCACCGGGTCAAACGGGCGTGGAGTTCCCGGTCTATCTCAAGAACTGGTCCGACTCTGTGGCCGGTTTCTCACTCTGGATTCAGATGGATCAACCAGGCACAGCCACCTTCCAGCCCACGGTCATCACCACCGGCACTCTCATAGATGGCTGGGAGCTTATCGACAGTCGTCACATCGGTGGAGCCCCATACACCTTGAAGATTACAGGGCTTGCCAATATGCCGGCGCCGCCAACGACACCACCCATCTTACCCCAGCAGGGACAAGTCCCTCTGGTCAAGCTGCTCCTGGATATCGCACCCATTCCTGATACTACTTCCGACCGTACTGTCGAGCTGATCATCAACGATGACAACCTGGCGAACTTCAACTTCTCTGACCCTATGGGAAACTCCATCGGCACTATCCGAGACTCGCTGCTTGACACCGCCTGGTTTAGCTGCCTCGCCTGGGAGAGCGATTCTTGCATCGATTGGGACATAGTCTACGAAGAACCTCCGGAGTATGATACCATGGTGGTATATTGGGACTACTTCAGCTATATGGACACAGCTTCCGTGTTCGTGGTGGACGGATCGATTACCTTGACCGGCGGCTTTCATTGTGGTGATGTCAACGGCTCGGGGAACGAACTTATCGACATCGCCGATCTCGTTTACTTGATTGCGTGGATGTTTTCCGGTGGTCCTGAGCCCCAACCTTATCTCTCCGGCGACTGCAACGGAGACAGCTCAACGGACATCTCTGACGTGGTTTGCTTTGCAGCCTTTATGTTTACGGGAGGACCACCTCCCGCTTGCGCTTATTGAGTGTGGCATCCTCGGGACCTCATCTTTTGCCTTTACAGGGTCCCTTTGAAATACTCGGGGAGGCGAGATAGAATGCGATCGAGACTTTTGTTGGCCTCGTAAACTAATCTGTAACAAAGGTCTAACAGAGGTTTTCATTGACAACAATGGCGTCCTGGATTATGTTGCATACATCTTCGAAAACACGCCAAATGCACCGTCTAAGTCGGGCTTCTGAGGGCAATACGTGAGAAAACAAGCTAACTTGACCGCAGTCTTGATACTTCTGTGCTTGCTGGTGTCAATCGCACCATTCCACCAACCACTAGCGGGAGAATCGGATTCTCGGCCGCCCAGCTCGCCATCGCCTTTTAGTACCGGGGTAGTTTTTGTCCCCAACTCCGGTCAGTTCCATGAGTCCGTCTCTTTCAGAGCTGATCTTGGCCGCTCTGTTCTGTGGTTCACACACCAGGCTGTCTACTTCCAAATGTTCGAGAACAACAGCGAGACCACCAAGCGCCAACTCAGCCCTCACCTGGAGTTCGACGCAGACGAGATCTCATCGACGGCCAACTATCGGTTGATCCGGCTGGAGACCGTAGATGCAAACTCAAGTCCTGTGGTGGTTGCCGAAGGAAACGCGGCCGGTGTATACAACTATCTAATCGGTTCCGATCCGCAGAATTGGATCACCGGCGTTGCCGGTAGCAACCAGATTAGATATCAAGAGGTCTACCCCGGAATCGATATGGTCTTCCGCAATAGCGACGGCAAGCTCGAATACGATTTCATTCTCCAACCGGGAGCCGACCCCGGGGATATTCGTCTCCGCTATAGCGGTATCGAGGGTCTACAGGTATCGAACAGCAATCAGTTGGTTATCTCTACCGCCTATGGTGACATTGTAGAGCAGGCCCCGGTCTCATTCCAGGGTCCCGAGGAGAACTTGTCTAAGATCGCGACCTCCTTTGAACTCCGCGGCAACAACGAGTTTGGTTTCAAGGTGGCGACAGAATACGACCGCTCTCAGACACTCACGATAGACCCGGTACTCGGTTTTAGCACTTACCTCGGAGGTGGCGCCAACGACTTCGCCCGCGATATCGCGATTGACGAGGACGGCTACAGCTATGTAACCGGCAACCTTAAGTCGGTCGATTTCCCGGTTGAAAATGCCTTCCAGGGGACATACCAGGGCCAATCCACCGGCAACTTCGACGCTTTTGTCTTAAAGGTATCCCGAGGCGGTGACACTCTCGTTTACAGCACCTACCTCGGTGGGACGGACGGTGATGACAAGGGATTTGGCGTCCAGGTAGGCGGCTCAGGCGCTGCCTACGTCACCGGTGTGACAGCTTCGACCGACTTCCCCACCGCATCTCCATTGCAGGGATCCAACGCCGGCGGCCAGGACGCTTTCGTGCTAAAACTCAACGCCACCGGTGATGCCCTGACGTATGGTACGTACATTGGGGGAACCGGCAACGATGTAGGAATCGGATGTGTCCTGGGTCCAGGTGATGTCTTACACCTGGCCGGCCACACCGCCTCCAGTGACTTCCCCATTGCCGGTACTCCCTATGCCGACACCACTACCGGCGTTCGAGATGGGTTCTTCCTTACCTTGTCAGCCGACGGCTCTACCCTCGACTATTCGACGTACTTCGGCGGAACCGATGCGGATTACGGGGTCGATGTAGTGCTGGACGGCGCCTCGCGAGCTTGCGTGGTCGGCTACACCGCATCTTCCGACTTCCCCGTTGTGAACGCTGCCTATGGAACCTTCGCCGGAGGCAACCACCTTGGCGACGCTTTCGTGCTGCGATTTGCCGCCGATGGCTCGGCACTCGACTTCAGCACTTACCTCGGTGGAGCCCAGGATGACTTTGGGCTGGCGATAGACGTCGATTCACTAAACAACGTGATTGTTACAGGATACTGCTACTCCTCTGATTATCCGACGGTGGCAGCCTATGACGCCTTGTTCGAAGGCACCTATAAGGGAGTTCTAACCAAGCTTGACAGCACCGGTGCAGTCGTCTTTAGTACCTACCTCGGTGGCTCTGGGGACGACGCCTTTGCCGCGATCGAGGTAATACCCAATGGATTGATCTTCTTGACCGGCAACACGACCTCCTTCGACTTCCCCCTTGAAGAGGCTATCGACCCGGTCTTTTCCGGCGGAACCGATGCTTTCGTCCTTTGCATGGATGCGGACGGCACGGCGCTCAGCTACTCCACCTTCTTAGGAGGCGGAGGCTATGACTTCGGCTACGGCCTCAAGGCCGATACCGGCCAGAACGTCTTCTTGGCGGGATACACAAATTCAGACGATTTCACGGTTGTCGGACCACTTCAAGACTCTCTCGAAGGAGCTTACGACGTGGTCCTGCTGCGGCTGGACTGGCTGGAGTACATATGCGTCGACTCCGACAACGACGGCTACGGCGATCCGGGTCACCCCGAAAACCTCTGCCCCGACGACAACTGCCCAACAGCTCACAATCCTCTGCAAGCAGACACCGACAGCGACGGAGCCGGTGATGCCTGCGACAACTGCAACGGCCTGGCCAATCCGGGTCAGGAAGACTACGACGGCGACGGTATCGGAGATGCCTGCGATGAGTGCACCGACTTCGATGGAGACGGTTTCGGTGATCCCGGGTTCGGTAATACCACTTGCCCCGATGACAACTGTCCCGACGTGGCCAATCCGGGGCAGGAGGATATCGACGGCGACGGTATCGGCGATGCTTGCGACGAGTGTACTGACACTGACGGAGATGGCTACGGCGATCCCGGATACCCGGCAAATACTTGCACCATAGACAATTGCCCCGATATCGCCAACCCGCTCCAAGAGGATGCTGACGGCGACGGAATCGGCGACTCCTGTGACATTTGCGTGAACGTCTTCAATCCTGATCAAGAGGATTACGACGACGACGGAATCGGCGACAGCTGCGATTTCTGTACCGACTTCGATGAAGACGGCTACGGCAATCCCGGCTTCCCGGCCAACACGTGCGATGAGGACAATTGCCCGTTCACCTTCAACCCCGACCAGGCCGATGCCGACTCCAACGGCGTGGGCGATGTCTGTGACGCCGGCTGCTGCGTTGGGGCCACTCGTGGCAACATGGACGGTGACGTTGCTGACGAAATCACTGTCTCCGACCTCGTGTATCTGGTGGACTATCTGTTCAACTTCGGCCCGCCGCCCCCTTGTTTGGAAGAGGCAAACATAAACGCTACCCCCGACGAGAATCCGGACATCGCAGATCTGGTTTATCTCGTTGGCTACATGTTCAGCGGAGGGGACCCGCCCGCACCCTGTCCATAGCGACCCTGGCAGGTCTACAAATTCACGGCGAGAAGCTTGCATTTCCCGAGCTTCTCGCCTTTTTTTGTAGCCATGATCGACCGCCCTCGATTCGGGACCAAGATCCCCGGCTGTGAGTATATTGTCCGTCCTGGTGTCTACGCTGTAATACTGCACTCAGGCCGGCTTATCACCGCCATAGAGACCCGTCAGGGTCTGTTCTTGCCCGGCGGGGGTATCGAGTCGGGTGAGTCAGAGTTCGAGGCTCTGGAGCGGGAGTTAATGGAGGAGCTCGGCGCGACAGCTGAAATCGGCGAGCTAATCGGGCAGGCCGACGAGTATTGGTCGGTTCCTTCAAGAGACCTCTATGTAGACAAACAGGCTTTGTTCTACCGGGTACATCTGAAGGCCATAGTTGGCGCCGGCCAGCATCCTTCGAGCCTGGTCACAGTTGAGGAGTTTGCAGCCAACGCGGTTCATCAGAGCCAATCCTGGGCGGTCGAGCTGGCCCTTGGCCAGTTGCGCCACGGATAGCTACACTGCCAATATGGCACACCTGAACGGTATGTAGCGACGTCGGTTTCGCGGCCGCCTCCGATGCGCTTAAACAGCCCCGTCCCACTGCCCGTGAAGATGCCTTCCTTGATCTCTGCATCGCGCCCCACCAGGCTCCAGAGACTGGATCCGGGGTAGCCTCCTCTAGCCTCTTCGATTGTTCCCTATTAGAGTTCGAGACGAGACCAGAAGCGCATCGCCAGCAGCCTCTCCCAAATAGCTCCAGATCTCAGGATTCTAGATACCGGCGCCTACTGTCACCCTGCCTGCACTCTGACTTTGGGCCATCGAACTGGCGGCACATAGCTCTAGATCAGGCCACAATATTGTGAATCGTTTCACATGTTTAAACAACTGTTAGCAGGAATCTGACCCCAGGAACACACTAAGGCACGCCCTCCAATCCAGCCTGCAACTCCTGGCGAACTGAGGCAGTCGGGCATCCACTTCAACGGTCTTCCACCAACCTCTAATGGGGCCAACGACGAGACTCCTCTGTACTACCGGAGCTTGTCGGATTTTCGATACAAACGGCTCCCTTCCACGCCCTGATCGGCAAACTGGGATCGCAACCAAGGCAGCTATTCTTCTTACTACTCTTGCTCGTATTTGTATATTTTGAGGAATTGTGTTGACAACGGGAGATTATTTGATATTTTGAGTTCGTCTAGGGAAATAGTTGTGTTATCAAGCGCTTCTGTTTT
>Ga0180436_10000901_pt1 | contig 29730 bp, 23 predicted proteins | sample SS_ome_2_FD_132434 | JGI IMG/M metagenome (GOLD analysis project Ga0180436, IMG submission 132434) | Hypersaline lake sediment archaeal communities from the Salton Sea, California, USA - SS_3_S_2 metaG | ecosystem: Environmental > Aquatic > Non-marine Saline and Alkaline > Hypersaline >... | reverse complement strand
CTGATAGATTTCTGAAGGATCCAGCTCCATTGAAACGGGCAGTCCTGCAGAGAGAATCAGCTTTTCCACACGATCCACCTCAGAGGAAGAGAGGAGTCCCTGTAAATGAGAAAGCCTGGCAGCGAGTACCATCCCCATGCCCACAGCTTCCCCATGTAAAATCCCCTTATGGCGCTCAATGGCATGCCCGATAGTATGTCCGAAGTTCAGAATTTTACGAAGGTCCGACTCCATCTCATCCTGCTGAACCACGTCGGACTTGATGCTTGCTGATGTGCTCACAACATGTTCGAGCACACCCATATCCTGCTTAAGCAAAAGCTCCATATGCTCCTCCAGGTACTCCAGAAAGCTCTTATCCCGGATGAAACCGTATTTGATCACCTCGGCAATACCTGATACATATTCTCTGGAATCCAGGCTTCCAAGCAAAGATAGATCACACCATACAAAGGAGGGTTGCCGGATGTTTCCAATCATATTCTTATATCCATCCAGGTTCACCCCGTTCTTCCCCCCGATGCTGGCATCCACCTGCCCCAAGAGCGTGGTGCTTATAAAACCAAAGGGAGTGCCCCTGAGAAAAGTAGAGGCCACGAATCCGGCCACATCTGTGGCCAGTCCTCCCCCCACTCCCACCACCAGGGTAGACCGGTCAGCCTCAAGCGTAATAAGCTCCCGGTACAAGGCCTCCACTGTCTGAAGGGTTTTACCGGACTCGCCGGAGGGTATGATAAGGGATCTGAATGGCTCAAAAATATCGTGATGATGAAAGCTCACATGCTCATCGATTAATAGAACTGGCTCCTGCTCCAGGCCTATAAGGCGCGAAGAGAGTAACTCTCCTACAACAATATCTGTAGCTCCTGTGGATGTGGACAGTTGTAGTTGATGCATCGCTTCTATTCTTGGTTCATCACATTGGTCTGGTGATTGATAGATTCCTGGTGAATGGAACGGAACAATTTAATAATAAACTCTTCACTAAGCCCCTTTCTGTTACCAAGATTTAACCTGGTCTTCAACATATCATCCCATCGCTTGGTCTGGAGAATGGTGATGTTATTATCCTTTTTGTAGGTACCTATCTTCTCTGATACTCCCATTCGCTCCTCCAGGATATTAATGATCCGGTCGTCCAGTTTATCAATCTGATCGCGCAGCTCGGCCAGGGTCAGCATCAATTCTTCATTGATTTCCGGTTCCCGCAGTACCAGGCGGTCGATGATTTGCTTCAGGCCATCTGGGGTTACCTGTTGTTTTGCATCGCTCAATGCCTTATCAGGATTGCAATGGGTTTCGATGATCAATCCATCGAAGTTCAGGTCCATAGCCTTCTGTGAGATGTCGTAGAGGAACTCCCTGTTTCCACAGATGTGACTGGGATCGGTGATAATCGGCAGCTTTGGAATCCTTCTGCGCAACTCAATTGGAATCTGCCACTGGGGGACATTGCGGTAAAGGGTCTTATCATAGCTGGAGAAGCCCCTGTGTATGGCTGCCAGTTGCTTGATGCCGGCATTGTTGATACGCTCAATTGCGCCGATCCAGAGGTCCACATCCGGATTTACCGGATTTTTTACCAGCACCGGAATATTCACACCGCGCAGACTATCGGCAATATCCTGCACTGCAAAAGGATTGGCCGAGGTCCGGGCACCTATCCAGATAATGTCCACCCCATATTTCAGAGCTTCATAGACATGTTTTACATTGGCCACTTCGGTGGCAACCATCATTCCCGTTTCCTTCTGAACAGTCTGCATCCATTTAAGCCCTTCGGAACCCACGCCTTCAAAGGCATTGGGCCTGGTTCGGGGTTTCCATATCCCGGCCCTGAAAATCTTAATTCCCATATCCGCCAGGGGCCTGGCTGTATTCAAAAGCTGTTCCTCAGATTCTGCACTGCATGGACCTGCCATGATAACAGGTTTGCTAAAAATGGCCCCATCCAGGGATATGGGCTCCAGCGCTACATCAACTACCATAGTTTTCGTTTATTCTATTACTGATTTACCTTTTTTATATTCTCCCAGGATGCCAATGGACGGGGTAAAGGGTCCGATGGCCTCCAGCGATCGCTTGTACATATCATAGTCATTGATCTCCACATCCACAAAGAACATGTATTCCCAATCCTTTCCGGGAATAGGCATCGACTGGATCTTGGCCAGGTTGATCTCATAATACGACAGGATAGAGAGGATCTTTGAAAGGGATCCAAACTTATGTGCTACCGTGAAGAAAATGGATGCTTTGTTCACTTCTTCGCTCGGAATCCGGATCCCATTCTCGCCAAGGATCAGGAAACGGGTATAGTTCTTCTTATTGGTCTCAATGCTTTCAGCAATTATCTCCAGCCCATATTTGTCAGCCGCCATCCTGCTGGATATGGCCCCCAGGCCCTTGTCTCCCTTTTCTGCAACCTCCTTAGCGCTCAGTGCTGTATCCATGCTCTCTATCACCCTGATATGTGGATGGGTGTCAAAAAAATCCTGGCATTGCAAGATGGCCATGGGGTGGGAATAGACCTCCTTCAATCCGGATATCTTCACTCCCGGCAGGGCCACAAGATTTTGTTTAATTCTCAAGTATATCTCCCCGGTAATATGCATGCTGGTATTGATAATCAGGTTGTAATTGGGAATGATGCTACCAGCCAGTGAGTTTTCTATGGCCATAATACCAAAATCGCACTGCTGATCTTTCAGTGTGCTGACCATGTCCCGGAAAGTATTCCTTGGAAGGATCTCAATCTCCTCATTTTCAAAATAATGATGAGCTGCAATCTCGTGGAATGCACCGTATCCTCCCTGTATCGCTATCTTGTTTGCCATCGTATTAAAACAAAAAACCCGACTTAAGAGCCGGGTACCGCATGCATAAAGGAAGCCCGACCAGCTATCTGCAGGTAAAAAAGTAAAAGAAATATGCTGAGCTTCTGAATGCCATGTTTCTGAAATCGGATGTAAACCTAAGCAATTATTAGCAATATAGCAAACTACCTAACAAATTGTAAGGAGCATGGTGCAATAATAATCTTTTGTTAATATTGCTATCATGAAAACAGCGGAACGATTTGAAAAGGTGATCAAGTATTTTTCCGAGGAAATGCCCGTGGCAGAAACTGAACTGGAGTACCAGGATCCCTATGAACTCATTGTGGCTGTAATCCTCTCGGCTCAATGTACCGATAAACGGGTCAACCTGATCACCCCCTCCTTCTTCCGGCAATTTCCGGATGCTTCAAGCCTAGCAGATGCTACCCAGGAGCAGGTATTCGAGTTGATTAAAAGTTGTTCCTATCCCAACAACAAGGCCAGGCACCTGCTGGGGATGGCCCGCATGCTGCATCAGAAATTCCAGGATGTGGTTCCCGATACCCTGGAGGAGCTGCAGGAGTTACCGGGAGTTGGACGCAAAACGGCCAATGTGATCCTCTCGGTGGTATTCCAAAAACCTGCAATGGCAGTGGATACACATGTCTTCAGGGTAGCCGCGAGAATCGGACTTACCAGCGCAGCCAGGAATCCTTACGAGACTGAGATGCAGTTGATCAAATACATTCCCGAAGAAAAGATTCCTCTGGCTCATCACTGGCTAATCCTGCATGGACGTTACGTATGTACTGCACGCAAGCCCGCCTGTGACAAATGCGGCATCCGTCCCATTTGTAAATATGTTAATAAGAAGTAGAAACCCTGAGTCAACTTTTACGTACATTTATAGGGTAATAAGCTCCGGCTATATTTCAAAAAAGTGTTATTTTTACTAATAAGAAAGCTTCTAATAAGGAAAACAACCCTGCAAATAAAATCACTAAGCTATGAACCGTAACCTATTATTATCGGGCAGAATCTTCCTTCTCCTCTTTCTCATGCTCGGTTTGATCCTAAGCGGATGCAACCGGGGAACCAAGAGTGAAGATGATGGCTCCGGGGATTTTGAAGCCTCTGGTACTCTTGATGCAGAAACTCAGGAACAATTGAATACTGCCAAGAGGATATTCTATTCTCTCCCCTCCCCGCTGGAGACTGCCATGTTAATAAAAAATGCCGGGGCTGAGTACAATGAGGAGTTGATGAATCCAACATCCAATTCATCCAGGTACGTCACATCCAAAAGCAGAGCATTGAATCTGGGGATTTATTCAACCGATTTGAGTTATGCCAGTCTTTTCGACCAGAGCCAGGCCACACTGGATTATATCGGAGCTGCTAAGGAAATGGCTGATGGTCTCAATATTCTGGATGCCATTGATGAAGAAACTGTTACACAACTGGAGGAGCAGATCAATAACCGGGATGCCATTATCGACATTATCTCGGAGACCCTGATGAATTCAAGCTCCTTTCTCAAGGAGAATGATCTGGAAGGCACCGCATCGGTCGTCCTGGTAGGTGGATGGGTTGAAGGCCTGTACATTGCCACCAGCCTTGTGGACGAGAATGATCTTGAAGATAACAAACTGGTGGAACGGATTGTGGATCAAAAGCTAAGCCTTGATATCATGGTCAACCTACTTGAATCATCGCCCGAAGATCAGGATGCACAGGCAGTTCTGGAAGATGTAAAGGCTCTCAAAACAATCTTTGATAAGATCACCATAAACCAGGGCGAGGTCACTGCAGTTGAAGATCCTGATACCAATGTGACAACCCTCAAATCGGAATCTTCAATCAGGATCACCAGCAGGGTTTTCACCGAGTTGAAAACTAAAGTATTTGAAATCAGAAGTAGCTATATATCTTAATACAATATACCATGACTAAGAAAGGCATACTCTTTATATCCCTGGTTGCTTGTATGATCGCCTTGCCAATGGCAATGAATGCACAATGCAAACAGTTCGCAAAAAACACCTGCAAGGCAGGCCTGGATCCTTATCAGCACGACGGAAATTATCATGCTGCCCTGCTGATCGAGGGTGAAGAAGCCGAACTCTATAAAACCTTCTATTCTGACAGAGAATACAGAATCGGTGTATGTGGTGCAAATAACCTGGAGGCTGTGGAATTCAAGGTTGTCGACACAAGAAATGGAAAGGTGTTGTACGACAATAGCCTGAACGAATTTGACTGGAAATGGGATTTTAATCTGGAATCCAGCCAGCAGCTGAAAATCATGGTCAAAGTGCCGGTTCCTGAAGGAAACATAGATGAACCGGAAGAAGGCTGTGTGGCCATAATGTTTGGTTCCAAGGATGATTAAAGATATTATGATCTATTAAGATCGAGAATAATTTAGCCTAATGGGTTGTCCGTGCATATGGACAACCCATTTTTATTTATATATTTAAAAGCCAAACTAACTAAACTAATAACCCACTAACATGCTCCCCATGGCCCCATTCCGCTTCAACAAGCACCTCCTCCCAGGCAGGTGTGAACCGTTTATAGAATGTACCCCACCCGGGGATATGGAATACCAAATACAAACTTTTTTGTAGTCTGGCATTGGCAGTAATATTAGCAATATCGAAATGTCAATGATTGTTAGTGCTTTCACAATAACAATGAAGCAACAAGAATATTATGCAATTATCAATCCTAAAAAAATCTAAACTATGGATCACGGACCAGCAGTAGAACTCGGTGTAGACCATGCAGCGAAAAGAAAAACGAGGCTTGGCATATGGATGTTCATATGTTATACAATTGTCTACGGAATATTTGTAGCCATTGGTGTAGCTAATTATGAAGCAATGAAAATAATAGTAGTTGCAGAGCTTAACCTTGCTGTTACATACGGCTTCGGATTAATTGTACTTGCCATTATTATGGGACTGATTTACAATTGGAGATGTACAACGATTGAAAACGAAATGAATAAGGAGGAAAAGCCATGATTTACGGAGTATCATATTTAGCAATAGCCTTGTTCCTGGTATTTGTATTAATCGTACTGGGCTTGTCCTTCTACTTTGGCTCGAAAACTAAATCTGCCAGTGGTTATTTTGCTGCAGGAGGTTCCATTCACTGGGCGGTCAATGGGGTGGCCTTTGCAGGGGATTATCTATCCGCAGCCTCCTTTCTGGGTATTTGCGGGATGATTGCCTTTGTGGGCTATGATGGCTTCCTGTATTCTATAGGTTATCTTGCTGGCTGGATCGTAGCCCTTTTCCTGGTTGCCGAGCCCATGAAACGCCTGGGAAAGTATACCTTTACCGATGCCCTGGACTCCAGATTTAACTCCAAAGCCATCCAGCTCACAGCAGCCATCAGCACATTGATTGTTTCCCTGTTTTACCTGATCCCCCAGATGGTAGGTGCCGGCACCCTCGTGGAGCCACTCCTTGGTCTTGATCACTGGGTTGGAGTTGTTATTGTGGGAGCAGTGGTGATTTTTATCGTTGCCACTGCAGGCATGACATCGACTACCTATGTACAGTTTATAAAGGGGGGATTGCTGATCATTTTTTCAACGGTTCTGGCCATCTATATCTTCAACAATGGCTTAAACCTGAATCCCGATCATAAGAATCAGGAGTATATTCAGCCCATGACCTTAACAGCCGATGATATGCAGGGCTTTACCATGGTTTCCAATCTGGATGTGAAAGATATTTCCTTTGTGAAAATGGAGAAAGAGGGCATTTACCGCTGGTTTACCAAAGACGGCGATAAGTTCGAGGAGGCAATGTCCACAACGAAAACAGCTGATGGAGTAAAACTATACAATGGTGCACCAAAAGTAGAAGGAAAATTTTACCAGGTGGGTAATATGGTTACCATTATAAAGGACGGAAAGGAAGTTGAATCCACAGGGAAAGTAGGTCCCTTAAAATTTCTGAGCGTCATTAATTCAAGTGAAGTTGCCAGGTATGTAAGCGTTTTATTTGATGACGGTGACAATGCGGTAACTGCCTATGTTAAGACTGTAACTCCCGGTAAAGAAATGCTGATTCCAGGCTTGAAATTTAAAATTGGAAAAGGGGCTACACCTTTATCAAAATTGAATTTCATATCACTAATGCTGGCCCTCTTCCTTGGTACGGCTTCATTGCCTCATATCCTGATCCGTTATTATACGGTCCCCAGTCAGAAAGCTGCCAGGAAATCCACCATTGTTGCCATTGCGGCCATTGGTTTTTTCTACGTGCTGACCATGTTCATGGGCCTGGGCGCTGCAACAAACGGTGTATTGAACCTGGAGGACGGAAATATGTCAGCCCCTCTCCTGGCTAAAGCATTCGGAATCGGACTATTCGCCATCATATCAGCCATCGCTTTTGCTACCATCCTGGGGACGGTCAGTGGTCTGATTGTTGCTTCATCCGGTGCCATTGCCCACGATCTGGTTGACCGGTATTTAGGTAAGCAATTAAGTGACAAGGGAAAAGTGAGAGCGGGGAAAATTGCTGCGGCCTGCGTGGGTATTGTGGCCATTGTTCTGGGAATAATATTTAAAGGGATGAATGTAAGTTTCCTTGTTGGTTGGGCCTTTGCTGTTGCAGCATCTGCAAACCTGCCTGCAATACTAATGCTGCTGTTCTGGAAAAAGACGACTGCAAAAGGCATTGCTTCCTCAATTATTGTTGGTATTGTAAGTGCCCTGGGTATAATAATTACAGGCCCCTCAATAAGCAAGCAGTTTTTCAGGTCTGAAGGATTGCATGGCCTGGATTCACCGGCAATAATTTCCTTTACTCTGGCCTTGCTTACACTGGTTATTGTATCCTTACTAACACAGAAGGATAATGCTACAAAGAAAGATTAAATACGACTGCTTAAATACATAATTCTTTATTGACTGAAGGTAAACAGAAGGTGCCCCGGCACCTTCTGTTGAGTTATAATACAATAAAACCCATCATCATGAGAAAGTATATGATTATAGCGCTGACTCTTCTCTTAAGCGGTGCTCTGAACGCACAGGAAAAGGAGGAAGCAAAATTCGGTGTTAAATTCTCCGGCTTCGTCAAAAATGACTTCTTCTGGGATACAAGACAGACAGTAGCAGCCAGGGAGGGGCATTTCCTTCTGTGGCCCACTCCGGTCAATCTGGATGAAAACGGAAATGATATCAATAAGCAAAGCAATTTTAACTTCCTGGCCATCCAATCCAGGCTAAGTGCTAAAATTACAGGGCCGGATGCACTGGGTGCCAAAACCTCCGGCTTGATTGAGGCTGACTTCTTTGCCCAGTCCAATTTTAATATCAATCTAGTGCGGCTTCGTCATGCCTATATTAAACTGAACTGGGAACACACAGAATTAATGACCGGGCAGTACTGGAATCCGCTCTTTGTTACAAGCTGTTTTCCTGGTACCGTTTCCTTTAACACAGGTACTCCCCTGCAATCCTTCGCCCGGAACCCCCAGATTCGGGTGACCTACAAGACCAATGGATTCAGTATCCTGGCCGCAGCTCTGGGTCAGCGTGACTTTTCCACAGTTGGACCCCTGGGAGCCAGCTCCAGCTACCTGAGAAATTCAGCTGTTCCCGAAATGCAGGTGCAGCTGCACTACGGAACCAGCAATGAAGAGGGTATGAATATTGTTGCTGGTGCCGGAGCTGCATATAAAAGCATTGTACCCCGTCTTTCCAGCTCACCTGTTGACGGGGTGACCTATAAAGTAGATGAAAAAGTCAGGGGCTTTACGGCCATGGCCTTTTCCAAGCTCAGCACAAAGCCGGTGACTGCCAAACTTCAGGTTCGCTATGGCGAGAACATTGCTGATGTCCTGGGTATCAGTGGTTATGCGGCTACCGAGATTGTTGACGCCACGACCGGTGAACTGGCCTATGCTCCGCTGAAAAGCATGACCTTCTGGGCCGAGGTCCATAGCAACGGCAATCCCCAGGTGGGTATCTTTGGAGGACTCACAAGCAACAACGGCATCAGTGAAAGCATCCTGGCCACTGAGCCCGTATATGGCAGAGCGACCACCATCAGAAGGTTATACAGAATTGCCCCGCGCATTATTTACAATGTAGCCAAACTCAGGCTGGCCGCAGAGGTGGAGTATACCAGTGCCGCTTATGGAGACAACTACGATGAATTCTATATCCCTGCGGATCTCACAGTGGCGACAAACCTGAGAGTGCTCTTAGCTGTGTACTACTTTTTTTAATTGAGCTTGGGCCTGAGGTAGCGTCCTGTATATGAGCCTTTTTCAGGGATCCCTTCCGGTGTGCCCTCGTAAACTAGCTGTCCCCCCTGGTCCCCTCCTTCCGGGCCCAGGTCTATGATCCAGTCGGCATATTTGATCACCTCCATGTTGTGTTCGATGACCAGTACCGTATGCCCCTTTTCCATCAGGGATTCCAGGGATTGGAGTAAAAGAGAGATGTCGTGCATATGCAGACCGGTGGTAGGCTCATCAAAAATGAACAATATTTTCTCCTCGGAGGATTCTTTACTCAGAAAATAGGCCAGTTTGATACGCTGACTCTCCCCTCCACTCAGCGTACTTGAGGATTGTCCCAGCTTCACATATCCAAGTCCGACCTGCTGCAGGGGACTCAGTTTTTTGATAATTCGTTTCTCGCTTGAACCGGAAGTCTGACTAAAAAACTCGATGGCCTCGTTAATGGTCATTTCCAATACATCAAATATACTCTTCTCCCTGTATGCCACCTGGAGAATCTCATCTTTAAAGCGTTTGCCATGACAACTTTCACAGAGCAAGCGGACATCTGCCATAAACTGCATTTCAACTTTTATCTCCCCTTCCCCCTGACACTCATCACATCTTCCTCCATCAATATTAAAGGAGAAATGCGAAGCTTTATACCCGTTAATTTTGGAAGCCTGCTGCGCAGCGTAGAGTTTCCGGATCTCATCAAAGGCTTTCAGGTAAGTAACCGGATTGGAGCGGGAGGATTTTCCAATGGGATTCTGATCCACATATTCCACCCTGTCAAGCAGGTGCAGATCGCCGCTGAGGAGGTCATGCCTGCCGGGTTTCTCCCCTGCTCCGTTTAGCTGCTTATTCAATGCCGGGAAAAGAATGGCACTTACCAGGCTTGATTTCCCCGACCCGCTTACGCCCGTGATAACCGTAAAGGTATTCAGAGGGAACTTCACGTCTATTCCCTTCAGGTTATTTTCCCTGGCACCTTTGATTTCCAGGTAGTTATTCCATTTTCTACGTTGTTTTGGAATGGCAATTTTATCCAGGCCATTCATGTATCGTGCAGTGAGGCTCTTCTGCTCCTTCAGAAGATCTCTGTGATTGCCCTGGAATACCACTTCCCCCCCGTGTCGCCCGGCCATGGGCCCCATATCGATCACATGATCGGCCGATCGGATAATCTCTTCGTCGTGCTCCACAATTAATACCGTATTGCCCAGTTGCTGCAGTTCCCGAAGTACATGAATCAGCTGATCTGTATCGCGGGAATGAAGACCGATGCTGGGTTCATCAAGAATATACAGGGACCCGACCAGGCTGCTACCCAGGGATGTGGCCAGATTGATTCGCTGACTCTCTCCACCTGAAAGGGTAGACGAAAGACGGTTCAGCGTCAGGTAGCCAAGTCCAACGCTTGTCATAAAGCCAAGCCTGCTGTTGATCTCCTTCATCAGCCGCTCAGATACCGCCAGTTCCTTTTTTGAAAGCTTAAGCTGAGAAAAAAACGCTTTCAGCTCAGCAATGGGCATCCTCACCAATTCGCTGATGGTGCGATCACCAACTCTGACATAAGCTGCCTCTTTTCTCAGCCTGCTCCCATGGCACTCCGGACAGTCTGTTTTACCCCGGTAACGGGATAACATGACCCGGTATTGAATCTTATATTTCTTTTCCTCCAGGTGGTCAAAAAAACGCCTGATGCCCCTGATGGAGCGATTCCCGTTCCAGAGGAGCTGACGCTGTTCGTCACTAAGCTGGTAGTAGGGCGTATGTATGGGAAAGTCGAATTGTTCTGCCTTCATGATCAACTTCTCCTTCCAGCGCTTCATCTTCTCACCTTTCCAGCAAACCACGGCATCATCATAAATGGACAGACGCTTATCGGGAATCACAAGATCCTCATCGATCCCCATGACCTTTCCATAACCTTCACAGGTGGGACAGGCCCCAACTGGATTGTTAAAACTGAACAGGTGCTCGGTGGGCTCTTCGAACTCCATTCCATCAGCCTCAAAACGCGTGGAGAATTCTTCGGATTGTCCCGATTCCGGATCCCAGATCATGCAGTGTCCGTGACCTATCTGCAAGGCCGTCTGAACCGAATCGCCGTAACGACTTACCGATTCTGTATCATTCTGCACCACAATCCGGTCGATAACCAGGTGAAGCAGGTAGTTTCCCCCATTGCTTTTTGTGCCCTTAAGTGATTCAAGTTCAACAATTTTTTCTTCGATCCTGGCCCGGGTCATGCCCTGCTGGATGAAGATATCAAGCTGGTAATCCAGTTCTTTCTCCTGGTTCAGACAAACCGTTGAGAGTATCACAAGCCGTCGGTCCTTCTTTTGCCTGAGAATATAATCGACCACATCCGTCACAGAATGCCTTTTTACAACCCTTCCCGAAACAGGTGAGTAGGTGGTACCGGCCCTGGCATAAAGCAGTTTTATATAATCATAGATTTCCGTGGAGGTTCCAACCGTAGATCTGGGATTGCGTGAATTAACGCGCTGTTCCAGGGCCACAGCCGGGGGAATCCCATGAATCAGATCCACATCCGGCTTGTCGATTCGTCCCAGGAACTGCCTTGCATAGGCCGAAAGGCTCTCCACATACCTCCTTTGACCTTCTGCATAGAGGGTATCAAAAGCCAGGGAGCTTTTTCCTGAACCTGACAGGCCGGTTATCACCACCATCTGGTCGCGCGGAATTTTTAATTCCACGTTCTTCAGGTTATGAACCCGGGCTCCTTTTATATGTATCTCCTGATGGTCTATGCCTGGAATTTTTACAGCGCAAAAATACTATATTTTGCATTAAGAATTATTTTTACTTAATTGCAGTCAGCAAAACACTAAAAAAAACCTGCCTATCGATACACCTTTACGCTTAACCAACACTTACAAGCGTTTTGAAATACAGCTCAGCAAGCGACCAAAATTTGGTTCAGGCTTATATCAAAGGTGATCATTCAGCTATTGAAGTCTTAATTAACAGGCACCGCAGCAAGGTGTATACCTATATTCTTCTTACAATTAAGAATCAGCAGCTGGCTGAAGATCTCTTCCAGGAAACCTTCATAAAGGTAATTCAATCTCTCAGAAGTGGTAAATACAAAGACAATGGGAAATTCCTCTCATGGGTCATACGGATTGCCCACAACCTGGTCATTGATCACTTCAGGAAAGAAAAACAGATGAATGCCATCTCCAATGACGATTCTGAAGTGGACCTGTTTAACAGTAAAAAGCTCTCCGACAGTAATATTGAAGAGCTTATTATTGATGGTCAGATCAAATCAGAAATCCGCACCCTGATCAACGAACTTCCTGATGATCAAAGGGAAGTGGTTCTGCTCCGGCATTACGGGGGGCTCAGCTTCAAAGAAATAGCAGATCAGACCGATGTGAGCATCAACACTGCCCTGGGCAGAATGAGGTACGCACTGATCAATCTTCGAAAGCTTATCCAGGAGAAGAAGCTCTCCCTTACCGTTTACTGATAAAGTTTAGCACTTTTTTACAATAATCTGGCAGGTAGGGCGTTTATAAGGAAAACCTAACCAAAAATGCCTATGGTAAAAGTGTATACTCTATTTCACCGGGTGGATGGTTTTGAAGAACCAGAGCTGTCTTTCTCACACCCGGACATGCTGAATCAGGAACTTGGGGATCAGTTTTTAAGTAAACTGCTGAGTCCGCTCGTCCATGATCCTGGTGAAGAACTGGTGAAAACCATTTTAAAGAAAATCTGAAGAGGGGCCGTTAAGGCCCCTTTTTTATTCCATAATATTTCTTTCGGCACTCCCACTCGGCGCTTAAAATCGTGGCTTCGCCACTATTTATAGGCGCTGTCGTTGGGACTACCTTCAAGAATAGAATAAAAAAAAGACCTACCGGCCCTCTTCGGATTTTCAGAGGTGGCGGAGGGAGATGGCGGAAGTGATATGGATGGCTGCTGTTTCGGTCCGTAATCTGGATTTTCCAAGGTGAAATGGGACATAACCGGACTGAAGTGCACCTGAGATCTCCTCTTCCGTAAAATCGCCCTCGGGCCCTATCATGAATGTGTAGTTTCCCGAACGCTCCAGATCATTGATACTTCGCCTTTCCTGGGGGTAGCAGTGGGCGATACCCAGGCTTCCCTTCCTCGCTGCTCCCAGGAACTCCTCGAAATTTGTTGGTTTATTCAGCGTCGGCTTATAGGCTTTCAGGGACTGCTTCATGGCGGAGACCAGGATCTTTTCCATGCGCTCCATTTTCAGCTGTCTTCGTTCACTTCGTCTGCAGATCAGGGGCGTTATTTCAGAAATCCCGATCTCAGTTGCCTTCTCGAGAAACCACTCAAAGCGATCCAGGTTCTTGGTGGGAGCTACTGCCAGATGCAATGAATATGGCAGGGGCTGGTAAGCCTGTATGCTGTTTTCGATCTTCAGGATGCAGCGCTTCGGATGATCATCCGCGATGCTGGCCTCATACCAGCCTCCCCTTCCATCCACCACGATCACCTTGTCACCTCTGGCCAGCCTGAGCACACGAATGGCATGTTTTGACTCCTGTTCTTCCAGGTAAAATTGTTCACCCTGTTCCTGTGGATTGTAAAATAGATGCATTATTCAAATTTGAACCTAATTTAGTAATTTAAGCGTCCAAAGCCCACACCCATGTTTAGAATAGGAGTTCTGTCGGATACACATGGCTTTTATGATCCCAGGATAGCAAGCTATTTTGGAAAATGCGACGAAATCTGGCATGCAGGAGATATAGGTGATTATGATGTGATCCTTAAACTAAACCTTATTGCACCGGTGATTGCAGTATTCGGGAATATCGACGGACATCCGATCCGGTCCAGGTATCCGGGTCACCAGCGTCATCTGCGTGAGGGGCTGGATATATGGATGACCCATATCGGGGGGTATCCGGGAAACTACGATGCCCGGGTAAAACCGGGAATTTCAGAAAAGCCACCTGGTCTGTTTATCTCCGGGCATTCGCACATACTCAAAGTAATGCCCGATAAGAAACATGGTTTTCTTCATATTAATCCAGGTGCTGCCGGTCGCAACGGACTCCATAAAGTGAGAACCCTGGTCCGCTTCGAAGTGGAAAAGGGCCGAGTGGGGAATCTGGATGTTATTGAGCTGGGGAAACGCTCCGGGGCCTGATTAAGGCTACTGGTCCTCAAATTCCAGAAAGCGGTTTATAAACAGGTCCAGTCTCCTGCGGGCGGCCAGACTGTAAACATAGGGGGCCTGCCCCACCCTTCCTTTAATTCTTCTGTCTCCTTCTTTAAGGTCAAAAATGATCTCGTTGAACTTCCGGTTTGACGACAGAACCTGCAGTCCTCCCGGAGAATATGCAATGTAATACCAGGTCTGATCATCCGCTCTCAGATAGATATCGAAAACATCACCCGAGCCCCTTTCAACAAGTTCAACATAAGCTTCCACCTTCTTGTTTACCTGGATATCACCAATGTTCCCGATTCCAACCATGCCCTTATAACGAAATGAACGGGAATCCTGGTTCCATTTCAGGGGCAGATCACTAAAAAAGATGCTGTGCTTCCAACTTGGGGGAATCTCATCATAAGCCCCCGTCAGACCAAGCTGCTGCTCCAGTTTGTTGGCCATCTCCCTTCCAAGCAGGTCCTTCATGGCCAGCAGGTAGCGGGGACTAAACAGATCGACTGGCTCCAGGTAGGGCAGGCTGTCGATTTCCGCACCCATCACCTGCAGTGCTTCTTCAGAAAATGGAAAATCCATTCCCAGTATCAAATGGGCGTCAAATTCGCCACTCTCAATCTGGTGACTTGCATTCCCGGTCGACTTCATAGTTACAAGACCATAATCCAGGTTCAGATTCACAGGTCCTTCGCTGTAAACCCGGCATCTTTCCGTCTCTAGCCTCATGTAGGCCCCCGGCCAGGTCGGATCGGCCAGTTTCTCCACTGTGGAGATCATATAATCTTCCCTGTCCGGATCATAGATCAATTCACCGCTTGCAGAGCTAATGTTGGCATCGAAATAGTCTTTTCTCCCGGAGAGGAAGGTGGAATAAATATGGGTGGAATCCCTTGTTATCATAGTCCCCGAGAAGATCTTGTTCAGATCAGTGTCCTGCATTTGTTCCGGAATGGGGATGTGAATATCAGCCGGATCAATGGCTGAGGTAAAGCGCAGCCAGGACTTCCCGATATCACAATCATGCACCAGCCTGATTCCCCCGTCAAATGTCAGAAAGGATGTATCTGCCGAGAGTTGCACCTCTCCCTGAAAATCAAAATAGGGACTTAGCATAAAGGGATCATCTTCAGCTATTTTACCTGTGGATAAGGTGAGTATGGAAGTGTCCACCCAAATCTTGTCAAAATAGATCTGATGGCTGTTCCCAAAAGCATCCAGGTAATCATAATAGCCCGATCCTTTGTAGTTCTTAGCCCCATCAATGCCAATGTCTGCATTGTAAAGTAAATACTGACGATTCACCTGATTGGCCAATACCTTTGCATCATTCAGCAGGCTCATGGTGGCCCTGTAACCGATATCAAGTCTTTTCTCATCGGGGAATACATAAGCATCCGCTACCTTGATGAACGGAATCCCGGCCGCATGCAGCAACCTTGTCCCGTAATCATATATGGCCTTCGTGGAGACAAAATTAAGACTGTCCTGCTGGGGATGTACCGACCAGTAGGTAGGTCCATTGGTTCTCAGGGAGTCAATACCAATATCCACATTATTTTCCGGCAGAACCTTCTCCTGGGACAGGGCTACCTGATTCTTGTCCATATACCAGGTGATTTGATCCAGGCGGGTATTATATAGGTTGTATGGGAACTCGATTAAAGTTGCATCTCCGGTGGCCCTGAAATCTCCCATGCGTTGATCCAGATCCACAAAAATACTTACGTCATTGGTAAGAAAGGGAATCTCATCAAAATTACCGGCCGACAACCTTACCCCTGAGGAATCGGCACGAAGTGTACGGTACCCATAATGAAACAGATCCGATTCAAAGCGGGCATCCGGAAATCCTGTGACTCCATCCCCCGTAAGTCCGGCAGGAGAAAGTGCAAGATTGCCCGCATGAAAAATACTGTCATTGTAAATGCTGAAGACTTCTTCCACCCTGGAAATTTCAAGCAGGTTTTTCTCGGGGAAAAGCTTTAAATCTGCAACAGAGTTTTCTACCCAGGGATTCTCTACTCCCTCAGTCTGCTCACGCAGGAGGAAACTGCGTGAGCGGGTCATCATGGAGTCGGGGTGCATATAAAACAGATCCGAAGCGGTGGAGGAGCTTAGATAATCAAAGGATCCATACCCACGCAGGCCCCCGCTGCTCATTTCAATATCATTATAAAAGGTCCCGATCCCCCCATACAGACCAATTCCCTCTTCTGCAGTCTCCATAAAGAATCCAAGAGAGTTATCGTCCCGCAGTGTCATTTCCATTTCCAGTGGAGGCAGAATGCCGGCTGAGATAAAGGTCCCCTGTGGTGCAATGGCTTCGGGACTGAAATTGTCAAGACTGTCAATGGTAAAGGGTTCAAGCTGGAAATAGAAATCTTCTCGATGATAAACCCCGTTTTGAATGCCTGGGTCATCAAAGTATATGTAAGATCCTCCCATACTTGTGAATGAGGGGTACTGGGGGAAATTTTGAAGTCCGGATTTATTCTGCGGATCGTCAATCAGCAACTCCCCGGTCATTTCTTCCATGGCATTTTCAATACGCTCCAGAACGGGCTCACCATATTCATTGTATTCATTGGTAAGGATAGAAATCTTAAGCGAATCAATTTGTTGCATCGCTATTTTGAATTCATCATAATTAAAAAAGAAATTCTTCCCGGAAAACTGGAACAATCCCGCATCCACAATTCCATCAAACTGAAAAGATCTGTTTCGTTTCATGGTAACTCGATTCTCGGTGGGCACCAATCTTACATTCTGCGAATCGCTAAGATAAATGGCAGGAATTCCCGATATGGTCAGGTCCCGGGTATACAGATCCAGATGGGCATTGGATGCTCCCTCGAGCCTTGAGATGAACCTGATCACATCGTAGTCCCTCTGACGCATGGAAGCACTAATGTAATCAAAGGTCTTTTGTCGTACGGTGATCAGGTCCTTGCTGTCATCATAGTAAACAAAGCCAAATTTTGCCAGCCCCATGAGCAGGTGACGAACCTGGTAATGCGGGTATCCGATGAAGTGGGCATAATTTGGCATGGCAAAGGTCCTTCCTCCAAGCATATTTGAATAGGTGTAGAGCTGAGCCAGCGGGTGCTCAATATCCATACCCTGCAGCGCAAGGAAAAATTCGTAATCGAAAAAGGTATTTGATTCAAAGGTAGCCCGGCCAACCGAGGTTCCCTCCAGGGCCTGCAATTTCATAAAAGACTCGCCCCTGGTCCACGAGAGCTCATCGAAATTCATATCAATGTTATGATAAGAATTAGAGTACGGGCCCTTCGACTTAAAATCTTCCGTTTTATTGAGGCGCAATAAATCCTTGGTCACATCAAAAGAGAGTTCCAGGTCGGGGTGGAAGATAGAATCCTGTCCGAAATAGATGGAAATCGCAGCATGGGGCGCCCTGATCATACGGCCATTCATCGCTACTCGCTTGGTTTCAGCTCTCAACCGGAGAGTGTCGTCGGCAAAAATCTCCAGCATGGCTGGTTCTCCTCCCACCTCTGAACCCAGCAGATTAGCCCCCTCAATGGCAAGTCCGCCACTATAATTAACTCCCGGAACAAAATCATCAACTCTGTATGAACTCTTATAGGAGAGAAACTTCGGAAAGGCGATGGAAGAGAAGTCCTTGATGATTGTAACTTTATCTTCCAGCTTCCCCAGGGCAATCCCCTCAAAAAGAGCAGGGTAATAGAGTTTTACCGAGTCCGCGGTGTAACCGGGAGTCTTCAGGTTGATCGTATACTTATCCAGCTGGGCATTCATCTCATTCTCCGGCATACCGGCCCGCTCCCAGGTCACCATTCCTCTGGAACCATACCAGTGCAGTTCGATGGGATCAATATATCCTGTTGCATTCTTTATCTGTATGAAATCCCTGTCGAAGTAACAGGCGACCACTACATCTTCAAATTTCACTGTCAGTTTATCATCCGTATGGAAGCTGAATGTGGGAGTAGAAACCCTCCAGGTCACCGAGTTAGTGCTGTAAAATATATTATCCTCCAGGAGGGAGAGAGACAGGGATAACAATTGATCAATGGCAGCCATGGAAGCATCATCACGTCTCAACAGGAGGGTGAGTCCCTCCAGCCATTCATCATAACCATGAAATATTTTGTCCTCTGTGAAAAACTCCATCATGATGCGCTGATACTTGATGAAATGAGGTCTGGGTCTGCATTTTCGGGTCAGCAAGAGATTTGACACCTCAATAATCTGAAGCTGCTGTTCATAGGAAAGAGAATCATAAACATGCAGGAAACGGTAAAAATCAGGCATTTCTGAGGACTCAAGGTGAGTCCCCGTAAAGGTGGTTAATTCTGAAACATACTGACCGGTATCCCTGGTAAACTCACGAATGGACTGTGCATGTAACAGACCGGCCACAAGCAGCAGGCAGAGCGTTATTATAACTTTCTTCATGCTTTCAGATCAAGGTTCTCTTGCTTAATAAAGGTGAGAGAAATCCAGTTGGCCTCCTCTCCTGTACTTGTATGTTTCAGACCACAGCGGTAGGCCTCATTTAAAACATATTGCACATCCTCTGCAAGAATGCCGCTGATTATCATACGGCCCTGTTCACTGAGATGTTTCGTATATACAGACATATCCCGGACAAGGGTATTCCTGGTAATGTTGGCAAGAATCATATCAAATTTATCCTGATGGAGAATACTAACATCACCGAGCCTCACATCCATGGCGGTGGTCCCGTTTCTTCTTATATTCTCAAGTGCATTCTCATAGGCCCACTGATCGTTGTCCACTCCCAGCACCCACGCAGCACCCAGGTAGCATGCATAAATCCCCAATACACCGGTACCACAACCCATGTCGAGTATCCGTTTCCCCTTCATGGGATGATTCCCCATCTCCCTGATCATCAACTTTGTGGTATGATGATGCCCGGTTCCAAAGGACATCTTAGGCTCGATGACCAGGGTGCATTCGATATCCTCTGAAGAATCATGGAAGGGTGCCCTGATCAGCACCCTTCCATCTATTAGTACCGGGCTAAATTTCCGCTCCCACTCCTCGTTCCAGTTCTGATCTTCGGTCCTGTGGAATCTGAATTGCAGCTTGATATTCATACCAGCAAGCTCATCAATCAGCTGGTTCAAATCTTCGGGCAGGTAAAGTTCCTCTTCAATAAACGCCTGAATATCATCCTCACCCTCCACAAATCCTTCAAATCCAATCTGCCCCATTTTTGCATAAAGGATCTCCTTTTCAGTGCTGGTCCATGATCTGGCCGGTATGATGAATTCAAGATATGCCATAAAGGCTGGGTGGGCTAATATGCATTCACGATTCCCACAAAGTCCTCAGCTTTCAAAGCTGCACCTCCAATAAGCCCCCCATCCACATCGGGATTTGCAAAAAGCTCTGAAGCGTTTGAAGGCTTACAACTTCCACCATAGAGGATGCTCATGTTCTCAGCCACTTCCCCGTCAAACAATTCCACCAGCAGCTCTCTTATAAACTTGTGCATTTCCTGAGCCTGATCCGGTGTGGCAACAACACCTGTACCAATGGCCCATACAGGCTCATAGGCAATCACAAGCTTGCTCATATCCTCCTTGGACAGATCAGCCAGGCCAACGGTGAGTTGTTCCCTGATTACATCAAAGTGTATGCCTTTTTCACGCTCTTCAAGCACCTCGCCGCAGCAAAAAATGGGTTTCAATCCCTTTGTAAGAGCAAGCCTGGTCTTCTTGTTTAACAAGGCATCATCCTCATTGTAATAGGAACGCCTTTCAGAATGTCCGATAATGACATATTCCACTCCCACTGAAACAAGCATATCGGGTGATATTTCCCCGGTATAGGCACCGGATTCCTCTGAAGCACAGTTCTGTGCACCTAGCTTAACGCCATCAATCATGTCGTTTACTCTGCTGAGGTGGGTGTAGGGAGGCGCAATGATTACCAATGCATCGCTTTGCTTTTCCTTCTCCAGTTTTTCAACTGCCTTGGCAAGTTCCATTCCGTCTTTCAGAAGGGTATTCATTTTCCAGTTTCCTGCAACAATTTTCTTTCTCATTTTAATTCTCTGTTAATGATTCTTATTTAAAAATAGTAAAACTCTTAATACACCATTGACTCACAGCTATTTATAGTTTCAACGGCGAAACATAGCCTGCTAGCAGGATAAGCGCCAGTATGGACAGGATAAAGGCCAGCTCCACTCCCCTTTCCTGCTTTCTTGCTTCTTCCTTCAATACTAATTCCGGAATATAACGATCAAATTCAAGCACATCAAAGGAGAAATCATCATAGGCTCCGGCATCCATCAGCAGCTGGGTTTCTTCATCCATTGGTGCAGATGCATTTCCAAGCAGCTCCGGCCAATCCGGATCCAGCTCTTCCAGATGTGGGAAATCCCTGAATGCCCATTTGCCCAGGATGGCTCCGTTTCTCAACAGCATAAATCCCGGGTTGGATCGAACAATGGTTTTTAACATGATCTCATCCCCGGCCAGAAACGGATAGCCAAGATCCAGCTGTTCGGAAATAGACTCCACCTCTGCGGTAGTGGTAGCGCTTACTGCATAAAAAGAAAAGTCACTTGCAAAGATCTCAAGCTGTGACCATTCTTTTGCTTTGATCAAAGCTGCCTCGTCTGCATTTTTCAGGTCATAACTAATCAATAAAAGGCTGTATCCCTCATCGGAAAGGATCTCATCCACCAGATCGTATCCAAATTCATCCATAATGGCAAAATCATGAATCGGTGGTTCATAACCTCGCTTCAGCAGCTTCGATTCGCTGGTCACAAATTCCCACTGAAGGGTATCTTTCGGGTAATCCTCCATGGTAAAGGCGACCTCCTTTCCACTTTCCCTGTTCTTGTAAATCAATGTGGTCACATATTCGTCAACAGGCATTCCCTCAGGAATTTCCATCTCTTCACTGATAAGGGTGCCCACATCATAGGGCCTGAAATCAATCAAAGGCAGATGCCTGTAGTTCCAGAAAGAAAAGAGTGAAGCAAGAACAAACAGGCTCCCTACCACGAGCCATTCCTTGATGGCTGAGGGTCCGGCACTCTCTTTGTTCCTGGAGAAATACAGAATCAGGACAAAAACCATCAGCACCAGATTCTTAAAGAAAGTCTCCCAGTTGCTTAGAATCAGGGCATCCCCAAAACAGCCACAATCCGAAACCGGGTTAAACAAGGCCAGAATCAATGTCAGCAAGGTGAAAAAAGACATAAACCATAACAATACCACGAACATGGTTCTTCTCCTGTAGCCAAGAATCAGGACGATCCCCAGCACCAGCTCAAATGCAGAAAGAAATATTCCCATGGGCAAGGTAAGAAACTCCAGAAAGCCCAGTTTGAATGCTGTAAAGTAATCTGCAAATTTATAGGCGGATCCAAGCGGATCAACAGCCTTAACAAAACCGCTGAAGATGAATACCACCCCCACAATTAAACGACTTAGAAAACGAATGTACTTCATCACTGCAACTTTATATTTTTAATTAGCAGATTGGAAATATTATCTGGAGATCGCATGGCGCCTTCAGCATCCATGCAATCGATAATCTTCAGGTCATCCACATGTTTCTGAAGAGAAAGATATTCCTGCCGGACCAGTTCCTGGAAATCCAGATTCTCCTCATGAATATCCCGCTCTCCTTTTAAGTAAGCCCGATCCTCCCCGTTTCGTGCCACATTCAGCTGTTTCCTGGTAAACTCAAAGGGCACATTCAGATAAAGATTCAGATCGGGCCTGGGAAGTTTATTGTATCCAAATTCTAATTCCAGGATCCAGTCCCTCAGGCTTTCCCTTTCTTCCCTCTTGCCCAGCTTCGCACATTGAAAGGCAATATTCGAATATACATAGCGGTCCACAATCACCAGCTTCCCCTGGTCCATCCATTGCCTGATCTGTGAGGAAGCATCGCTCCTGTCTCCGGCAAAAATCAAAGCTACCAGGTAGGGGTCTACCTGTTCATTGGCTCCCATTTCGCCCCGCAGGAACCTGGCAATCAGTTCTCCGTACACACCTTCCTCCAGTCTTGGAAAATGCAGATACTTGTATGGAACAGAACTTTGTTCAAGATATTCCCTCAAAAGTTTCAGCTGGGTGGACTTACCTGAACCATCCAATCCTTCTATTACCAGGAAACGCATGAATCTATATTGGATTATTTAGTGTATTTTTAAATCAGTTTCCAAACTTACAAAATATAGGCTCAACCTAAAGTGAATCGATGAAGAACTTCTCCACATCCGACCCTCTCTTTTCAAGGAATCTATCCCTGAACCTGGATGGAAAGATTATGGATCTCTCCACCCCACGTATCATGGGTATCATCAATACTACTCCGGATTCTTTTTATGATGGAAGCAGGGTCCCGGAAGCGGCACAGGCTGTTGAAAAGGCCAGGGAGATGATCAGTGAGGGAGCCGACATCCTTGATGTGGGAGCAGTCTCCACCCGTCCGGGCGCCCGGGAAATATCAGAGACCGAGGAACTGGAGCGCCTTTCACCTGTTTTGGAAGCCCTGCGGACAGAATTCCATGATTTCCCCATTTCGGTAGATACCTGGAGATCCGGAGTGGCCCGGGCAGTCTCCGAAAGGTTCGGCGTTCAGCTAATCAATGATATTTCAGCAGGAGTCCTTGATCCGGATATGTTTTCAACCATGTCCAAACTGGGGATCCCCTATATTATCATGCACATGCAGGGAACCCCGGCCTCCATGCAGGACGATCCTTCCTATGAGAATGTCGTGGACGAGTTGCTGCAATTTTTTGCTGAACGGGTGTATAAACTGAGAAAACTGGGCCTGAATGACATTATTATCGATCCTGGATTTGGATTTGGCAAAACCCTTGAACAGAACTACAGTCTTCTTGAACAATTTGATGCCTTCCGGATGTTTGAACTTCCCTTAATGGCCGGAATTTCACGTAAATCTATGATTTACAAATTATTAGAAACAGAGCCCGAGCAGGCGCTCAATGGAACAACAGCCGCCCATATGGCTGTATTGCTGAAGGGGGCCAGTCTGCTCAGGGTACATGATGTGAAGGCAGCAGTGGAAACACTGAAGATCTTCCGTCAGATTTACTAAATTTAGGCTCAGAACGCTCCCATGCTCAGTGCATTTATACATATCCGCCTGCTCGATATTATTGACATCATCCTGGTGGCCATTCTTTTTTATCAACTCTATATGCTTATCCGGGGAACAGTGGCCTATAGCATCACCCTGGGGATTGCCGCCATCTATATCTTCTGGTGGATTGTCCGGGCCATGCAGATGGAATTGCTCAGTACCATTCTGGGTTCCGTGCTGGGGGTTGGTGTAATAGCACTGATTATCGTTTTCCAGCAGGAGATCAGACGCTTCCTTATTTTTATTGGATCACGATATGTGGAAGGAAACAGAATCAGCGTGGAGAAGATCCTGAATCTGCGTTTCGAAGCCAAGGCCCAGGTAAAGATCCGGTCCATTATGAAAGCAATCATGCAATTCTCCCTTGAGAAAACTGGTGCCCTGATTGTGATCAAAAAGAAATCAAATCTGGATATGTATGCCGAAACCGGGGACGTGCTGAATGCCGAAACTTCCAGCAGGCTGTTTGTAAGCATATTCAACAAAACAAGTCCGCTTCACGATGGTGCTGTAATTGTGGATGGCGATAAAGTAAAGGCCGCCAGGGTCATCCTGCCGGTTACCGATAAAATGGACCTGCCTCCGGAATATGGACTGCGACACCGTGCCGGACTGGGTATTTCGGAGGTGACGGATTCGCTGGTCATCATTGTTTCCGAAGAAACTGGTCAGATTTCCATAGCTGAAAACGGAATCCTGCAAAAGAATATTCCCTCCAGGTTACTGAGACTGAAACTCGAAGAGGATTTTGATTAATTACTGACTCCTAAAGAGTGACTTCTCTTCTCCCCTCACCAGTCTGAGGATATTCGAACGATGTGTAATAAGAACCAGCACCACTACCACCAGGGAAAATATTCGAATGCTCAGGTATTCGGATCTGAACACCCAAATGATCCATACAGGGTAAGTGAGTACGGCAAGCATTGATCCCAGCGCAGATATCCTGGTCAGAAGGAACACCATAAGGTAGATCACCATAGCAGCAAAGGCCGCATAGGGATGAAGGGCCAGGGCGATCCCTGTAATGGTAGCCACCCCCTTTCCTCCCCTGAAGCCGGCAAAGACTGGGAAAATATGACCCACAACAGCCAGCAGGCCCAGTCCGATTTTCAAAAGCATCCAGGTCTCCGATCCGGGACCGACCTCATGCTGCAGCAGCACCAGGTTTACTGCAAGGTAGCCTTTTAACATATCCAGAAGCAACACGGCCGTTCCAATGGGTTTACCCAGAATACGAAAGGCATTGGTGGCACCGGCATTTCCACTTCCATGCTCCCGCAAGTCGGTTCCTTTGAGGGCTCTGCCCAGCCATACAGATGTGGGGATGGAACCCAAGAGGTAGGCAGCCGGTAATATTATGAGAATCCAAATCATACTTCAAAAGTAAAGAAAACAAAAAACTCCTGGATTATTTCGAGCAGGTTCATGTAGCATTAGTCGCAGATACTCCTGTCACCTCGGCATTATCGGATCTATATAAGGTGATGACCGTCAACATCAGAAATTACAATTACAAGCTGTACTCCTCCACGGACGCTGCTCGTAATTGGTTGAAAATGTGTATGTAGGAATTCCTCCTACAGCTGCGGACCTGCTGCAACCAGCGCCTTGCCTTCCTCGTTATCGGTAAATTGTTCGAAATTGCTTATAAAGCGCTGTGACAGGTCTCTTGCTTTCCTGTCCCATTCAGCCGGGTCGGCATAAGTGTCCCTGGGGTCCAGGATCCCGGAATCCACATCATGCAGCTCTGTAGGAGCCTCCAGGTTAAAATAAGGAATCATCTTCGTAGGAGCATGGTCTATGGAGCCATCCAGGATGGCATCTATGATTTTTCGGGTGTCTTTGATGGAGATTCTTTTACCAGTTCCGTTCCATCCGGTATTTACGAGATAGGCAGATGATCCGGTTGCGTCCATACGTTTCACCAGTTCCTTCCCGTACTGAGTGGGATGAAGCGTGAGAAAAGCAGCTCCAAAACAGGCTGAAAATGCCGGAACCGGTTCGGTAACCCCCCTTTCAGTACCAGCAAGTTTTGCTGTAAATCCGGAAAGAAAATGGTATTGGGTCTGATCATGAGTCAGCTTCGATACGGGGGGCATCACGCCAAACGCATCGGCAGTAAGGAAAATAACTTTACTGGCATGACCAGCTTTTGAAATCGGCTTAACAATATTATCAATATGGTAAATCGGATAACTTACCCTGGTATTCTGCGTTTTCGAAGCGTCATGAAAATCGACTTTACCATCATCGGCAACCGCCACATTTTCCAGGAGAGCATCGCGTTTTATGGCATGATAGATATCCGGTTCACTCTCCTCACTCAAATCGATGGTTTTGGCATAGCATCCGCCTTCAAAGTTAAAAATGCCATCGTCATCCCAGCCATGCTCGTCATCTCCAATAAGCGCCCTCTTGGGATCAGTGGAGAGGGTGGTCTTTCCGGTACCGGACAATCCGAAGAAAATAGCTGTTTCACCATCTTTCCCAACATTGGCTGAACAATGCATGGCAGCGATCCCCTTAAGTGGCAGATAATAGTTCATGATAGAAAAGATTCCCTTCTTCATCTCTCCACCGTACCAGGATCCCCCAATCACCCCCATACGTTCGCTTAGGTTAAAGAATACAAAAACCTCAGAGTTGAGCCCCTGTTCTTTCCACTTGGGATTCACTGTTTTTGCAGCATTCAACACAACAAAATCGGGTTCAAAAACAGCCAGTTCATCTTCGGTGGGACGAATAAACATGTTTTTTACAAAATGCGCCTGCCAGGCCACCTCCATGATGAACCGCACCCTCAGGCGGCTGTCTTCATTGGCACCACAGAAACAATCCACTACAAAAAGGCGTTTGCCTGTGAGCTGACTGGAGGCAAGCTTTAAACCATGCTCCCAGAGATCTTTGGTAATGGGTTTGTTATCGGAAGTTTTAGCCTTTTCGGATTTCCACCAGACTGTATCCCTTGAGCTAGCATCCATCACCACATACTTATCTTTTGGGGATCGGCCTGTAAAAACACCTGTGTCTACCTTCACAGCACCAAACTCACTCTCCACCCCCACTTCAAATCCTTCAAGTGCCGGGTTCATTTCCTCTTCGTACAATTGTTCGTAGGAAGGATTGTAGACCACATCACTTATTCCGGTGATTCCATACTGATCAAGTTTCAATTTATTCAAAATATCTGCCATAATGTTTGTTGTTTTAAGCGGGCGCCTTGTTTTGGCTTCAATCTAAAAGTAATACAGGGGAGATTCTCTAAAAATTGCTACACTAATATCCAAAAAAAAAGCGGCAAAATCAAGTTTTGCCGCTTTATTGATATGATTAAATGATCGTTCGATCAGGTTACCTCAAATTGGCCTGAGCTGCTGCCAGTCTGGCGATGGGTACACGGAAGGGTGAACAACTTACGTAGTTCATTCCAACGCGGTGACAGAATTCAACTGATTCCGGGTCTCCGCCGTGCTCTCCACAGATACCTACCTTAAGATCGGCTTTTGTTGAACGTCCTTTGCTTACGCCCATTTCAACCAGTTGACCAACACCTTCCTGATCCAGGGTCTGGAAAGGATCATTCTTCAGCAATCCCTTCTCCACGTAGATGGGCAGGAATTTACCAGCATCATCCCTTGAGTAACCAAAGGCCATCTGGGTCAGGTCGTTGGTTCCAAATGAAAAGAACTCAGCATGCTCAGCAACCAGGTCAGCAGTCATTGCAGCCCTTGGGATCTCGATCATGGTACCCACCTGGAAGTCACACTTGGCGCCCTTCTCTTCGAACACTTTCTCGGCGGTGGATCGGATGATCTCTTCCTGCATTTTAAACTCCTGCCAGGTACCAATCAATGGGACCATGATCTCGGGACGTGCATCCACACCTTTCTTGGTGAGGTTTACAGCAGCCTCGATAATGGCTCTTGCCTGCATCTCAGTGATTTCTGGATAGGTATTACCCAGGCGGCAACCACGATGTCCCAGCATGGGATTGAATTCGTGAAGATCTTCAACCAGTGCCTGGATATCAGCTACGGTAATTCCCATTTCGTCGGCCATAACCTTCTGGTTGGCTTCATCATGGGGAACAAACTCGTGCAGAGGCGGATCCAGCAGGCGGATGGTAACGCCATAACCCTGCATGGCTTCCAGGATACCTTCAAAATCCTCGCGCTGATAAGGCAGCAGTTTATCAAGGGCCTTGCGGCGATCTTCCTCTGTGGTAGCAAGGATCATCTCCCTCATGGCCTTGATACGGTCTCCTTCAAAGAACATATGCTCGGTACGGGTCAGTCCAATACCTTTGGCTCCAAAATCACGAGCTACCTGTGCATCGTGCGGACTGTCAGCATTGGTGCGAACATCCATCCTGGTGTGCTTTTCAGCCAGATCCAGAATGGCACCGAAGTCACCACTCAGCTCGGGATCGATGGTTCCCACTTTTCCATCCAGTACATTACCGGTGGAACCGTTCAGGGAAATCCAGTCTCCTTCTTTAAAAGTTTTTCCAGCAGCAGTCATGGTGCGAGCTTTGTAATCGATCTTCACGCCACCTGCTCCGGATACACAGCATTTACCCATTCCGCGGGCTACTACAGCTGCGTGGGAAGTCATACCTCCACGTGCGGTCAGGATACCCTTGGCAATGTTCATACCTTCCAGGTCCTCGGGAGAAGTCTCGATTCGACACAGAATAGATACGGGATACTTATCAGCCTCATCGGCAAAGAATACAACCTGTCCTGTGGCTGCTCCCGGAGATGCAGGAAGTCCCTGCGCAAGAACTGTAGCTTTGGCAAGTTCAGCTTTATCAAATACGGGGTGAAGCAATTCGTCCAGTTTGGCAGGCTCCTGACGAAGCAGGGCAGTTTTCTCGTCCAATTTGCCTTCACGAAGCATGTCCATGGCAATTTTCACCATGGCTGCACCGGTACGTTTCCCGTTACGGGTTTGCAGCAACCAGAGTTTGCCTTCCTGAATGGTGAATTCCAGGTCCTGCATATCTGAGAAATAATCTTCCAGTTTCTGCTCGGTCTCATGCAGTTCGGCATATACTTCAGGCATAACCTCTTCCAGTGATGGAAATTCAGCTGCACGCTCTTCTTCACTTACTTTGGCAAGCTCTGCCCACCTGAGTGAACCTTCTTTGGTGATCTGGCGGGGGGTGCGAACACCGGCTACCACATCTTCGCCCTGTGCATCGATCAGGTATTCACCATTGAAGATATCTTCTCCGGTTCCTGCGTCGCGGGTAAAAGCTACACCGGTTCCGGAAGTTTCTCCCATATTACCATATACCATGGCCTGAACATTTACGGCGGTACCCCAGTCACCAGGAATCTGGTTCATGTTGCGGTAGTACTGAGCCCTTGGAGTTTCCCAGCTGTCAAAAACAGCCATTACAGCGCCCCAGAGTTGTTCCCAGGGATCGGTGGGGAAGTCATGGCCGGTCTGCTTCTTAACAGCAGCCTTGAATTTCTCCACCATTTCTTTCAGGTCCTCTACGGTAAGTTCATTATCATTCTCCACACCACGTGCCTCTTTCAGCTCCTCCATGATCTCCTCGAAAGGATCAATATCTTCTTTGGATTCGGGCTTCATTCCCAGAACCACGTCGCCGTACATCTGCACAAAGCGACGATAGCTGTCCCAGGCAAACTTCTCGTTTCCTGTCTTGTTGATCAGACCCTGAACAGCATTCTCGTTCATACCCAGGTTCAGTACGGTGTCCATCATACCAGGCATGGATACACGAGCACCTGAACGGACGGAAAGCAGGCAGGGATTCTCGTCGCTTCCGAAACCTGTTCCCATAATATCTTCTACACTCTTAACAGCAGCCTCTACTTCTGCTTTGATCAGCTCAACAACTTTGTCCTGACCCAGCTTATTATATTCAGTACAAACTTCAGTGGTAATAGTAAACCCCGGGGGTACAGGAACACCAATCAGGTTCATCTCTGCAAGGTTGGCACCTTTTCCACCCAGTAAGTTCTTCATGTCGGCTTTACCTTCGGCTTTTCTGTCCCCAAAAGTATAAACGCGTTTTACATTTGACATTGGAAATTTTCTTTTAGTTATTAATAATGAGTTATTTATATGAAATACCTTTAAATTTTAAAGACACAAAGGTACCTAAAAAATAGATAAAAATTGTTCTAAATAATGTTAATTAAGGGAAGGGCCCTATCTGCCGAACTGCCTGATAGCCTCCAACATGGCCAGCACATTTTCCAGAGGAACATTGGCCTGCATGTTGTGAACGGTATTGAAGACAAATCCGCCACCCGGAGCCAGTATTTCGCACTG
>Ga0180436_10000899_pt1 | contig 29764 bp, 24 predicted proteins | sample SS_ome_2_FD_132434 | JGI IMG/M metagenome (GOLD analysis project Ga0180436, IMG submission 132434) | Hypersaline lake sediment archaeal communities from the Salton Sea, California, USA - SS_3_S_2 metaG | ecosystem: Environmental > Aquatic > Non-marine Saline and Alkaline > Hypersaline >... | reverse complement strand
GTTTCACCCGCAGTATATTTCTCGAGCCTGGCAAGTGCTGCCAGCAGCGCGTCACCTTTCAAACTTACTTCAACACCGTCGCGATCGGGACAGTATACGCCATAGCGTGCATCGATCTCCTGCTTGATTTCACCGAGGTTCTTGCCGGTCGCGACCACCATGTCGAGCGCCAGCAACAAGCCGATATATGCGTCTTTTTCCGGGGTGTGGCCGATAATTGAAATACCGTCAGACTCCTCGAAATAGACGAGCGCTTTACCGATTACCGGCTTGAACTCTTTAAATCCCACCTTCGTTTCAAACAGTTCTTCCCCGACCGTTTCTGCAACGCTGTTGGCCAGGTTGGAGGTCGCGACCGTTTTCGCGACCATTCCCCGCAGCCCCTTCACTTCGTGCAGAAAATGATACGCCATCGCTCCGAACTGGTTCATACTGATTTCGACGCTTCCGTCGGTAAACCGAATCCGGTCCGCATCCGGGTCTATGATAGCGCCGATCTTGAGTGTTTTATCGGATTCTTCGAGCAGCTTCATGACCTGGGCCATATTGGCCGAGGACGGTTCCGGGGCGATACCGCCGAAGGTTACATCGGCGTTTCCGCGCAGCAGGCGCAGCCGGTTTGCGGCCGGTCCCAGAAGGCGTTCGATATGCAGCCGGGAGGCGCCGTGCACTGAGTCGATGACCAGGACCATATCATCCCGCGCCGACACCGTTTCCATGAGCCCGCGATAATCGATATGATGGAGCGCCATATTCTGGTCCACCATCTGCTGCCAGAGCGCGAACGCGTCGGTGTCGACAATCGTTCCGGCTGTTACACTTTCGGTCTCCTCTGCTGCAGCCGCCTGTATCCGCTCTCTTGATTTGCGCGTGATGATCGACGTCAGTTCCGGTGCAGCCGGCCCGCCGTCTGCGGCGTTGTACTTGTAGCCCCCATATTCGAGTGGATTGTGCGACGGGGTCAGGTTTACCGAAAATGCAGCCTGGAGCTGCAGCAGGGCTGCAGAAAGGACGCCGGTGCTCGATTCACCGCAGAGATATACCTTGAACCCGTTCTTCTGAAGCGTCCGGGCCACGCAGGTGCCCAGGATTTCTCCCCCGAACCGGTTGTCCCATCCAACCAGGCATCCACGCTCCTGCGCCTCTGCAAACGTAGCGATTCCCAGGTGCGGTTGCAGCTCCGGCGCCGTGTCGACCATTTTATACAAATCCGTGATCGCTTCGGTAACGCACGCAACCGACTTGTTGAAGACGTCCTTGCCGAGCATTCCGCGCCATCCGGACGTACCGAAGTTGATCTCGTTGTGCGGAATCCCGTCGTTGGTGATTATTTCGTCTTTGACGAGGTCGTAGGTTTGGTTTATCAGATCGGCAATCACCGGGTCGCGCTCCCGCAGCGCGATCAGTTCACGGATATACCCAAAATAATCGCTTTCCCGATGATTCCCCTCAACGATAAATTGATTTCGTAAAGCTGCCGCCTGCTGCTGCGCTCCCATGTCCTTCCTCCTTTTCCCGGCTTAGCGGTTCCTGCAGTTTTGCCGGTCAGTCTTCGTCGTCAAGTGGTTTCGCTTTATCGATAATCATCACCGGTATGTCATCAATAATTTCATAAAGCAGCCGGCACGCCCCGCAAACCAATCCGTCTTCTTCAGCAGTCAGTTCCACCGGGCCCTTGCACTTCGGGCAGGCCAGTATGTCGAGCAACTCTTTGTTGATCATGTTCACTCCCGTGTTGAGCGTATTTATTCTGTTTCCTGTATCATTTCATGGTTCCAGACCATGACAAAGATCCGGAATTATAGTATGAGTCATGTTGACTCCGCACTATCGGAATGTCAGCATAGCAAACTTATAATCAATTGTCCTGAAAATGATGGATACCGCCAATCATAGCTCAACGTTTTCCCGCACGATCGCTGATTTTAAAGTTCACCACGCCGGGATTATCGTCAAAAAAGACGACCCCGGTGCTGCCGCTTATGCCGATCGACTGCAATCCTGGCTTGCGGACCGGCAGATCAACACAACGATGAACCTGCTCACCGAGGACCAGGACCTGGCCATCATCCTGGGCGGGGACGGGACGCTTCTCCACGTTGCCGAGACCGCAGCACGCTTCGGCATTCCGGTGATCGGTATCAACCTGGGCAACCTCGGTTTCCTGACCGAACTCTCCGAGCAGGAAACCCAGCCGGCCCTGCGCAACATCATCGACGGCTCCGTGACGATGGAGTTGAGGTCGATGCTCAAGGCCAGGCTGATCCATGCCGGCACCAAAACACCGTATCGCTATGCCCTCAACGATGTCGTCATCAACAAGAATGCGACGGATCGCCTGTTGTACCTGTCCACGCAGGCGGACGAAGCGTACATCACCACGTACAAGGCCGACGGCCTGATCCTCTCCACCCCTACCGGATCGACGGCCTATTCGCTGTCCGCCGGCGGACCGCTTGTCCACCCCGGCCTGGAGACGATCCTGGTCACCCCGATCTGCCCGTTCATGCTCAGCAGCAGGCCGATCATCCTGCCGCCCGACAGGACAATCCGTTCCGAACTGATTGTCGACGACCTCGATGCCGCGGCCGACGTCATCGTCGACGGCCAGAAGCGATGGGAAATGCGCCCGGGGGACGTGCTCGAGGTTGCACGGGCGGAACACTCGCTGCAGTTGATCGTATCCACCGAAAACGATTATTTTGCGATACTGCGCAACAAGTTGAACTGGGGCAGCAAGTAAGGTTTTGGTTATTTATTTCTGCTTTTTTATGCCGTACTTTTTCATCTTGTACTGCAGCAGGCTTTTGGTGATGCCGAGCATTTCCGCCGCCCGGGCCTGAACGTGACCTGATTTTTCCAGGGCCCGATTCAGCATCCGCTCTTCAACCGTGTAGAGCACATCGTTCAGCTCCACGGAATCGGGTATGAAATTCAGGATATCGACCTCCCGGCTCCATTGCGGATTTTTGTCCACCGATACCGATTCGGGCTGCACGTCTCCGGCCTCGATTTTATCGTTGTTGCACAAAATTGCAGCCCGTTCGATGGTGTTCTCCAGCTCCCTGACATTGCCCTCCCACGGGAGGTTCACGAGAAGCCGCAGCGCCTCGGGAGAAATACTGAGGTGCTCTTTGCCCAGGTTCAGTGCACAGTTTTTCAGGAAATGATCGACCAGCAGCGGAATATCGTCCATCCGGTCGCGCAACGCGGGCAGGCCGAGATGGATGACATTGAGCCGGTAGAAAAGATCCTCGCGGAACCGGCCCAGCTGTACCTCCTCCTTCAGGTCCTTGTTGGTGGCGCTGATAATCCGCACGTCAACCTCTATGGTCTGGGTGCCCCCGACCCGCTCGAAATTCTTCTCCTGGAGGATACGCAGCAGCTTCGATTGAATAGACAGCGGTATCTCCCCGATCTCGTCGAGGAAAATTGTTCCCAGGTTGGCGGTTTCAAAACGCCCTTTGCGCAGCGCCCCCCCTTCCGATACTGCCCCCTGTTCATGGCCAAAGAGTTCACTGTCCAGCATGCTCTCGTTCAACGCTGCGCAATTTACCGTAACAAATGAATGCGTCTCCCGCGGGCTGTTCACGTGTATCGATTTGGCTACCATCTCCTTTCCGGTTCCGCTTTCTCCGGTAATCAGCACGGAGGCGTTCGTCGGCGCCACTTTTTCGATCAATTCGTAGATCTGGATCATGCGCGGATTTTTGCCGATCATCGTGTCGAAACCGGCCCGCTGGCGCATCGCCTCGCGCAGGCGCAGGTTCTCCTTGATCAGCGCATAATGGCCGATCGCGCGTTTTATGGTCGCGATCAGCTCGTCGTTTGAGAACGGCTTGGCCAGATAGCTGTAGGCCCCGGCCTGCATCGCCGCAACCGCTTTGTCCACCTCCGCATAGGCGGTGATGATAATCACCGGCAGGTCGGCGTTGAAATCCTTGACTTGGCCCATCAGGACCGTTCCGTCCTTCTCGGGCATCTGCATGTCGGTTATGACCAGATCCAGATCCGCATCCCTGACGATGCGCATGGCGTCATCGGTTCCAGGCGCGGTAAATATCTCAAAGCCCTCGTCACGCAACAGCTCGGACAACACTACGAGGTAATTGGGCTCATCATCGACGACCAGTATTGTCGGCATCGGTTTCATGCGGTTACATCTCTCCTGTTGTGATGATATCGGTCCATCCGCTCGAGCAGTTCATGCGGTACGCGCAGCCTTGCATTCCCGGCCATCGCCGTATTCGGCCTGATATCTCCATGGTAGTCGCTGCCGCCGGTCTCGACAAGATTGTAACGCGCGGCCAGACGACGAACTTTGTTGAAAAATTTTCCTTTCTGCGTCGGATAAAACGTCTCGAGGCCATCAAGCCCTTTTGTTTTCAGCTTTTTGAGCAAAACCTCGATCGCATCGATAGAACTGCTGATCTGTATCGGATGCGCGAGTACCGACAAACCGTTGCTTTCATGCAGCAGACTGATCGCTTCATCGACGTGGTAGATGTACCTGCCGACATGAGCCGGTTTGCCTTTTTTCAAATACAAATCGAAGGCCTGGTCAATGGTTTTGACGATTTTTTTGTTGACGAGCAGCCGGGCGATGTGCGGCCGACCGGTCTGGCCGGTCCTGGACAGCGCCTCCAGTTCGTCAACACTAACATCAATGCCCATGTCCTGCAATTTACCGATGATCTTGACATTACGTGTATTTCTCGATTCCTGCAGGGTTTTCAGACCGTCCTGCAGACGCTTGTTGTTCCGGTCGAAATTGTAGCCGAGCAGATGGAAGTGCGTATCGCCGTCGAATACACTTAATTCAATGCCCGGAATAACCCGCACCCCGCACGTCTCGGACGCGGCAATCGCTTCATCAGTGCCGGCCGCCGTATCATGATCGGTGATCGATACGGCCGACAGTTTTCTTTTTTCCGCCGTTTGCACAAGTTCGGTCGGAGTATACGTACCGTCAGAAAAAGTCGAGTGCAGGTGGAGATCAATCATTGTTCACGTTCACCTTATTGTTTCGCGTAAAACTATTCGGTCTGTTATGATAACTCCGGCTGCCGTACTTAGCAAGAAGCGGCCTGGACCGTACAAGACATTATGCAGACAAAAAGCCGTATCAATTCCGCCGTTATTTTCCTGATCCTCCTGCTCCTTCCGGCAACCGTGGGAGCATTCGAATCGCTGGTCTTTCCACCGCTAAGCGAAACCTCGCTGCAGGCCCATTTCCGGGCTCTGCCGCGACTGCGCGATATGCTTGAAACCCGGGGTATGGTTCTGGGCAACCGCATTTTTATCCGCATTTTCAAGCAGACCAAAGAACTTGAACTCTGGATGCAGCAGGACGGAGGTCACTACGAACTTTTCAGGACCTATAGCGTCTGCCACCACTCGGGCCGGCTCGGCCCCAAGCAGGAATCGGGAGACAAGCAAAGCCCCGAAGGGTTCTACACGATCGCACCGGGGCAGATGAATCCGTGGAGCAATTTTCACCTCTCCTTCAACCTCGGGTATCCCAACGAATACGACCAGTCGCACGACCGCACCGGGGCCGCACTGATGATTCATGGCAGGTGCTCATCCGCCGGCTGTTTTGCGATGACAGATTATTACATGGATGAAATATACACGTTGGCCAATGCGGCGCTGGCCAACGGTCAAACAGCATTTCACGTCCATATCTTCCCGTTCAAAATGACCCAGGCCAACATGGAACTCCATAAACATTCCCGCTGGGCCGGTTTCTGGAATAACTTGAAGGAAGGGTATGACCTGTTCGAAAAATATCGCCTGGTTCCGTCGGTTTCGGTGGAAAACAAGCGCTATATTTTTACCCATCAGTACGATCGCGCCAATACGCACATCAGTTCCTGATATCGTTTTCGCCCCGCCGTCACCGGTCGAGGAGTCCGCCGCGGTCAAGAATGGTGATGATGCGGCCTTCTACCCTGATCAACCCCTCATCGCTCATTTTCGCAAATATCCTCGACAACGTTTCCGGTATCGTCCCGAGCAGGCTCGCAAGCTGTCCTTTTGATACGGGTAGTTCCACCACCGCTTCATTACCCTGTTCTTCCAGGGTATACAGCAGATATCCGGCGAGACGGTCCGGGACTTCCTTGAGCGACAGATTTTCAATCTGATTGGTAAACTGCCGCAGCCGCATCGACAGGACCCCGAGCATATCGAGCGCGATGGACGGGTTATGCTCGATCAGGCTCACGAAATCTTTGCGTGAAATGTACAGCATCGTGCTTTTCAGCAGCGCCTCGGCCGAGGCCGGGAACGGCCGCCCGCTGAAAACCGGTACTTCACCGACCGGCTCGCCGGGACCGAAAATATGCAGGATATGTTCTTTACCCGACGGATTCATCTTGAAAACCTTTATCTTACCGCTTCCTACGATATAAAACCCCTCTGCGTCATCTCCTTCGAAAAAAATCGTTTCACCTTTTTCGTATCGTTTTTCAATGATGAGCCGGTCGATCTTCTGCAATTCTAATTGTTCGAGCCCGCTGAACAATGAAGTCGACTGCAGGATGTCGAGTTTTTTCATATCGATATTTCCTTGAATTGACTATGATAGAGCCGTTTTTTACAGATAAGCGATCCAGGATGTTTGGTTCCTGATACGTTTTATCCGCTACCGCCGCACGCGGCAACCGGTATGAGTGCTGAGAGAAAAATAATCCACATCGACATGGATGCGTTCTATGCATCGGTTGAGCAGCTCGATCAGCCGGAACTTGCCGGAAAACCGATCGTTGTCGGCGGACGGCCTGGTTCCCGCGGGGTTGTCGCTGCCTGTTCATACGAGGCCCGAAAGTTCGGGATAAGATCAGCGATGCCGTGCGCACATGCATATCGGCTCTGTCCCCATGCAGTTTTTATCAGGCCGCGCATGATCCGGTACCGGGAGATATCCGGCATCATCATGGATATTTTTTCACGCTTCACCGATATTATCGAACCGTTATCCCTCGATGAGGCATTTCTTGACGTGACCGAAAACAAGATAGAACAGCCGTCAGCCACCCTGCTGGCAAAACAGATCTGCAGCGAGATTTTCGCAGAAACCGGTTTGACCGCGTCAGCCGGCGTTTCCTGCAATAAATTTGTCGCCAAAATCGCCTCGGATCTGAACAAACCCAACGGCATCAGCGTCATAGAACCGAGCCAGATAGAGCCGTTCCTCGAGCAGCTCCCGATCGGTAAATTCTTCGGAATCGGCAAAGTCACGGAGGAGAAGATGCTCAGGCACAATATCAGGACCGGGGCCGACCTCAAGGCCTGCACGCTCGAAGAACTTACCGGATTTTTCGGCAAGAACGGTCAATTCTTCCACGATATCGTACGCGGCATCGATCAGCGTCCGGTCAGGACATCGAGAACCCGCAAATCCGTTGGTGCTGAACGAACCTTGAACACCGACACGGTCGACATCGACGAAATCCGTATGCTGCTCTCGGCCCTTGCCGAAAAAGTCTGTCGTACGCTGGAAGATAAATCCATGGCTGGAAAAACCATTACACTGAAAATCAGGTACCAGGATTTCTCCACCGTCACCCGCTCGGTTTCGCTGAAAACCCCCGTGAGCCGCTCCGCGGAGATCATCGCCCTCCTTCCCGACTTACTGGGGAAAACCGCAGCCGGCACCATTCCGATTCGCCTGGCGGGTGTTTCAGTTTCCAACTTCGTCAACGATGGTCAAGACAGACCTTGCCAGCTGAGTCTGCCGTTTCTATAGACAATCGACCCGACCAGAGGGGCAACCCTGAAAATGCCTGTTTTGGATGAAAATCCATATTTCTCCCGGTCGCCTACAGATTTGTTTACACGGCTTGCGATCGTTGCTATTGTCTGTGCCTGACTGCTCGACCAATTCACCAATCTCACCAGCACAGGATAACGTCATGTCGCTTATCTTCAGAATTCTTTATGGTATTTTCAGGGGCATCTACCGGATCGTGACCTTTACCGGATCGCTGCTCATCTGCGCGCTTTTTTTATTTATGCTCGGCATAGCCGGTATGACGATCCTCTATCCCGACGATATCACCGTAGCAGACAACTCGCTGCTGAAGCTGACCATTTCCGGAAATATCGTCGAGCAGCACACCCAGGAAGATCCGTACATGAATTACGCCGGTATGCTGATGGGACTGCCTGACCGTCCCAGGGAGACATTACTGCAGGATATCCTCGACACCATCGACTATGCCGCAAACGACCCGAAAATCAGCGCCATTATTCTCGACCTGAAATACATGGGTGGAGCCGGACTGAACCAGCTCGAAGCAATCGGAAACGCTCTGGCCTCCTTCAAGAAAACCGGCAAACCCGTTATCAGCTTTGCCGACCATTACTCGCAGAATCAATATTACCTCGCCGCGCACGGCAGTTCGGTTTTCCTGCATCCGATGGGCAGCGTCCACCTGCACGGGTTCGGGATGTACCGTCTCTATTTCAAGGATGCGCTTGAAAACATGAAGATCGATTTCCACGTATTCAGGGTCGGCGATCACAAGTCGGCCATCGAGCCGCTTACCAGGAATTCGATGTCCGGAGCAGACCGGAGCCAGACCCGGGAGTGGCTGAATGCGTTGTGGCAGAACTATATCAAAACGGTGGCAGATCAACGCTCTCTGCAGGCTGGAGACATCAGCCGCCTGATCAACGGAGTCCCGGAAAATCTCAAAGCGGTAGACGGCAACCTGGCCAGGCTTGCGCTGGACCGCGGCCTTATCGACGGGTTGAAAACCAGACAGGAATTTCGCTCCTACCTGAAAGAAACCTTCAAAAAGGCGGACGAGGATGATCCGGCCGTGGTCTCTTTTTCAGATTTTCGCTCGCTCGTTCCGTCTTCCTATCAGTCGAACTCAGATGCCACCGATCAGATCGGCATTATCGTTGCGTCGGGGACAATCACGGACGGTCCCAGCAGCCCCGGCACGATAGGAGCTGAGACAATCACGTCATTGCTCCGTGACGCCCGCCGGAACGAGCAGGTCAAAGCGGTGGTGCTCCGTATCAACAGCGGTGGCGGCTCGGCGTTTGCATCAGAGCTTATTCGCCAGGAGATTCTGGCACTCAAAAAGAGCGGTAAACCGCTGCTCGTTTCGATGGGATCGATGGCCGCATCAGGAGGCTACTGGATTGCCTCCGACGCCGATGAAATCTGGGCTTCGGCCAATACGCTGACCGGCTCCATTGGCATCTTCATGGCCTTTCCGACCTTCGACAAGCTGCTGAAAAGCGGGGGTATTCACAGCGACGGCGTGGGCACGACCAACCTCTCGGCCGGGATTGATATGAGCCAGCCGCTCTCCGAAGAGCTCCAGGACGCTATTCAGTCAGTCCTTGAAGACGGTTACAGTCGTTTTATCTCCGTCGTCGCGGACGGACGCAAACTAGACCGGGAAAAAGTAGAGGCCCTGGCCCACGGCAGGGTCTATGCCGGCAGCAAAGCCCGGGATCTCGGCCTTGTCGACAACATCGGCAGTCTCGATCAAACCATCGGGGCCGCCGCGGTCAAAGCCGGCCTCGACGATTATGACGTCGTCCCGCTGCTGCCGGAACTTTCATTCAGGGCGATGCTGGTACGGCAGCTGAAGACGGCGGCGGGGGCATTTCTGCCTCGCTTTGAGCTATTATCCCCGCTCTATGAAGCCGCTCAACCACTTGCATCTGCGGGACAAAGGTTATTGCTTTTCCCCGATCCAAACGGTATGTATGCCCAGTGTTTGATCGATTACCAGTAACCATTCAAACATTCGGCCCCCTTGAAAAACTGCAGGACATAAGGAGCATGACATGAGATACATGGTGGCGCTGTTGACATTTGCGTTCTGGCTGGTTTTCGGCACCGGCAGCGGTTTTGCTGAAAAAACCTACATCGTTTCAGGCAATTCCTATGCACCTCCGGTCGTGTGGGAGGAGCAGAACAAGCTGGCGGGTGTCGCCCCGGATCTCATTGCCGAGGTGTTTGAGGAACTGTCGATCCCCTATGCGGTCCGTATTATCGAGAACTGGGCTCAGGTTCAGGAAGCGGCGCAGGGCGGCTCCATCGATGGCATTTTCTCTGCTTTTCAAAACGAAAAGCGGGACGCATATCTGAATTTTTCGATCCCCTACCTGCCCGAACCGTCGGTTGTCGTCGTCAAAAAAGGAAACGAGTTCCGGTTTTCGCACTGGGACGCCCTGAAATCAAAAAAAGGCGTTGCCCCGAGCGGCGAGAGCTTCGGCCAGGAATTCGATGCCTATATCGAAAAAAACCTTGATATGTCATATTATCAGATTCAGCGGGCAATGCAGGAACTGGCTCTCGGCAAGGCGGATTATCTTGTTATCGATTATTACACCGCCCTGGTTTACACGTACCTGCTGCAGGGAGAAAACGCGGTAACGATTCTCGAACCGGCCATCGGCACCGAGAATTTTCATTTTGCCATCTCCAAAGATTCTGAACTGAATGCGAGAATGGACGACATCAACCGCGTGCTCGGCGAAAAAATTGCCGGCGGTGTTGTTACCGAACTGTTCATGAAACATTATGAGCGTTGGAAAGGCATCATCAGCCGGCAGTCGGACATGTTCAATAAACTGTCTGCCGAACAGGCCGCCGCTCATCAGCAGTACATGGATAAACAAAGCGAGATGGCGCGCCAGAATATCATCCAGCTGATGACCGACCGCGAAGGACTGCCCGCCGCCGCTCATTGATCTCCCCTGCTGTGCCGGCCGGATACGCAACACCAGCGTATCCGGCTGTTTGCATCGTCTCCACATCAGAGAATTTTCATCCCTTTATCCCGCTCAATGCCTATTGTTTAGGGAAATACACGTGTAACAGCGGTACGGAATGCCTTTCATACATATGGAAAATGCTGCAAACACATGGGCCCGGCAGCTGCTCATAGCCCTCGATGAAAACCCGGCCATTCACGCCGCCCTCGATTATTGCGGTACCATGTTCGGCGGCGATCCCGGGACCGGGTATCGTCTGGTGCACTGCGCCGTTTCTGCAGCATCATCCGTCATCCCCCCGCCGGTGGACAACGTCGACACACTGATTCCGGACTCCCCGGTGCATAAACCCCAGACCCTGCGATACAGAAGATTGTTCGACAGAGGGTCCGCCATTTTGAAATCACACGGGATTCAGCCCAAGAACATTGCAACCTCTGTAATTCCCTCCCTGCAGCAGGTCAGCAGTGCATTGCTGGTGGAAGCTGATACATCATTGGCGGACGCCATTGTCGTTGCCCGGCGCGGCATCGGTTATTTCGGGGAGATGATTCTCGGTTCTGTTTCAGCGTCGCTATTCCGAGATGTACCGTCCACGCCGCTGTGGATCATCGACGGCACGGTATCAGACAAGAACATCCTGATCGGTGTGGACGGATCAATCCATTCCCTGCGTGCCGTCGACCATGTTGCGCATATGCTCAAAGATCGCCGCGACATCAAAATCCATCTGTATCATTGCGCGGCGTTTCTGGCGCCGGAAGTTGTCTGCACCCTCGAGCGCTTTTACGAGCAGTGGGATAAGACCTGGTGCGACACCCACCTGGCCGGTGACGGATGTCTGTTCGGCGGCCCCGCACAACTTTTGAGAGATGCCGGCATTGCTCCGGAACAGGTTGTCGTCCTGCCCCAGACCAAACGGCTCGAGGAGAGTACCTCTATTATTGCCCAGGCCCGGAAAAACCGTTGCGGTACGATCGTGGTCGGACGTCGCGGACCGTCCGTGGCGAAGGGATTTTTCGGCGGGGTATCAAACCGGACCATACGCCAGACCCAGAATATGGCCGTGTGGGTCGTCAGCTGATTTACATCCCGGCTCCGCCCGCAGGCGTGACTATCGCGCGAGCCATTCTTTCCTCTATGAGATAGGCCCGGGCAAGCTCATCGATCTGAGCGCACCCGACTGCCGCGAATTCTTCGAGCATCGTTTTCGCCCATTCGAGCTGCAGCGGATGCCGCGACGACAACGACAGGACCGAATAGAGCCAGTAGCCGTTCGTCCTGACCTGGTCTTTCAGCGAGGTTACAATCGGCTTACGGGCCCGTTCGACTTCCTCCGGTTTTACCGGGTCGCTTGACAGCGAATCGGCAATATCGCCCAGTGTTGCAGCGGCGATTCCCACCGAGGCGCGGTCGACCACCACTTCTGCGCGAATCATGCCATACCCCGGATATACCCGGCTCACGGTGCTGTAGACGCGCGGTGAATAGACAGTGCCCAGTTCCTCGCGCAATTTCTCCCTGACTCGCTCTTCGAAAACCGCGGCGAGCACGTGCAATCGTCTTGCCCGCGACCTGTCCTCGGCATCGTCGGTCAGCCAGCCGACCGTCACCAACGCTTTATCTATGCTGGACTCAATTGTAATTTCATACTGCTGTCCCGCCGGAAATACCGCTTCCAGCTCCGGTACCGGAACCGCACCTGCAGCAGGAATGCCTCCGAAGTACTTTCCGGCCAGCGCAGCTATTTCAGCTGCATCAAAGTCTCCGACAACCGACAATTCCAGCGGACCATTCGAGAAATAAGGGACAAGCCACGCAGTTATATCGTCAAGCTGCAGTGCGTTGAACTCGTCCCATGCGGGGAGACCTGAACCTCGTGCGTTTCCGGTGAAAAAAGATTCCAGGTGCATTCTCCGGGCGCCATTGATGTCCTGCTCCATTCGCTGGTACATGGATTTGAAGCGTTTCATCACGGCCTGGTACTCATCTTTTCTGAAACCGGGATCTGTAAACAGCGTGAACAGGAGTTGAAACAGCAGCTCGGCTTCAGATGAAACGGAAGTGCCCGCGAATGAAAACGACTCTTCACCGATGCGGAAACGGGCATTCACCGACGTTCCGGACAATGCCTCATCGAGCTGCGCTTCGGTCATGACGGCAGTGCCGGAACCGTTTATGACGGCTGCAGACAAAGTTTCCAGTCCCGCAGCAGGCACGGCTGCACGCCCATTACCGAAATGCAGTGCCGCGCTGATCTGATTTTTCTTGAAATCGGTCTTTTTCAGATTGAGGACAAATCCGTTTTTATAATCGAGGCGCTGTACGCCGATGTCGGGATATGCAGTGACCTGCATCGGCTCAACAGGTTCTTGCGGAAATTCAAGATATGGAAAAGCCCGTTTTTCGTGCTTGACCGGCGGTTCGATTCCCCGTTCCGACAAACCGGTATAGAGCGTTTTCAGTTCATTGCTTTGCCCGTCGACGGTTAGTTCAGCATCCCCGATAACCTGGACAAGCCGATTTTCCACCGACCACGCGTTTTTCAGGAATTGATCGATATCGTCCACGGTCGTCTGTTCGAGAATCCGACGGTGGAGCTCGCGCTCCTGCTCGGGTGACAGCAGCACCCGGTTCCCGTTCAGATTGGCCAGAATTTCATCGATTATGCCCAGGGAATTTCTTGTATCCTTTACCAGAACACGGTTTTCCAGATCAGTCAGCAGCTGCTTCTTCACCCGCTCAAGTTCATTTTTGAAAATCCCGTACTGCAGAACCTGCCTGAGCGCCCGGTCTATGGCGGCAAGCGTCGTTTCCCATCCGTCTTTATCCGTTCTCGCACTGATCCCGGCAAGGCGAAATCGGTCAAACATCGTAGTGTCGTAATAGCGTGCCGACACAAACGGAGTATCCGGCACTTCCTGCAGGCGCTGCAGCCGGTGATTGACAATCATCGCAGCTATATATCGATGCAGTTCCCGCCGCTGCACCTCGATCGAGTCGTTTTCCGGAATCTTGTTCTGCACCGTCTCGATATACACGTCGGTTGCACCTGTTTCCGGCTCGAAACGATAAAACGATTTCACCCCGCGGTGCTCAACCGCTCCGTATTCGGGACAGGTCCCGTCACTGTCGGCCGACATCGACGAAAAATGCCCTTCAATCAGAGGTTCGACTTCTTCTTTCACAAAATCGCCGACCATGACCAGAACCATGTTGTCCGGCCGGTACCAGCGTTCGTAAAAGGCAGCGAAAACGTCCCTGTCGGCATTTTTAATCACCGTTTCAGTACCGATCGGCCGGCGGTCGGGAATGATGGTATTGTCAAATACAAACGCAGTCCGGGCAATATGGCTTCGGTACGCGGCCGAATCGCGCGCAGTTTTCTCGGCCAGGATTATGCCCCGTTCCCGGTCTATTTCCTCTGCGAGCAGCAGCGCTCCGCCCGCGTAATCGCTCATGACCAGGAGGGCTTTGTCTATGGATTCAACCGAACCTTCGGGCAAGATCAGTTTGTAGACCGTATCGGTATAGCCGGTCGCGGCGTTCACATCAGCGCCGAAACTCATGCCGATCGATTGAAAATACTCGATCAGTTCACCCGGATTGAAATGAGTCGTGCCGCTGAACAGCAGATGTTCGAGAAAATGCGCGATACCCCTTTCAGACTCCTGTTCGAAAACAGAACCGGCTTCGACATTCAAATACACCCCGACCCGGTCTCGAGGCTCCGCATTCCTTTTCAATACATACCTGAAGCCGTTCTCCAACCGGCCAAAATACAGGCTGGAATCCGGTGCGAGGCTGCTCACTTCATGGGGCCAGTGGGTCGCCAAACAGTCATTGCCGGTCTCGGCGTACGCTGGAAATGCCGGCCATGCCGCCCACAGGGCAACCAGACCCGGAATTATACCGTGTACCAAGCGCGTTATGTTCATTGTTTTATCCAACATGTTTTGTCTATTTGTGCACATATGGTAAATCCAATGAGCACGAACACAAGCGAAAATAGTGGTGCCTGCACGTTGTTTTTTTACCGCTTTTCGTTTTTAATTCACCGTTGCAGAAGCTATAACCAGCAACCCATGGCACGAATTCGTTCAGCGCATGAATCCTGATGAATACAAATCATACGCCGGTTTCTACGATCGTCTGCTGACCCCGCTTTTACGGCAGCTACGGGTCGATATCCGGACTTTCATCAATTACCGGGGATATCGCAACGTGATCGATATCTGCTGCGGCACCGGCGATCAGCTGCAGATGCTCGAACGTGACGGGTTGCACCTGGTGGGGATAGACAGTTCTTCCGCCATGCTCGAGCGCGCGAGAAACCGGTGTTCAGACACCGTGACCTTCTACCGGCTTGATGCCGCACAGATGCACCCTCCGGCAGAACCGTTCGACTGCGCCCTGCTCGTCTTCAGCCTCCATGAAAAACACGCAACGATCCGCAACCAGATTTTTCACAATGCGCGCCGCATGGTAAAACAGGGGGGGGCGCTCATCATAGCCGATTACAGCGGCGCGGTTGAGGGCACGGCGGCATCGATCATCGGCCGTCTGCTGCTGCCGATTATCGAGCGCTGCGCCGGCACAACACATTACCATAATTACACGGACTGGATGAAAAACGGCGCTCTGGAAGGTTTTTTCGACCGGCACCGCCAGCCGGTCGATATCATTTCCCGTCCATACACAGGCACCGTACTCTGCGCCGCGGTTACGGTTAACGACACGAGCGAAGCGCAAAACCGGCAGTTTGCACTGCTGCACCAGTCGCTTCAGGCTCAAACGATTCCATAATCCGCTTATGATACAAAACCACGGCACCCTCACCCATGCCGTTGCCCTCGTCGCTGGTGCGGCCAGGCCGGTGGGCAGAGCTATCGCAGACCATTTCGGACGTAATGCGGCCGCACTCGTTCTTCCCGTCCATTCCGACTGGCCGGAGTCCAATGCAGATATGCATGACCGGTTCACGGAAGCCGGGTACGATTTTCTCAGCTGCCCCTGTGACCTGACTAAAAAGGACGACGTGGAAAACCTCGTCGCAGCAGCGGTGCGCACATACGGTTCGATCAATTACCTCATCAATAATATCGAGCGCGGCGGCATGCCGATCGTTCACGGTCCTTACGATCTGCCGGTCAATGAAACGCAATGGGAGCTCGAGTTCGAGACCAGCGTCAAAGCCAAATGGAACCTGTATCGCGCCTGCATAGACAATATGAAAGCATCCGGGTACGGCGCCGTTGTGAACATTTCCTCGATTGCCGCCGAGGTCGGCCGAACCGGCCCGGCGTCGGTCCTTTTCAATGACGGTTACAGTGCCGCGAACCGCGCGATTTCATCGTTTACCCAGCAATGGGCCAGGGAGGCTTCCCCGGACATCCGGGTCAACGAGCTCATGATCGGGCTTTGCGAGGGCAGACACGGTGAAGGCACCAGGGGCTGGGGCCTGATGAGTGATGATCAGCGAGGGGCGCTTATCGACCATACGCTGCTGGGACGGGCGACCACTCCTGAGGAAATTGCCGAGACGGTATATTTTCTTGCCGTGTACGCGACGTATATGACCGGAAGCGTTATCGTCTGCGACGGCGGCTACCTGCTCGGGGGAGAGGACGTCGAGCCATTCCCCCGCGGAAACCTCGATCAGTCATGATAAAGCGCGATCTTTACGGCTGACCGCCGCGAGTGCCGTTTGGGCCAGAGCGGCAACCGTGGTATCGCGGAACAAACCGTTGTCATAGTACCGTAGGGCGGCATGATCGGTCAAACCATCTTCCAGGCGACCCGCGAACTCGGACAATTGCAGCATACCGGCCAGCCGACAGGCCATTCCCCGCACGCTCGCGTTCGACGAGTTGAAATATCTCCCGATATGATCGCTGATTTTCAACCCGGCAAGATCAGCAGCTCTTTTCGGAGCGACACGGCATAACCCCCACAAAACGCCTTCCTGAAGCTGCGCAAGCTCCAGGAAATTGCCGTCCTGAAACAGCTCTGGGCCGTCATCCATCGTGTACGAAACGAGCATGTGCAGGTATTCGGCAGCAAGAAAATCACTGTGATGCATCACCTCGCCCATCGCTTCCGGAACACCCCACCCGATGCCGCCGGACTCGTCGTTGAGCATCCACAGGAACCGGCGCATAATCACTCGTGCATCTTCGCGTTTTTCAGCGCCGATCGCCGGCACGAGGAAACCGAATCCGCTCACCGCGTGCCAGCGGACCTTTTCGTCGGCATGGCAGAGGCAGGAAAACAAAGCGTTAACCACACCGGTTCGAGGCATATTCATCAAGCCGCTGCGTACTCCGGGCAGTTCGCTGTTCCGCAGCAGGGCGATAATTGTTTGCTTTGTCTGTCGTCGATTCATCGAGTCGCTCTACCGTGTGGATGAGCGGGAAAAACATGGGCGCAGAGCAGCCGCTCCCGCATTGCAGAAAAACAATAGATATAAAAGCGATTAGATCAACTGCAGGGACAGGTCAGCCGCGCAAATCGTCGAGCCGCTTCATGCCTTCCATCAGCATCCCCATGAAACCGCCAATCGGTTTGAGCCTCCGTTCGGAGGCGGAAAGGCCCTGGACAAATTTGAAACGGCCGTCGTTTAACGCGATGAAATCATAAAACCCGCTGATTCCCCGTTTGTAACCGAAATCGACCCTGACCACCTCACCCTCGTTGAACAGCAGCTTACCGTTGAGGAATTCGGATTCGATTTCAAGGACACCGGTTTTGTGGTTTGAATTGATCATCTGCGATATTTCAACCGGGGAAATATCGGAGAGTTGTCCGACCATACCGGAGCTCAGTTCCTCCGCCCGTTTTGCATTGAGCTTCGTGATACGTTCGACGAATACCTGATACAGGAAGCTCTGCAGCGACGGGTAACGGACCAGTACGTGCCTGAAGTTCTTTTTATTCAGAGTGGCGATGACGCACGGCTCCGATGCCTGGATCGTCGTGGTCATCGTTTCGTTTGAAATCATGCTCAATTCTCCGAACACATCACCGGCGCCGAGCTCTTCAAGAATGACGCCTTCATCGTCGAGTACCTCGACGATTCCCGACACGATGATAAAGAGTTTTGAACCGGCCTGCCCCTTTTGTGAGACAAAATAGCCCCAATCGTAAAATTCGAATTCGAGCAGGGTTCCGAGATCCAGCAGGTCGTCGTCGGACAGCGAATTGAACAGTTCGACCTTGCGCAGGTCATCAACGTACCTGATAACCTCTCTGAGCTTCTCCTTGCGTTCGGCCGCAACCAGCATTTTCATCTGCAGCGTCGAAAAATTCTTTGCTTTCTTGTATTCGAACTTGATTAAACCGCCGCAGCCGCCGCACTGAAATTCGGTCTGTTCCCTCACACCGTCATTCTGCCGCTCGATGATGGCCTGTTCCGACGTCAACTCGACGATATCCTGGGCAAGAATCAGGCAGACCGGTTTACCGGCAGACGTCTTCAAGGCGTTTTCGCTGATTTCCAGCTCTTCCTTTGCGTTGTACAAAGGGCAGTTGTGCTCGCTGGTGACAATGAATATGGAGTTTTTGAAGTGCGTTATCATACTGATCTGTTAAGCGTACGTTTCCAACGGGTATCGTGGGGCGATCTCATGCAGCCTTCGGGGTCACCTGGTGCGGCTGCAGCGGCATCATTCGCTCCGGTTCAATCCGAGCGGCCGAATAGTAGATAAATGACAAGGCCGAGAATTGCGGCTCCGCCGAACATGACCGGCAGTACCTTGTTCACCTGCAGTTCCTCTCCGACGACCAGCGTCTGCATGTAGTCGGTACCGGAAACCCACCAGACACCGATGAAAATGGCGATAAAGACAAGATCGCGCCAGCGCAGTTTCCAGACCAGGTATGCGACCAGGGCGATGAACGGGACCAGGAACCATGGGTTGGTGAAGAGACCGGCGGCATCGACTTCTGATACCTGCTCGATTAGGTTGGTCGATTCTATGAAAGCCCAGATTTTTCCAAAAAATTCACTCATGCCGTCTATTCCCCCAGGTTTAGGCTCCTTTCACGGTAATTGTGCAAAGCAGCTGTACGAGTTAATCGATAGACTTTCGATCTAATACCGTTCAGTCCCAAGGCGTCCTTGAAAATTTATTAACGATTTGTAATTACAAGTTTTCTATCTATGTATTATCATTTACAACGGCAAATGACAAGGCACCGAGCGATCCAGCATACCAAAAGGCGGCCTTGAAACGTTATCTTTTCGTCCAAACGCTGCGGTGCGAATGACAATCTTATCCTTGGCATATCATCGATGCCTGCGGTGAAAATCTCCATTCACACGTTGATTTATAGTGAAAATCCGAGTTTTTCAAGGTTGCCAAAAGTAACGGTATTTTAAATGAAAATACCCCCGGTTTACAAGCAGAATCCAATGTATGGGTACCTGCTCCTGCTGACGGTATGTTCGACTGCGGGGCTTCACGTATGGCGGACGCTGTTCGATAATTTTGCCGTCCATATCGTCAACCTGAACGGCGCACATGTCGGGGTGCTGCAGTCAGTGCGGGAAATTCCCGGCCTTCTTTCCCTGCTGGTCGTGTACGTTCTGCTGATCGTCAAGGAGCATCGACTGTCCGCCCTTGCCGTACTGCTCCTGGGCCTGGGGGTGGCGCTGACCGGTATGCTGCCGACCTTTTACGGACTCATATTCACGACGCTGGTCATGAGTTTCGGCTTCCACTATTTTGAAACGACGAACCAGTCCCTCACCCTGCAGTACTTCGATAAACAAACCGCCCCGCTCGTATTCGGCCGCCTCAGGAGCTATGCGGCCGGGACTAATGTCTGCTGCGGACTGCTGGTGCTGTTCCTGGCCCCACTGCTCGATTTTCGTGAGCTCTACTTCATCTTCGGTGTCATCATCATGCTGGCCGCGCTCTGGGCCCTTACCAAAAATCCCAGCGATCGGAACCTGCCGGTCCAGCGAAAACAGATGATCATCCGCAGACGCTACTGGCTGTATTACTGTCTGACTTTCATGGCCGGGGCCCGCCGCCAGATATTTGTCGCTTTTGCGGTCTTTCTTCTGGTCAAGAAATTCGGTTTTTCGGTACCGGAAATTGCCGTGCTGTTCATGCTGAACAACGTCGTGAATTTTTTCCTCAGTCCCTACATCGGCAAATGGGTCGTGCGATATGGGGAACGAAACATGCTGTCGGTCGAGTATTTCTTTCTCATCATCATTTTCATCGCCTACGGCCTCGTCGAGTCCCGCTATGTGGCCCTCGCTCTCTATATTGCCGATCACATCTTCTTCAACTTCAGCCTTGCAATCAGGACATTTTTCCAGAAAATAGCCGATCCCGAAGATATTGCTCCGAGCATGGCCTTCGGTTTTACCATCAACCACATCGCCGCCGTGTTTCTGCCGGTTGCCGGCGGCCTGCTGTGGCTGGTCGATTACCGACTGGTATTTTTCGCCGGGGCCGCCCTGAGCCTCGGATCACTGACTCTCGTACAGTATATCCCGGACCAGTTGAAGATTCATCGGGCAGAAGGGCAATAATGCTCTTTTCGTAGGACGGGCACATGTACTTTTGCCGCCAGATGTTTTAGATTTGTGCGTATCATACCGTCAACTCTGATAGCGGAGCTTCATGCAAAAACGTAAAAACCTCATCCTGATCGGCATGCCCGGTTCCGGAAAAAGCACGGTCGGTGTCATTCTCGCAAAAGCCCTCACCAGACCTTATCTCGACAGCGATATCCTGATTCAGATGCGGGAAAACCGGTCCCTGCAGCAGATTATCGATCAAAACGGATATATGGCCTTGAGGGATATCGAAGAGGACGTCCTGCTCGGCATCGATTGTGAAAACCACGTAATCGCCACGGGCGGCAGCGCCGCATACAGCGACCGGGCGATGACGCACCTGAAACGGAACGGGGTTGTCATTTTTCTCGACGCAAGCCTGGACACGCTGAAAAATCGAATTCACAACTACGAAACCAGGGGCCTGGCGAAACGCCCCGACCAGAGCTTCATGGATCTTTTCCGGGAACGTTTCGAGCTCTACACGAAATATGCCGATATCGCAATCGACAGCAACCACAGAACCCAGGATCAGGTCTGTGACGATATCTATAACCAGCTTCACACACTCGGAAAACAAGAGCGATGAATATTTTAATTACAGGCGCTTCAGGGCTCGTCGGCAGCAGGCTGGTGGAACACCTGGGTGCGCACGGTCACCAGATTTTCAGACTGAAACGAACCGGCAACCAGACCGGTGAGTTCTGGCAGTTCGACACCATCCCGCAAAAGCTGCTCGAAGAATCGTTTGATGCGGTCGTTCACCTGGCCGGCGAAAATATCGCCACCGGGCGCTGGTCCGCCGCCAAGAAACAGCGCATTTTAGACAGCAGGGTCCGCGGCACTGAACAGCTCGCTGCATTCTGTGCCGAGCTTTCCCCCAAACCTTCGGTATTGTTCAACGCTTCGGCAATCGGCTACTACGGAAACCGTGGAAACGAGACGCTCGATGAAACCAGCTCACCCGGATCAAACTTCGTTGCCGAGGTCTGTCAGCAATGGGAGCAGGCAGCGGAGCCCGCCGTGCAAAACGGCATCCGGGTTGTCTTCGGCCGAATCGGTATGGTGTTGAGTGAAAAAGGCGGCACCCTGCCGACCATGCTGCCGTCGTTCAAGCTCGGCATAGCCGGCGTTGTCGGCAACGGCAAGCAGTATGTGAGCTGGGTCCATCTCGACGATCTGGTGGCGATGATCGAATTTACGCTCGAAAACGACGCGATTTCCGGACCGGCCAATCTCGTCGCACCGGCCGCGGTGACCAATCGCGAATTCACCAAAACGCTGGGCAAGGTGGTCAACAGGCCGACCGTCATGAGCATGCCCGCATTCGTCGCCAAAGCGGTGTTCGGGCAGATGGGGGAAGAGTTGGTATTGTCGAGTACGAGGGTGTTGCCGAGCGTGCTGATGCGCAGCGGATATACCCACCGCCATGCCAACCTGGAACAGGCTTTGACCGCCTGCCTAGCCTGATTGTCAGGCAAGACAGGCGGACAGCACGGACTAACCGGTGATTTTAGCAAGCGCCTCAGCGTAACGGGATCCCGTCCGCGCCAGGATATCCTGGGGCAGCTGCGGTGGCGGCGGCGTTTTATCCCAGTCCAGTGTCGACAGGTAATCGCGCAGAAACTGCTTGTCGAAACTGGGCTGCCCTTTGCCCGGCGCATATTCATCAAGTGGCCAGAATCGCGACGAATCGGGTGTCAGTACCTCGTCGATCAGAATCAGATTCCCGTCTTTTTCGCCAAGTTCGAATTTCGTATCGGCGATGATAATCCCTTTGCCGCGGGCGTAATCTGCAGCCCGCTGATAGAGTTCGATGCTGATGCGGGCAATTTCAGCGGCCCGCTCTTCGCCGACGATGCCCTGCAACTGCTCGATCGAGATGTTCTCGTCATGATCACCGAGTTCCGCCTTGGTCGACGGGGTAAAGAGGGGTTCCGGAAACTGCTGCGATTCCTGCATTCCGTCCGGCAGGTGAAACCCGCACACATTCGTATCTTTTTTGTACGCGCTCCAGAACGACCCGGAAATATAGCCCCTGACGATACATTCAACCGGCAGCGGCGTGGTTTTATGGACGAGCATGGAGCGCCCTGCAAGCGTATCTCGGTGCGGGCGGCACGCTTCCGGAAATTGGTCTACATCGGCAGTAATGAGGTGATTATCGACAATATCGCCGAGCAGGTCGAACCAGAACAGCGACAGACTGGTCAGGACCTTGCCTTTGCCGGGAATCGGATCGGCCATGACGACGTCATAGGCCGAGATCCGGTCGGAAGCGACCATCAGCAATGTATCGTCGTGTCCCGGAACCGCATACATATCACGGACTTTTCCCCGATGAACGAGATCGAGTCCGGAAAAATTCGTTTCTACTACTGCTTCAGCCATCGTAATTCCTCTCAGTTAATGGGGTTAGCCTCGTTCTTGGCTTCTTTTCCAGATTGCCGGTATTTCTGCAGAATTGCCCCGTCGTGACGCGGGCAGGCAGGGTTTGAATAGGCAACCAGTTTGGCCGTGAGCGAGCCGAGCACCAGTTTTGAGTTGACCTTAACCGGCACCCTGCACTCATCATCGGTATACCAGATCGCCGTGTCTCCACGTTTATCGTAGAGACCGCTGAATTCCATGATCGGCTCGACGATCATGGCCTGCACATCACCGAGTACGGTTTTCTTCAGTCGATCCCGGCCGCGGACCATTACCACAACCTCGTTTCTTTTCCTATCAGCGAACGTGGCGACCAGAAACGGTTGTTCAGGCACAAACGCCATCAATCTGCTGGCGAAAAACGAAGAGAACTCGTTGTGAATCGGCATTTTGATATCAAAAACCCGGGCCGGTTTCTCGTTGTGCCGGTAGAAAATCTTGCCCTTGGTCTGCTTGAATGTATAAACCTTGTGCGACTCGTAGCTGTATCCTTCCTTCTGCCAGATCTCGTAATGAAACGGCAGCCGCTCTGCCCCGTTCACTTTGGTCACATACACGTCCTCGATGGGGTAGACTTTGGAAAACATACCGTTATCGGTAGTCACCCGGGCATGAATGCTGTACCCGTCATACACTTCCTCGATTCGGCTGACAGTGAGATACAGCTCACCCAGCTTCAGCCCGCCGGTGTAGGAAACATCGTAGCGAAATTGTTCTGTGCCGGCGTACGTTGCCGGGATCAACTCGGGTTTTATGACGCCAAACGGCAGGTCCGCCTTGCTCACCGGCGCCGCATGCTCCTCTTCGGCATGGATACTGAAAGCCGGCAGGGCGGAGAGCATGGCAACGGTGAGTAGGCAGTACAGATTGGTTCTCATGGAGTGACGTTGCAGCGTTTTCATATCCCGGTCCGGACATTGCCGCAGATATGCGGATACTCCCCCTCGTGGAAACAATCACTCATGTCCCGGCAGGAAGCCGCCTGTCAAAGACCGGTTAGGCTTTCTATTTCGAAAAGAAGCGCTTAGTCAATGAAATATTTGAGCTTCTCACGACGGCTCGAGTGTCGCAGCCGGTTCAGTGCTTTTTTCTCGATCTGCCTGATGCGCTCACGGGAGACGTTGAAACGCTTGCCGATCTCTTCGAGGGTGTATTCGGCTTTTTCACCGATACCGAAACGCAGGCGAATAATCTTTTCTTCGCGTTCCGACAGTGTAGACAGGATCTCTTTAACCCGGCCGGCCAATTCACGGGTCTGCACCGCCTCATACGGAGACTGGGATTCCTGGTTTTCAAGAAAATCGCCCAGCGTCGAATCATCGTCGCCCACCGGGGTTTCCAGGGAGATCGGCTCCCGTGACGCCTCGAGGATGGACAGGATTTTGTCCATCGGCAGATTCGTCGCCTTGGATATCTCCAGCGGAGTCGGTTCCCTTCCCAACTCCTTGTACAGTGCGTAAAACGCCTTGAAGAACTGGCTGCGCAATTCAAGAAAATGCACCGGCAGCCGGATCGTTCTGGTTTTATCGAGAATCGCCCGGGTTATTGCCTGGCGAATCCACCAGCTCGCATACGTGGAGAACTTGTTGCCTTTGGTGTAGTCAAAACGAAAAACCGCGCGCATCAGTCCCAGGTTGCCTTCCTGGATCAGATCGGCAAGCGTGAGTCCCTGGTGCATGTAGCGTTTGGCAATAGAGACAACCAACCTCAGGTTGGCCCTGATCATGGTGTCCTTGGCAACTTCTATGGAACGGCTGTAGGCTTCCATTTTTGCCTGCAGCTCGAACAGCTCGCGCTTGTGCGGGTAGCGTTTTGCACTCGCCGCCACGTTATATCGCATGAAGTTGAGCTGCTGCTTCTTCGGCTTCAAGGTCGGGTCCCGTTTTTCCCACAGATCGATTCGTTCGCGCAGCAGATCGATTTCGCGTACACCTGATTTGTCTTCACGGATCGCCGTTATGATCGCTTCAAAGCCCTGGCGGATCGTTTTCGAATATTTCGCCTCTTCTTCCGGGGTCAGGAGATCGAACCGGCCCATTTCCCGCAGATACGTCGTGGTCGTCTCCTCGGCGTCATGTTCATCTTCCTCGGTGAATCCCAGCGATGATTCGTCATCGTCACCATCGTCACCGCCGTCTTTTTTCTTTTCCCACTTCTCTCCCGACAGCGTCCGCTTTTCACCAGACTTTTCTTCGGTAACGATTTCGATATTGTGATCGCCCAGAAAATTGAAAATTTTCTCGATGTCGCGGGGATCCTTTATTTCGTCCGGAAGTAAATCGTTGAGATCGTCAAAACTGATACAGCCTTCGGTTTTTCCGGCTTTGAGTAGATTTTCTTTGAGTTCTGAGAGCACTGGTGAGATTCTCCCTGCCTGGTTCGCTGGACTGGTTATACAAAAAATCGCATCGCCGCCCGGGCAGCAATGCGTCTTTTCTTCAGCATGCACATGTTATTTCCAATAAAAAACATGCACACGATGCGAAACCATGTGCATGTCAGTTATTATACTTACCGCAAACATTGTACATTACAATATTTACAAAGATTATACAATCATTAACCTATCACCGCGTAATCCGGTGTTAATAAACGTAAAAAACTGCCCACCATGGATTCGACCTGACAGCGGGCAGTAAATCTGTTGCTTAATTATAGCACCGATCTGGTCATATACAAGTTGCGCACCGTCTTTTTTTATTCAAAAAATCTATTTTTATTCGTACGATAAGACGGTATGTGTACGTAACTGTTTCAATACCGATTTCAGCGTCAAGGGTCGCTCTATGCAATCGTTTCTCCACAAAAAACGCTCCTCTGGAGTCCTCGCTCATATCACTTCGCTGCCCGGTCCCTGGGGGATAGGCGATATCGGCGAATCAGCATACACGTTTATCGATTTCCTCGAGCGCGCCGGTCAGCAATACTGGCAGATCCTGCCCACGAACCCGACCAATCTGCATTTCGACTCCTCGCCGTATATGAGCACCTCGGCATTTGCCGGTTCCCCGCTGCTCATTTCAGCCGAGCTACTCGTCAAAGACGGAATGCTCACGACAAAAGAACTCTCACCGGTACCTGATTTTTCGCCGTATCTTGTCGACTATGCTCGCGTATCTGCTTGTAAAAAGCATCTGCTCGCCGAAAGTTTCAAACGTTTTGCAGCCGCTGACGACAGCCGCTACGCCGACTTCGTCAGGCGTACGCCATGGCTGCTCGACTACGCGCTGTTCATGAGCCTCAAGGAAGTGCACAACGATGATCCCTGGTACCAGTGGCCGGAGGCGCTGGCCCGGAGGGAACCTGGAGCATTGGCCGAAGCCGAGGAGCGATACGGTGAACGAATCACCTACTTCCTGTTCGAACAATTCATCTTTTTCAGCCAGTGGAGCCAAATGAAAAGGTATGCGGCCGACAGAGGCGTCAGCCTCATCGGCGACATCCCCATTTATGTAGGACTCGACAGCTGCGACGTATGGGCAAACCAGGAGATATTCGAACTCGATCAAGCAACGCTGATGCCGCTCCGGGTTGCCGGCGTGCCGCCGGATTATTTCAGCAAAACCGGTCAGCGCTGGGGAAATCCGCTCTATCGATGGAACGACAGAGATCCCCAGGTCACTGCCGCCCTGCTTGACTGGTGGGTGCAGCGATTCAAATCGGTGTTTGACCTGGTCGATGTTTCCCGGCTCGACCATTTCCGCGGTTTTGAGTCATACTGGGCGGTTCCGGCGAAAGATGAAACCGCCCTGAACGGGAGTTGGATCAAGGGCCCGGGAGCATCGTTTTTCCACGATATATACAAAAAACTCGGCCCGCTCAGCATTATCGCGGAAGATCTTGGCGATATCACCACCGACGTGCTCAAACTTCGCGACACGCTCGGCTTTCCCGGTATGAAAGTGCTCCAGTTCGCGTTCGACCACAACCCGGAAAACGCGTTTCTTCCGTATAATTACGATTCGACAAACTGCGTAGTCTACACCGGAACCCACGACAACGACACAACCCTGGGCTGGTTTCTGTCCAATCTGGTAAGTGCATCCCAGCGGCAGGCCATCAAACGGTTCGCCAACCGCCGGATGCACGATTCGAGCCCGATCAGCGAGGACATGATCTATCTCGCCTTCTCATCGATCGCCGCCCTGACCGTTATTCCGCTCCAGGACATACTCGGTTTCGGCAGCGACTGCCGCATGAATACCCCGGGCATAGCGAAGGGCAACTGGCGCTGGCGCTGTCATCATGCAGTTCTTACCGACGAACTGGCCGGGGAGTACAAAGCACTGACCCGGCGGTTCAATCGCTGCCGTCCGTCTGCGCCTGAACCAGCGCAGCGGTGACGTACCGGGTCAGATTTTCACCTGATTGCGGAAGCCGGCCATTCCTGCGCAGATTATGATGCGGTTCCCATCGGTCAATGCAGGCTGCATGTCACGGATTCATCTCATAGGAGCCGTTTAGAATTGCAACCTGGTGTTTCCACACCCGATTGAACCGCTCCAGATCCTGTACCGGCTTTTTGATCATCTCCAGGCACAGCTCCATCTGCTTTTCAGTTGAACCGGTCTTGGCATAAATCTGCAGGGCGAATTTCGAAAAATCCCGCACCATGAAATCAAAGATCTGGTCCATCACATCGTCGTCCACGTTTTCAATCCCGGCCTTCTCAATAAGCAGTTGACCGTACACCACCAGAGTGAAAAGCTCGCCCAGGTTGAGGAGAAAATCGATATCTTTGACCTGCTCTTCGTCAGGTCTGGCGGTAAGCAGGAACTCTTTGAGAACCGCAATTTGCTCCTTGAATCTGGTCAGATTCGGCAGGTCCAGGCTGTTGTAGGCCACCGCTCTGTCGTGAAACCGGATTTTTCCCAGGCCTTTGGTGGCGCCCTGGTTGAAGAGAAAGTCGTCGTTAGTCGGGGCGTCCATTTTCGGGATTTCCGGGAACTCGGCCGGATTGAAAAAATAGTTGGCCATGAATTTGATGATGAGGGCCATGTTGACATGGACAGTCCCTTCAAGCTTGGGCAGGGCTCGAATATCCCGCGTTGCCATCTCGAAATACGTATCTTTTTCGAATCCTCTGGCGGCGATGACTTCCCAGAGCAGATTGATGACCTCCTCGCCCTGGGTGGTAACCTTCATCTTGACCACCGGATTGTAGAGCAGGTAACGACGATCGGTTTCCGATGCGGCTCGCATGTAGTCGGACGCCCTCTGGGCAAACATCCTCATGGCCGTCAGCCGGGTCCAGGCATCTACAAAGAATTGCCGAATGTGCGGGAAATCGGTGACGGAAAGATCGTACAGCCGGCGGTTGGAGGCATGGGTAATGGCCTCATAGAAGGCATGGGTACAGATGCCGATGGAAGCCCAGCCCAAATTGTATTTCCCCACATTGATCGTGTTCAGGGAACTGTCCCATGCCTTGCGGCCGGTGCTGAGGATATCGTCGTCAGAGATCGGGTAGCTGTGCAGGGCGTACTCAGCCACATAGTTTTGAGAGTTCACCAGATTTCTAACACACTCATAATTATCGTGGTCCGATTCTACCGTGAAGAAAACGTACTCATCGGTTTCCGAATTCTTGCCGAAGGTGGAAACCAGAGCGGCCTTGTTGGCATTGCCGATATAGTATTTACCGCCGTCAGCCACGTATTTACCTTCAGCCAGGGGCGTCAGAGCCATTTCCGAGGAATAGAGATCAGCCCCGTGGGCTTTCTCACTGAGGCCGAAGGCAAAGATGGCCCCTTCTTCAAGGAGCCCGGCTGTCTTTTCTTTGACCGTTTCATTGTCACCCATCCAGATAGGCCCCAGGCCGAGAATCGTCACCTGCCACGTATACCAGTACTGCAATCCGTAAAAGCCCAGTATTTCGTTGAAAGCGCTGTTCCGATGCGTATCCCAGCGTTTGTCCCCGCCGCCGTACTGCTGGGGGGTAAGCAGTGTGGCAAACACTTTCTCTTCTTTCACAAACTCGAGAAAATCCGCGTACCAGACGCGCTCATGGTCGTCATGCTTGAGTTTTTCCTTGCCTTTCTTTTCAAAAAAATCGACCGTTTTCAGCATGATGTCCCTGGATTTGGGATCAAGGTGGGTAAATGTTTCATTCTTGGGATGCAGCAGCATGGCAACGCTCCTTCTGATCTGTCAGTATACAAACGGTGAAATTAGATATTGACTCTTCCTGCACGGCTTCAAACCTTTTAATTTAAACAGCTATTTTCAATTATTTGCCACCTTTTTTGCGTCCCCGGCATACCCTCCGGTGGCTCATACACAATCAGCAGGATCATCGATACGCCAAGACCGGTCTCTACCGTGCAGGATTTTGCAAATCATGGCCTTGAAACTGGTAATGATGTACGAATTTAGGATACGATAGAATAACTTACGGCAATAATTCGGCGGTCACGCTGGTATCTGAATCAACCGTGAACGATGCGTTGTTTGCAGGTATTCATTGAGGCTGGAGAGGAGTTAGATGTGGCAGAATATCGATTAACCTATGGGGTAACGGACCTCGAAGGTAAGCAGCTGCTGCCTGCCGGAACGCTGCTGACCCCCCAGGTCATGAACGATGTTGCGATGCGGGAAACCGGCACCATCAAGCGATGCCGCCTGCTGGATTTCCGGCAGGTACAGGATGATCTGCTCAGCTATCTGTCTACCCCTCCTTATGACCTGATCACCAGCCATGACAAGCAGCGTGCGGCGCTGCTCGATATCGCCGGGGAGGTGCATGTTCCCGAAGCCATTTTGCATTCATTTTTTCGATTTCGGGAAGCGGACATCTACACCTATAGACATGTGCTGCTGGTTTTCACCCTGTCGATACTCATTGCCCAAGAGTTGATCGGAGAAAAGGAAACATTGCTCGAGGAAATCATTGCCGGCCCCACCCATGATATCGGCAAGCTGTGCATCCCTCCGGAAATTCTTGCCAAACAGACACCGCTTTCCAAAGCCGAATATGAATACCTGAAACATCACGCACTTGCCGGCTAC
>Ga0180436_10000897_pt1 | contig 29801 bp, 20 predicted proteins | sample SS_ome_2_FD_132434 | JGI IMG/M metagenome (GOLD analysis project Ga0180436, IMG submission 132434) | Hypersaline lake sediment archaeal communities from the Salton Sea, California, USA - SS_3_S_2 metaG | ecosystem: Environmental > Aquatic > Non-marine Saline and Alkaline > Hypersaline >... | reverse complement strand
GTTTTGAACCACGTCTAGTCAAACGGCGACCCAAGAAGTACGGCCTGCTGAACAAGCCCCGAAAAACCCTACGTAACCGCTTGAAAAACAAACATGTTGCAGCTTAAGTTAATGGCATTCAGTCCTGCCCCCTTTTTTCAGCAACTCCTTATTGATGTCGCCTGTTGAATCGACCGATTTGCAGTAAGGCGGCATGTCGCCGCTGACGGTTGGTGCGTGAAAATCCGAAGTTCGCGGGGAAGTCGCCCCAAGCGGCCGGGCGGGGTGAGGAGACGGAATCATGAGTTTTGCAGACGACAATCTGGAACAGACCGAACTGGCCCCCCAAACGTCAAACCCCTATCGCACGCCGCGGTCGGGCGGACGGAAGCTGGCCCCTCTTGTGCTCTTGTGCGCGTTAGTGGTCGGCGGCGGGATTATAGCCTACCGCTACATGGGCTCAGGCGACGGACCCGGACCTCAGGCCGCATCGGCCGGACCGGCGAAGCCCAATTCTGTCCCCGCGCCTGCACAGCCGAAAGCCAGGCCGAAACCCGCCGAGTGGGGCAATCCGGCCTTCAAGAACCTCACTCCACAAGCGGCGAACGCCATGCGCGCCAAGATTGCCGCGGCTGCTGTCTCCAGCTTCCTGAGCGCCGGAGACGAGATCGGCGAGTTCACCGCCTGGCTTGATTCGCTCCCGGCGGCTTCCGCCAAGCCCGAAGATCCGCCCGAGGCCGACACCAAAACGCCTGAACCTCAAGAGCCGAAGGCTCCGGCCCCGCCGGCGCCGCCGCGACCGATAGCATTGGCCCCTGGCGTAGCGCCGGGCGCTTTTAAGCTCAGCGGCGTCATGTCAAACGGCTCCAATTCAATGGCGGTCATCAACGGAGGCGTCTACCGCGTGGGACAGAAAGTCTCCGGCGCCGTTGTAGAGAGCATAAGCCCCAAACAGGTCGTCTTGAAGATCGGCGACGACAAGTTCTGGGTGGGAATGTGAACGACCAGTAACGACCAGTGACCACAGCCGTTGCCGTTACTGGTCGCTGGCCGTTAGTGGCAGTCGGACTGCGAATGTGGATCCTTCGTTTTCGCGGCTTTTCAGTTCGAACTTGCCGACGAACCGCTCTACGATGTGTTTTGCGCCGGCCAGTCCCACGCCGGTTCCGGGGATGCGGTTCTTCTTGGCGTTGGACGCCCGGAAAAACTCGGTGAACAGTTTGGGGATGTCGGCTTGGGGGATTCCGATTCCGTTGTCGCTGACTTCCAGGACCGCCCAGTGGTCCTCTTGCTTCAACGTGACTCTCACCGCACCCTCACTGCTGTACTTGATCGCGTTGCTCAGCAGATTGGACGCGACCAGTGAGTATCCCTGCGAATCGAACCGGACGGGGAGCGGATCTTCCGGCAGCGTTATTTTCAACTCAAGGCCCTTGGCGGCGGCCTGTTCGGCGTAGGGTTCGCAGGCGGCGCGAGTTTCCGAGGTCAGATCCAGTACGGAGATGCTCCCCAGCGGGTCGCCGGCCTTTACGCGGGCCAGTTCGAGCATGTCGCCTATCATCTGGGCGAGCTGGTCCATCCTTGCCGAGATCTTGTCGGTGAACTCGGCGACCCGATCGGGTTCGTTAATGACTTCACCCAATGCGTAGATCATCATCTTCGCCGCCGAGACAGGTGATTTTAGCTCGTGGACCATGACCCGCATGAACTTGGCCTTCTCCTTGTCGAGCTGCTTCATCGAGGCCAGGTCGTCGTAGATCCTGGCGTGGTGCAGGGCGTATCCGATCAGGCGTGATATCGTCCTAATCGCCGGCAGGTCCGATTCGTCGAACGGGCGATCCTTCGAATTGACCGCCTGGACGACTCCGCAAACTTCGCCTTTGAACAGCGCCGGGGCGCAGATTACGTCCTTCGTTCGGAAGTCGTTTATCTTGTCCCAGCGTGAATCGAATTCAAGCTCCGGATCGATGCTGTTTAAGTCTCCGTAAGCGTCGGGCACAACAAACGCTCTGCCGGTCGTCGCGCAGAAGCCGGCCAGCGAACTCTTGCAGATTGGGATGCGGATGGTGTTTGCGACGTTTCCCACCGTCGCCGCGGCCTGCAGTTCCTCGGTCTCCGGGTCGATCAGATATATCGACGCGCGCTGCGCGTTCAATTCTCCGCAGACCACGTCGGCGACGTCCCGCAGGACGTTTGGAATCTCGACGTCTCCGAGCATGCTGTCGTACAGATCGAAGAGGCGTTCGTCGACGGTTATGTTTCGCTGGGCGCGGCTTTCCTGCGGCATTATGTCTTTCCGATTCTGATGCGGCGTTTACTGTCGTCCGATGAGGCTGACGGCCCGCACCGTTCGGTTGCGCTCTTCGCCCTCGTCGGTCAGTGTTCCCTTGTTCCAGAACTTGGCTCGATACGAAAACTCTCCTCCGGTCGGCAGGCATTTGACCGGCGCGATTCTCAGCGCCTGGGGACGGTGCGTCGGCAGCATTGTCGCGTCGGGCTCCTCGTGGCATCCGACGCAACTGCGTCTTTCGCCCGGACGAACGTGCATCCAGATCAACTGGTTGCCCACCACGCGGCGGTCCGAATCGAGGACCTGGCAGTGGATCAGGCGGTCGGCGGGAGCCTGGATCGAGAACGAACCGTCGGCCGCCAGCGGAACTGTGCCCAGGACGCGAGCGTGCGTGCCGACGTGGTTCTTCCACGCCGGGCCCTTGCCGTTCATGTGCGTTTCATGCCGCGTGACCACCGGTTGGCCCTCGACGATCCGCACCAGCCGCCCGCGAATCCGCGTGCGGGCCTCCTGCGAGATCCTGGCCGAACTGCAGAAAAGCGTGCCGGCGTATTCGTTGGTCCGGCGGGACTCGGTCAGCGTCACAGGCCGCCGTCTCGGGCGGATCGGTCGCGGCTCGAACTCCGCGGTCGCCGGGTCGTCGTACACTTCGGTCAGCACCCCGGTCTCAACGTCCATCGTGTACAGTCCGAGCTGCGGCTTCTTCGCATCACGGACCGTTGCGGCGCACAGGACGGTGTTCGCGTCCAGCGGGATCGGCGAGGTCACCGCCATGTTCTTGTAGCGCGGGATGACGGTTTCGCGGTAACGCCCCGGCCCGATGATCGTCAGCCCGGCGGTCGAAGCGCAGATGATCCGTCCGTCATCGAAGCTCTGCGGCTGGGTCATTCTCAGTACGCGATGGCGCGGGGCGACTTCTCCCCACCAACCTTCCTTGTTGACTCGCGTGACGTTTCGCCAGAACGCTCTCCGCTCCGGCCCGTAGAGCGTTACGTTGCGAGTTCCGTCGGGGTTGACCGCCTGGACGGTTATCTCGGTCTTCAGGCGGGAGTAGAACAGCTCCAGGCGGCTGAAGAGGATTCGCCCGTCGGGCATCATCGACGGTTCGTTGTCTCGCCCCAGGTTCAGGCCAATGGTGTGCATGTCGGACCCGTCGGCGTTCATGACCGTCAGTCCCGTGGCGTGGTAGCCGTGGTACTCGTCGCGGATTCCTATGCGACTGGAGGAGAAGACTATCCGCCCGTCGGGCAGGTACGCCGGCTGGACGTCGTGGTAGGGGCCTTTTGTGATCCGTCGCAGACCCTTGCCGTCTGTTCCGATCTCCCAGACGTCCCACCAGGGCTGAGTCTTGCCGCCGCGCTTGGAAAAGACGATGCGCTTAGCGTCCCAGGATACTTCGCAGTCAGCTACGTATCCGTCGGTGAAGTTCGTCAGTTGGGAGACCTTTCCGTCGGGGCTCAGGATGTGCAGGTTGTCGCCGATGCGGTAAGTGGGTCCCGAATCGGTTGTCGAATAGGTCTGGCGCCACGGATCGATCTGAAAGCAGTTGGGCATCTTGTTGGCGCCCTTGATGAACACTATCGGAAATGCTCCGTTGTTTGGGGCCGGATCGGGCTTCCTGGCGGCGATCGACGGCGGCGGAGTGGTGTCGCGCATCTCCAGCAGGCCTCTTCGCCACAGAGCTTCGCGGGCGATCAGGCGGATGCTGTAGAATACGTGCTTCGCCTCGATGCGCTTCAGTGTCTTGATCGCCTCATCGGATCCGAGTTCATCCAGGGCTGTAGCGGCCGCGTGACGCACGCCGAGCGCCGTCTGCTCGTCTTCGATGATCTTGTCCAGCAGTCCGATATGCCGCGTCGCTCCCAGGCGCCCCAGCCCCCGGGCGAAGGCTTCACGCCACCGCGGGGGCGGATCGTTGTACTCGTCGTGGCCCTGGGTCTTGTTATTGAAGTACTCGCCGTAATACCCGTACGACGCTTCGGGCCTGGAGGCCTTGAGCAATTCGGCCATCGGCTCGACGCCGCGTTTGTCGCCGAGGAACATGATGGCCTTGGCCGCATTGATCCGCACCCACCCGTTGGCGTGGGGCAGCAGCCTTATGAGATTCGGCACATCCCTTTTCTCGCAGAGCGTGGGGAGCCAGATAGCCGCGTAGGGAACGTCGCCGGCGTACTTCTTCGCGAGATCCGACAGCGTCTTGTTATCCGATTTCTCGCCGGGCAGGCCGAAGTGCTCGAACGCCGCGGTCAGCGCCGCTCGCCGCAGCCCGGCTTTGTCGACCAGGTGCGCCGTGATCGGCTGATACGCTTCGGGTTCGTACAGCAGGGCTCCGTCATAGTCGCTTGGCATGTTGGCCAGCAGCAGCGGGGCGATATCCGTCAGAGCCTGAAGGTTCTCCGGCTTGGTGATCTTCATGCGGGAAAGAGCCAGTGCGATTGCGTAGGGGGTTTGGTACATCCGGTCTCTTGGGTCGAGTCCGGGCCGATCGTCCCGCGGAAGGGTCTTGGGCCTGCCGAGATTCAGCGAACGTGCGAATGCCGGGTACGCGGCGATCAGTGCGGACTGTGCCTCGTCGCCGCCGCCGATGTCGCCAAGTGCGTCTGCGGCGTAGCGGGCCCAGCGCGGATTGGCCAGGAACTCGATCAGCTTCTCACCAGCGGCTTCGCCGCCGAGTCGTCCGAGACTCCGCAGGCAGACCTGGACCATCGCATTCTCGGCCGGGCTGGCGGATTCAGTGGCCAGGTACGGCTCGACGATCTTGATGACTCGGTTTGCATCACGCGGCGAGCCCAGCGCGCCGAGAGATCTTGCCTCCCGCTCGAGTTGAAGAGCTTTTGCGTCGTCTGTCGCGTTGTGAGTCGCCTCGGGCGGGGCCTTTGGCGGTATCTTGGCGTACACGCCGATCTCGCGGAACGTCGTGGGGTAGGTCCTGTTGGACGAGTTGAACGACGTGATGCGTACCCAGCGGGCCTCGACCGGCTTGAAAGTTGCGATCAGGCGCGGCGCCGAGCGTTTCCCGCCGCGATGGACCTCTTTGTAGGTCTTGCCGTCGGCGCTGACCGATATCGAGTAGTCGGTCATGCAGAATCCGGGCCCGTACTGCTGGACCACTACGCACCCGAACTTCCGGGCCGCCCGCAGATCGACGGTGCAGTGCTGAGGGAACTTCACGCCCTTGGTCTGCCAGTAACCGCCGACGATTTTCCCGTCAGTCAGCACGCCGGTCGGCCCCTTGTACGTGCTCGAAGCGGTGACCGGCGCGCCCAGCGCCAGGTTCGGATCGCCGCGGGTTTCTTTTGTCGGGGCCGGAGGCGCAGCAGTTTCTGCGGGCTTTCGATCGGCCCGATCGGCCTGGAAATCCGACCACCACTTGCGCCATGCCTTGATTTGATCGACCCGCTGGTCAGTCTTGTCCAGGGCGTCGAACTTCAGTTCTGCGCCGGTGATGTTTGTGAGTGCGACCCATGAGGCCTGTCGGACCGTCCAGTCGGCGTCGTCGAGCCGGTCCAGCAGCACCGCGACGGCCTTCCGCCCGCCGCACCACCCCAGCGACATCACCGCCTCTCGCCGCACGGTCGCCTCGTCGTCGCCGGCGGCGTCGGCTAGGGCTTCGGCGGCGGCGAATGCGCGAAGATATCCTAACGCCTCGGCCGCCCCGGCCCGCACGCGCGGCGAGGGGTCCTTGAGTCTGGCGATTTGCTCGGCGACCTGTAGATCGTAAGGATTCAGTTCCGCCGCTGCGCCGGTGTGCAGCGATGCGCACAGGACGGCGACAAAGGTTGCCGCCAGGACGGGTTTTCGATACGCTCCATGTCGTGCATGTCGGTGTTTCATACCGTTCAGGATATCCCGACCGAGGGCGACGCACAAGCATTGATGCAGTTCAGAATCGCTACAGAAATCCGGATTGGGCGCCGATAAACAGTATAGCAGACCGCCCGCAGGCGGTTTCGCGCAGTATCAGCAAAAAAAGCTTCGCTCTTTCGGTTACGCGGCTTGACGCAGAGCGGCAAAGTGAGTTAGAATACTGTTAATGCGTTGCCCGGGTGGCGGAATTGGCAGACGCGCCAGGTTGAGGGCCTGGTGGGGTTTATACCCCGTGCTGGTTCGAGTCCAGTCCCGGGCAGTACCTTTCGACAGATGATTTTCCAGGCGCCACAGTGACAACAGTCAAAGACAATTCAAGCCACCCGTTCGGCGATTTGGCGCGGATCGAGCAGGAGCTGGCCGATTCGGTTCAGGCGGCCAGCCAGGAACTCAAGTACGCCGACTGCCTTGACGAAGAGCAACGCGCGGAAGTCTATTCAATTCTCCACGCGCTGAAGAACGACACCGAAGCGCATCAACAGATCGTAGGACAGTGGGTCAACGACGCCACTGGGGAAGTGACTGATGTTTGAAGAAGCGCAACTGGCCGAACAATTCAACGCTCTGCTGGATCAGCAGCAGCAGGCCGCCGACTGCTACGCCGCAGTAGCCGCCAAGACCGACGACCCTCTCATGAGACGACAGGTTGAACAGGTCCAGAGAGAGAAGCACCGCCACATCCAACTGATCCAGCGACTGCTGGAGATAGTGGATTAACGGCTAACGGCGTGGCAATTGCCAGTTGCCAGTTGCCAGTTGCCAGCCGTTGCCCTATCGAGCGTATTCCACGCAGCGCATTTCGCGTACTACCGTTACTCTGACTTCGCCGGGGTACTCCATCTCTTCTTCGACTCGGCGCGCCACGTCTCGTGCGATCTTGGCGCTCAGGCGGTCGTCTACGCCTGAGGGGTCCACGATCACCCGCACTTCGCGACCGGCCTGGATGGCGTAGGCCTGCTCGACGCCCTCGAATGTCGTGGCGATCGCTTCGAGCTTCTCCAGTCGCTGTATGTAGCGTTCGAGCGACTCGCGCCTGGCTCCGGGGCGAGATGCGCTTATGGCGTCGGCGGCGGCGACTATAGGCATGTATACGCTGGCGGCCTCCACGTCTCCGTGGTGCCCGGCGGCGGCGTTGATCACCTCGGGCTTCTCGCCGTACCGTTTGCAGAGATCGGCTCCGATGGCGGGGTGTCCGCCCTGGACTTCGTGGTCGACGGCCTTGCCGATGTCGTGCAGCAGTCCGCATCGCCGGGCGATCTGACCGTTGAGGCCCAGTTCGTCGGCGATGATCTGCGACAGGAACGCGACCTCGATCGAATGCTGCAGCACGTTTTGCCCGTAAGATGTCCGGAAGTGGAGTCTTCCCAGCAGGTCCACCAGCTTGCCGTGCATGTTGCCGGCCTTGGTTTCGGTGCAGGCCGATTTCCCGTAGTCGTGGATCTGCTTCTGGGTGTCTTTTTCGATCGTGGCGACGACTTCTTCGATCCGCGTGGGGTGGATTCGTCCGTCCTGGATCAGTTTGGCCATCGCCTGTTGGGCGATGTGGCGCCTGACAGGATCGAAGCACGATACAACGACGACGCCGGGCGTGTCGTCTACAATCACGTCGACGCCGGTGGCTTTCTCGAACGCACGGATGTTCCGCCCTTCGCGGCCGATTACGCGGCCTTTCATGTCATCCGAAGGGATGTCGACTGTCGATACCGTCGACTCGCACGTGTGGGCCGACGCATAACGCTGGATCGCGGTTATGACAACTTCTCGCGAGCGATCTTCGGCCTCTTCGTTGGCCTGTTCGAGCTGTCTCTCGATGAACTGGGCTGTTTCGGCGGACATCTCCCTTTCGACCTGGTCCAGGAGGATCTTCTTTGCCTCCTCCATGCTCAGGTTGGCGACTTTCAGAAGTTGGCTCTTCTGCTGGGCGATCAGCTCGTTGAGCTGCTTGTCCTTGGTCGCCAGGGCTTTTTCCCGCTCGATAACGCCTTTCTGGGCCGCATCGACCATACGCTCCTTGGCGTGAGTGGTCTGGAGCTTCTGGTCGATCATGTCCTCGCGCTTGGCCAGCCGCTTCTCTTCGCTGCGGAGTTCTTTTCGCGTTGACTCGGTGTCGGAATCGAAGTTCTTACGCTGTTGGATGAACTCGGCCCGCGCGTCGGCCTCGGCTTTTGCGATGATCTTGGCCGCGTCGGCTTCGGCGGTTTTTCTGGCGGCCTCGAATTCCGCTTCGATAGCGGCTTTCTTCAGCAGTTCCTGCCAGCGTCTGAACATGAATCCCCCGCCAATCCCGACAATCGCGGCTATAGCGGCGGCGGCTATTGTAGAACCGGCTACCGCCAGCATCGGCATTAGGGGACCCTCGATATTCGCCAAGTATAGCAAGTGCATGACACGTGTCCTTTCCATATAGGTGACGCGCGTCGAATCGGCGAATTTAAGCAGGCGTTACGGGCGCCCTGAGAAACGAGCGTTTGTCAAACATTCGCAGTCAGCCCCACTACCCGCGCCCGGCCGCCCTGAAGCGAAACCATCCGCCGGGCTGCGAAAAACGGTACGCAGGTACAACGATTCCATGAATTTCCCGCCGGATTGTCCAGGAGGCCCGCAGGCGCGTCCGAGATCGGCGAAAATTTCATCAGAACGTCTTTGCTGCTGTTGGCTTGTTAGCGAATTATATAACCCGAAGGCCTCGTCCCTGTGGGACGATTGATCGACACTCGGCATCGAGATATCCTTTTTTCAATGCTCCCCGCGCCGCGGGGCGATATCGCCAACACATATGCGCCGAGCCCGAATCGGGGCTCGGAGACATTGAGTGTCGCTTTGCCGACGGCCTGCTTTATTCCGAATCGGCCGTCACAACCAGTAAATATTACGCTTTGCGGTCGCGGTGCAACCGGAGCGTGCCTTTCTATGGTATCCTACTGTACAACTGTGCGTCAACCCGCAATCTGCGTAATAATGTAAAGATTCCCGCTGACAAACTCCCACGCGGAATGTATAGTACCCCGTCTGATTCGAGCCTGTTGAGGAGTTATTCTATGATAGTCAACGCTTTAGGCGTTCTAGCCGACGTGAGCCCGGCCCAATGGATCTGGGAAGCCAAGTTCCTGGGCAACGCGCCGTGGCAGTGGCTGGCGCTGGCGGGGGCCTTGCTCGGCGGCATGGTCCTTGGAAAGATCGCCGCACTGGTTATCGCACGCCAGGCCGACCGACTCGAAGCACGCGAAGGCTTCGTGGTGAGCGGCAAGTTTCTGCGCTGCGTCGAAAGACCGCTGATTCTCGTGCTGCTGTCGCTGGCGATGTACGCCAGTTCGACGTTCATGAACTTCGAGTACGCTGAGGAAACTCTTGGCGATAAGATAGTTAAGCCTCGCGATCTCATGCCGTTATGGCTGAAGATGTGCAAGATGATGATGTCTCTGGGCGTAGGCTGGTTCGTCTATCGCCTGATCGGCATCATCGAGTATCTGCTGCTGAAATGGACGGGAAAGACCAGTTCCCAGCTTGACGATCAACTCGTGCCGCTGGTGCGGAAGACCCTGCGGGTCGTCGTCGTGATAATGCTCGCACTGTTTATCGCCCAGAACATCTTTGAATGGAACATCGGGGCGCTGCTGGCGGGGCTGGGGCTCGGCGGTCTGGCGTTCGCACTGGCCGCAAAGGACATGATCGCAAACATGTTCGGCTCGGTTACGATATTCGCCGACCGTCCCTTCCAGATAGGCGATCGCGTAGTAGTCGGCGGAGCCGACGGCGTTGTCGAGGAAGTCGGCTTCCGATCGACCAAGCTGAGGACACTGGACGGGCATCTGGTGACAGTGCCGAACTCGGTCGTCGCCAACACGAAAGTTGAGAATGTTTCGGCTCGTCCGTTCCTCAAGAGATCGTTTGACGTAGGCGTTACGTACGACACCGAGCCGAAGAAGATGAAGCTGGCGGTCGAGATACTCCGCGAGATGTGCCGGGCGAGGCACGATCATTTCCCCGAGGACAGGCCCGCTCGAGTTCACTTCACGGAATTTGCGGCCTCCTCGATGAACATCAACGTGACTTACTGGTTCGTACCGGTCGAATGGGCGGACTTCCTTGTCTTCAACCACGATTTCAACATGGAGCTGCTGAGCCGTTTCAACGCCGAGGGCCTGGAATTCGCCTTCCCGACCCAGACGCTCTACCTGAAGAAAGACGACGAAACGGAGAACGGCGACGACTGACGGCGCCGCCGTTAGCGGCAGGGCGGTACGCCCGCCTAATCGCGACGAAGTCGCGACGCCGTAGAGTTGTTCGCCGGTAGATTTTCGCCACGATAATCGAAGAGGATTGAACGGCGTCGCGACTTCCTGCGTCGCTCTTCGAGCTATGCAGGACAAGCCGTCGCGAAGAGGCGGACGTGCCGTCCTGCCGCTATTAACAGGCGAAAACCGCCGAAGCAGCTACTGGTCCTTGACCTCTCGCATCAGCTTTGAGTCGATTTTCAGCGCGAACATCCGCCGCTGGGTTGGGAAGTAGATCACTCCATTGTCGATAATGGGCGTGATCGATTCGGACTGGAGGCGGCATTTGCCGAGGACCGCTTTTTCGCGCCCGGTCTTGAACGCCCATAGTGTCCGGCGTCTCTCGGTGCTGATCAGTATGACTCCATTGACCTCGGCCGCCGAGCAGGTCCAGACGCCGGCGTCCATCTGGTGGGACCAGTACGACTTGCCGGTCTTGGCGTCGATGCAGTGCATCTTGCCCGAGTAGTCCGGCACGTAGGCCAGTCCGTCGTGGATCAGGACGTTGGCAAGGCTGCGATTGACCTTGCGATTCTCCCACACCTTCTTGCCGGTCTTTCCGTCAATGCACGACAGGATCCCCTGGCCGGAGCCGTGAACCGGGCTCTGGCCGATCGTAGTGTAGACCTTGCCGTCACTGACAGTCGGTATGGAGATCACCTCACTCGGCCCGTCGGGACTCCTGCGGCGCCATCCGGAATACGGTATCGGCTTGCCGTCGCGAATTCGGTACTCCTTCGGGCAGCACTCGTAGCTCCAGATCTTCTTGAGCTTCTCCACTTTCGCCGCGCCCGACGTCGGTTTGAACGGTTCGAACGCGTAGAGCGTCCAGTCGCCGCCGGCGAACAGGATCATGTCCCGCCCGCCGAATCGCCCGAGCACCGGCGAGGACCAGTTGCCGTGAACGATTCGATACCCCATCTTCTCGCCCTCGACCGCGGCGAGCTTGCCGGTTTTCTTATTAAGCACCACCAGACTTGGCGCCTCGGGGTTGGCCGGTCTTCTGTGCCGCCCGTCCTGCCCGTTGGACGTGCAGGCGTAAAGGTAATCGCCGAGCAGGACCGGCGAACTGCCGCAGACGTCGTGCGGCACTACGCCGATCTCGTCGATCAGGTCATACCGCCAGACGATGTCGCCGTCCGTGGCGCCGAGCTTGTATCCGTCTTCGGCCTGCATGTACTTCAGCTCGTCGGTGAACGGCCCGTCGTTGCCGTCGGCCTGCCCGCGGCGATCGACGCACAGAATCTCGCCGCGCGAGCTTACGATATAGAGATACTTCCCGTCGATCGCCGGCGTTGAGCATATCCCGCACCGCCAGTGGTTGAAGTGGAACGGCTCCCTGGTTCCCTTCATGTTCCGCGGCACGGGCAACTGCCAGATCATCTTGCCGGTCTTCGGATCCAGACACATGAAGATCCCGCCGCGCGTGCGCCGAACGGCCTCGTGCTGCAGCCCTGAATCATTGACTCCGATAAAGAGCTGGCCGCCGTCGACTTTCGGGATCGTGTACTGATGTGTCCCGAGCTGTATCTCCCAGAGCAGATTGTCGGGATTGAATATCTCCGGCAGAGCCGAATCGGCCGCCAGCGCCTGCGAGCAGACCCCGCCGAGAGTGCAGATGACCAGAACAGCGACAGCAGTTGTCTTCATAATGACAGATCCTTCCATTCAGGGCGCCAAATAAGCCCTCCAGAACATTGTAATTGCCCGCAGACGCCGCCGCAAATCATATTGCCTACTAACGTTCGAGCAAGCTCAGCGGCGTCGTGGCGTTCGCTCGGCATGGGCCTTCTCGAGACTCGCTGAAAGACAGTCCAAAGAGCCTTCGAACAGGAGACTCTCTGGGAAATCGTACTTTCGCTTCATGACCTTGGCCCGGCCGTCAGATTCCAACGCCCGACCAAGCAACTCAATGGAGAGCACTCTGCCATTACGAGGAAGGCGACGGATAATGAAGTGGTCATTGGGAAAACCGCAAAGGTCGATGATGCCGAAATTCCATATCCGAGCCGGCCACTTGCCGCCGCCGAACGAGGCCTCGCCGAGATAGTCAAAACCCGTCCACCGAAACTCGCCCATGATCACGCACGGGTGGTTTCTATCGCGCTTGACCCAGTCTCTGACATCGATTCTCCACCAGGTCTTGAAATGGTGCTTGCCGTAATCGTGCGATGTCTTGGCGTGCCAGCCGTCGAATATCTCGTCGATGACCATGATCGAAGTTGATCTTGTTCTTAAACGATCAGGGTCACGTCGCCATAGATTCCGCAGCCGGGATACCACCGGGCGTTGGGAGCTTTCTCGTTGTCGACCCGCACGGCCAGCGAGTTTGCGCCCGGTTTGAGTTTGTCGGTGATGTCGAAGTAGAAGCTCACGTACCCGTAAGGCCGGCCGCCGACGCTCTTGCCGTTGACCCAGATCTGGGAGTTCATGAAGACCCCGTCGAACATGATCAGGTACCGGTTGTCGGGATCGATCGCCTCTATTGCAAAATCCTTCCGATACCAGCCGACGCCAGTTGGAAGATACCCGCCCTGGCCGCCGCAAGGGTTCTTCTTGTCGTACGGCCCGAGTATCGACCAGTCGTGCGGGACCTCGACGGTCTTCCAGGCCGAATCGTCAAAATCGCTCTGCGATGCAAGCGGCGGATCGGACAGGCTGAACTTCCAGCCGGCCGGATCGATGGCGGGTCCGAGGTCCTCGGACCCGCAACCGCTGAACACGGCGACAGACGCCGCCAGCAGCAAGAGCATTGTGGATGTCTTCATGTCTTCGTAACTCCAGTGAATCCGGAACGGCGTTTGTTATCGATGTTTCTTCGGCTGCGGTTTGGTCTCGAGGATCAGCTCGACTGATTCGTGCGGGATCGGGTTGGCCGTCAGCCAGACCGCCGGTGCGATCGATTCGCCTACGCCGTCGAAACCGAGCACTACCGCGTCGATCGGTTTTCCGATCATCTCCTTGGTGACCGGAGCATAGTAAGTGGTGTTCCGGATCGGCGGTCGCACGGGATACTCCCACTGGTTCACGAGATAGGACGGCGCCCGCGTGGGGCAGCCGGACGGTTTGCCCGCCACTCGCAACGCCGCGCAGGCCTTGCCCGGTCCGTGGCGCCCGTTGACTGCGATGCAGAGGTAGGCGCCTTTGGCGGCCTCGGGCAACTCAAACGAGCATTTCCACGCCTTGACCACGTCCGCTGAGTCGAATGACGCCAGGAGATTTGATCCTCGCCAGGCGTCGCGTTTGGGTTTTGCTCCGCCCGACAATCGCCCGGTAACTTCGCGCAGTTCGGTGAACATGCCGGGCATTTTGAAGTATCGCACCGGGCCGGCGCTCGACAGGTCGACGCTCATTCCGCTGTCGGTCTTCTTGAACGGTACGGTTCGCCATCCGGCCAGATCGCTGGAGACTTGAGCGGTCAGCGGGCGCGTGCGGCTCCAACCGAGCTGCACTCTCGGATGCCCGCCGCGACGTACGTATTCGATCTTCACGCCGCAGGCTTGCCCGGCCTTCAGATCGACTGCGCCTTCCATCGCCGCCGGCGGGGCGATCACCGCCTTGCCGTTGATCCACAATCGCAGACCCCTGTTGCCGCTGGCGGTGAATCGGTAGGCGCCCGACGCGGCGGGAGTGATCTTGCCGGTCCAGCGGACGCAGAAGTTCGCAGGCACGCCGCGACCCGGGCCGCGCCACCAGCGGAAGCTGATCTCGCGGTCGACGCGCGTAAGAACCGGCTTGCCCTCGAACTTCGAGCCCTCGAAATACTCGCCGGTCAGGCCGCCGGGTTTGCCGTCGCGGTTGGTTACGTATTTTGTCGGGATGATGTCCCATATGCCCGACGGATCGTACGCGCACGCGATGTCCAGGCCGCCCAGCTTGATCGGCTTTCCGAAATCAAGGCGAAGGGCGCCGCCGCGCACGCCTTTGGCCCGTCCTGTTGCGCCGAAGAACGTCTCTGGATCGCCGTCGAACATGAACCGGTCCCAGCAGCCGCGATCGCGCAGCAGTTTCTGGGCGAAGAAGACATCTCTGGCGGCCTTGACCTGCGGGATCTTCGTCGGCCCGGATCGCTGGCGGGAGCGATACTCCAGGGCGTTGCTGTCGGCGGCGAAACAGGTCGCCTCGTACAACGCTTCGGCGTCGCTCGGGACCTTCGCCGGCTTCAGCTCGCCAAGCTTGCGATGCCACGCTTGCTTGAGCGCCTCGCCGCCGAACGCCACATCCGCCGACTTGCCTTTCAGCAGACCGGCCGCGGGCTTGCCGCCGACAGTCGCCCCGGTCAGCCCGCGCCCGGTCGGGGCGAGTTTCACCGAAGCCTTCGACCCGGGCATGCCCAGCAGCTTGATAACGACGCTCTTGCCGGGTCTGTCGCGGATCACCTGGTAATCGCAGCCCTCCACGCCGAGTTCGCCCGAGGGTTTCGTCGTCGCCAGCAGGAGACACGAACGGAACGGCAGGACTTCGACCTTCACTTCGGCTCCGCCCTTGAATCGTCCGATGATCCTCTCGGTCGGATGGAACTGCCGCAGCTCGACGCGCCCCGGACTCTCAAGCCCGATCGTCTTGTCGAGTTTCACAGCGTATTGCACCGGCTCCCACGAGAGGTTCCGCAGCGTTATCAGGCGGGTCGACTTGTCGCCGCGCGAGACCGCCGATCGGCCGTATTGTTCTTCCGGAAGCCGGATGCCGTTGACCATAATCTCGCGCCAGCGGCGGTGCAGGTTGTTGATCCGGGCGAATTTGGGGAACTCGTCGTCGCGCATGAACCACGGGCTGCCGTAGGTCTCCGGCGCCAGGATCAGGCAGCGGTTGAACGCCTGGAGGATCAGGTCGTCGTCCCAGAAGTCGATGCACGAGCTTATGCACACCCCGTGGTCCTCGGTCAGTCGCATCAGCTTGGGCGGCAGGCCGCGGGACATCGCCGACGCGCGGTTGTGCGGGGCGGTGCTGGCCCAGTTGGCCATGTGCACGTCGATATAGGTCTCCGCTCCGCCCCAGAGGAAAGTCGTGGCGTACGGTTCAGCGACCCCGAGCTTCAGCCGATGGTTCAGCAGGATCAGGTCGGGGCTGTATTTGCGGCATTCGATCAGAGTCTGCTTGAGAGCCTCCTGCTTCGACTCCCGCAGTTGCGAGCAGACGGCGTCCATCTTGAATAGGGCGAAGTTGTACTCCTTGCAGAGCTTGACGAGCATGTCGCGACGGGCCTTCTCTTCGGCGGGAGTGTCGCCGAATCCGTCGGGCCCGAGCCACACTCCCAGCCGCGTGCCCATGGCGGCGGCTTTCTTAACGATTCCGCCCCAGCCGTTGGGATAGTTGGCCTTGAACCGCTCATCGCTGATCGTGCCGTAAGTGCGCGGACCGTCAATGGCTCCGGCGTCGAAGGCGTAGATGTCGAGGACCATGCCGTATTCGTCGTGCAGCCACCGGAAGAAATCGAGGTTGGCCAGCGTGTTGGCTTCAGTGGCGCCCTCGTTGGTGTTGTTGATCCAGGAAAAATACTGCGAGTACGAGGGGGTTTTCTCGGTGGGTCCCTTCAGGGAGAACTTGACATTCTCCTTAGAACGTTCGGCCGCGCCGAGCCGGACGACCGAGATGTTAATGCTCGCCATAGCCAGCAGGCAGGCCAGGACTCTGATCGCAGGGCGATTGCGCATATCACTTTCCCTTTCAAGTTGCGGCCACGAAGTTATAGAAATGCTTCCTTGAATTATACGCTCACCCGCGCCAAGTTCAATTCCGCTGATGATTGACCACGGCGATGACCCCTCGCGGCGCCCTGGCGTCACGCAGATCTTGCTTCTTCAAGTTAATCACGGCGCAAGGGCGTGGTATTGGCTTTTGGCCTTATTTAGCCGAAACCACCGGCGTCATTCGGAAGTCCGGTTCGTCTATGTCCTGGAGGCCGCGTTTGCCCCTGTATGTTCCGTAATACGGTGCGTTGGCGTCGATCCAGGTTACGATCCTTACGAATTCGCCCTGGGTGATCTTCGCTTTGCACGGTTTGGATCGCATCCTGGCGGCCAGCTTGCTCAGGTGCGATCCGAAACTCAGCGGCTCCGCGGGTCGGAAGCCGGACCGGCCGAATCCGCACTGCCTGGTGCTGACCAGGCCTTTGCCCATGATATTCTCGTAAGACCTGTTCCACGATTCGGTCAGCACGCCGGTCAAATCGAGGCGCCCTTTGGGGCGCTTGCCGCTGTGGCAGCCTACGCAGTGCTTGTCCAGGACGGGCTGAACGTCCGAGGCGTAATGGACCATGCGCGGGCCGGTGTCGCCGGGTTGGGGGATGAGTTTCTGGGCCGGGAGCTTTATCGCCATCGGGCGCACGCGTATGCCCGGAGCCTGTTTGCGGTGTTCGTGGCAGCCTATGCAGGACCTGCTCTCGCCGGGGCTGAGATTGATGAACGTCGGCATGTGCTGCAACTGCATGTAGTTTTCGTCGAGCAGTTGGAAGAAGATGTTCTCAGACGCCGGTGCGGTGAAATGGGCCGATCCGTCGGGGCAGACCTTCGCCACGCCGTAGACCCGCTTGCGATGGACGTTTCCGGAATGGCCGATCCTGAAGATGCCGTTCTCTCTCCAGGGCCAGGGCAGCACGCCCATAACGCGGACGTACTTGACCCTTCCGCGCTTGATGCCCTTCATCCCCTCGTAGACGTCCTGGATAAAGAGCACCCCTGTCTGCTGTTTGGCGCTGGTTTTCTCGACCTCGGCCACTTGCATTGGCTTGAGCCGCGCCCGGAGCGGAACCGGCTGGTAACAGGATATCTTCGGGTCGCTGCAAAGTTCGGCCCGATTGCCCCAGGCGTCCAGGGCGTAGATCCCGTAATGTTTGGAGTCCTTCGTTCCGGGCTTGTGGGAAACCAGGAAGAACTTCTCCGAGAACGGATGAGGGTTCAGGAAGTAGCCCATGTGCCAGGTGAACTGGTGCATGCACGGATAGGCGATCTCGGGCGTTATGCAGTCCATCGCTCCCCTGTCTCGGCGTGTGTTGCGATTGTCGACGAGTATCACCGGACCTCCGGCCCGGGCTCCGCAGTGGGGGGCTCCGACGGTTATGAGCCTCTGGCTGCCGGGGATGTTGCGCGTATGCAGCATCTGGGCCGGGCGGAGTATGCTGTTCTTGTAGACGTGGTCCACGCCGCTGCCGTCGGGTCGCACGGACCAGACGCTCTGTCCGTTGCCCAGGCCCTTGTCGACGTATTCCCACCGCGTGTAGATGATTCGCCCGTCATCCATCACGCACGGCTCCATCTCGCTCAGCGTGCCGGCCGACAGGCGGCGCATGTTCTTGCCGTCGGGCTCCATCAGGTACAGCGTGGTGACCGACGGTCCGGCGCAGAACACGTGCCGCTCAGATCGCGTGGAGGCGAACATGATCTTCCCGTTGGGCAGATAACACGGGTCCATGTCGTCGACGCCCAACATCCCGCCTCTGTAGAGCGGGACCTTCTCGGTCGGGTCGAACGTAAGCTGCCGCAGACTCCCGGGGATCATCTTCCCGGCGGTCGGGTCGACGCCTATCTCGTAGATACGGAAGTTTCCGCCCTTCTTCTTGAAGCCGAAGACGACCTTCCTGGCGTCGAACGACAGGTTGAACCGGCTGAACGCCCCGTCTTTCAGCTCTTCGACCAGGCGGGTGACCTTGCCGTCGGCGGAGACCGGAGAAAGGATGCAGAGATTGCCGTCTGTGCCGCCGATCCCGGGATCGGAGTAGCTGTTGCACGCAACGGGCTCTCTCTTTAGGAACAGGAGCTTGTCGAACTTCAGGGCCGGGTGGTCGAGCATGGCTCTGCGGCGAAGCGACTTGAGCGCCTGTTCGTTTGCGCTCTTCGCGTCGGGCGCGACAGTTTCGCCGGCCCAGGTTCGAGCCATCAGGAAACTCTTGCGAATCGGTTTGGCGACCGAAACGGTGCGCTGCTTCTTCTCGAACTCGGCCAACTGCTTGAGGTAGTCCGAGCCGCGCGAGTATCGCGGGCCATAGGTCTCGATCATGTGCTCGATCGACGACCGCAGCGCGCCGATGTTGACCGCGTCGGCCGGCAGGAACACGCTTCGCTCCCTGACCGGGACCCTGTCGAACTGACGCATCGGGCGCGGAGGCTGTTTCCAGCCCTTGCCGAAAGCCGCAGGCGTCTCAAGCTTGAACGCCACCAGGTGGGGGAACTTGCCGTCGCGTGCGAGCTTGAGGGTGTGTTTGCCTTTGGTGACCGACATTGTGACCCGGCTCGACATGTCCCACTTGGCGTCCCAACTGTCGCCCGAGGTGCGGATCGGCAGTTCGTAGGGCGGCGAGTTGAAGCCCACGGAGTTACAGAACTTTCCGACACTCTTGCCGTCGAGGAGGATTTCAACGGGCCTGGCCTCGAACGAGGTGTAGTTGGCCTGGATCGTGTACTGTCCGCTTGCGGGGAAATCGATGTCGTACTCCGCGACCGATCGCCCGGTGTGTTCCGGAGCGCTTCCGATCAGCGGACCGGCGTTTGCGAACTTGTCGGGGCTGGCGTAGATGCGGACATTTCCGCGATCTAAGGACCAGGCGGGAATCGTCAGCGATCCGGAGGCGCGGGGCCTGGGCGGCTCGGGGGCCGGCCTTCGCATCGCCTCAACGTCGATGTTCTTCGCGGGCGCAAACGCGCCGCGATACTTCGCCGGCACGCTGTCGATATCACGCACTCTGAACTTCGGCGGCGTCCAGTCGTCGGGAAAGGCCGCCGGCGTATCCAGGCGGAGGGCCACCAGGTGCGGAAGCGGTCGGCGGCTGACCAGTTTTATCGTGTGCACGCCGGCGGAGGCTGCGCCGTTTCTCTTGGCCGCCACCGGGTCAGGGCCGCCGAACCGACTGCGGAGCAGCTCCCATCTCGCGGCGCTGCTCTTCCACGAGCCCGCGGCGGTGGTTGACAGGCTTATCCCCGTACAGACCTTGCTGACGTTTCGGGTGTCGAAATAGACTTCGACCGGACGCGTCTCAGCCGATGCGTATTTCACGTACAGCCGGTACACGCCCGTGACGGGGATATTAACGTCGTATTCGACGCTCCAACCCCACGGAGCCCGAGGGCCGCTGACGACGACCGGACCTGCGTCGGCGAATTCGTCCGGATCAGCGTTGATTTGCACATTGCCCCGAGCGAACGACCAGGCGGGGATCACCAACGATCCGGCCCGGACCTCTGTCGGACCCAGCGCGACGCCATAGAAAGCGATGCACGCAACGGCCAGCGTCACCCGAACAAACCGCTTCGACGGACATGATTCAATAATCATCGTAAGCATCCTTCCAAGAGAAAAACAATGACTCCTACGGCATGTTTAATATTACCATAAACCCCTGCGGATACTGCAACATGAATTATACCGTAATACCCGCCGAACGCGCACCGGCTGTCATCGGCGTGCGGTCTTCTGAGAACCGCCGGCTCGGCCCGCGGGTTCGGTGAGCGTGACCAGTCGGTCCGTTCGTCGGGGTCTGCTCGCCCAGCCAACGCGCCAGTTCATCGGCCTCATGCTTCAAAGACTCCATGTCGACAGGCGTGGTGAGATATGAAAGCCCCGGAGATTTGATCCGCTACAAGTCTTTGTGCCCCAATGTATTGGCAATGATAACGCCGGTATTCCTGTCGTAGTGCCAGCCATGACTTCCGCCCCCTCCGGTCTTGACGGCGTTGACCCGGTTGTCGACGAACGGATTTGCGGGGAACACCAGCAGATACGGTCCGAATTCTCCCAATGGATTCACTTTGCCGTCGATGTCCGTCTTATTCATCAATTGAGCGCGGATGTCCGTGGGATATGTGTCTTGGTGGTGTATTCTGTACAACGCCAGTTGTGCGCGAATTGACTTCAGGCTGGACTTCAGATTAGCCAACTTGGTGTCTTGCGACGCATTGGTGTACTGAGGAACGACAATAGCGGCCAATATAGTCAGGATAAGGACTGCAATGAGTATCTCAACCAGGGTGAACGCTTTTGTGTTGTGCATGGGCAATTCTCCTCTATTCATCGTTGCAGGAGATCCAATCTGTCGGAGTTATTCCCAAATTCCCGCTATTGGCCATCAAAGCCTTTATCGTCACAGAGCCGAGGCCGCATGAGCAGCGTTTCATTTTACATCGGGTTTCTTGTATGAAGCCTACCCAACATCTACAGGGTTCTGACTCCAGATCAGGGTCAGGAGGCGCTCGTTGCGGTGAGTTGTCTGGCGTATCGCCCCGACAGACTCTATAATGAAATTACATGTCATAGAAGGTTGACCGCGTTTTCCTTTTGAAGGAGATTCGTCATGAAAGCTGACTCGTATTCGCCTGGGCTGCTTCGACGGTTGACTCTGGCGGCGTTCTCGGCGGCCCTCGGAGTCGTCTGGATCGCCGCGCCGGCGCCCGAGCGGGCCGAAGCCGGAACGCTCGTGATTCCCGCCTGGTCGTTCGATCGGGGAAATGTTCGGATTGACGCCGATCCGGACAAGTGCGCCGACGCCGGGCCGGTGGTTGTCAGCGGAGAGCGGGCGCCCTGGGGCTGGTCTGTCGAATACGATGTCGATCTGCCTGTCGCCGGCAGATACACGCTTCAGATTCGCTACGCGACCAAAGAGGTCCGCCCCGTGCAGATCTTCTTCGACAGTCGGGACATGGGCAAGTGCTGCACCCGCGTGAGCCTTGCTCCTCCGTCGGGCGACAATCCCAACAGCCCCACGTCCAGGAGCAGCGGGGCGGTGTGGCAGACGCTTCGCAACCGATTCGGGGCTCCGGCCTCGCTGGCGACTGTCAGGAACGGAACGGCGACCGCCGGCAAACACAAGCTCGTCCTGACGAGTCTGACCCCGCTGCCCAATCTGGTCGCGATCCGGCTCGAAACGGACAAGCCGTTTCCAGAAAGCTGGAATCCGCCCCAATACAAGGTCCGCGATATCGACAGCGTGCCAGCCAGGCGCCGCAAGTTGCTGGTCGCTCCGGGTAACATCGACGCGGCGGCTTTGCGTGCTCCGGCCAAACGCGCCAAGCAATACAAACCCGGAGCATCGCTGGATATTCCCGCCTGGACGTTCGATCGCGGAAACGTGCGGATCTACGCGAGCCCCGACAAGTACGCCGACGCCGGGCCGGTCGCAGGCGGCGCGCCGGAAAAGGGTGACCGGGGAACTGTCGAATACGATATCGAATTCGCCGGCGACGGCGAGTGTACGCTTCACGTCAGTTACGCCTCGGACAAAGCCAGGCCTCTGGAGGTCCACCTCGACGACAAGTTCATCGGCATCTGCTGCGTAGGCGTGGCGTTCGGTTCGGCTCCTTTCGAGCAGCCGATCGTGTTCACTTCCAACAGCAGCGGGGCGCCGAAAATGTGGGAGGGATTCGCAAGAGACGGCAAACTGGTCAGGATTCCGGTCACCAGGGGCAAACGCACCCTGAAGCTGACGCGAAAAGGCGCTATGCCCAACCTGCTGGCTTTGCGAGTCAGTTCGTCGGCGAGTTTCGCCAAGGGTTCGGCTCGGCGGAAGATGGCGCATTTCGGCAGAGTTCCCGCCAGGGACCGCAGCGTGTTCCTGCCTCCCGACGCGGTCAACATCGCTGCGTTGCGCGAGTCGATCAGTGACATGATTGAGACATACGGCCCGAACTATCCCCGCGGGAGCGAGCACCTCAAGCGGCTGGACGAGTTGGACAAGAAGCCCAGGACGATCTGCGCGGTGTGGAAGGGCAAGGACGCCGCGATGACCAGAGTCTGGGCCGGCCAGGAGGACAAGCCCCAGGCCCAACAGGCCCCCGAGATCAAACTTGCGGCCCTGCGGCGCGAGGCGATGCTCGACAATCCGGAGTTGAAGAAGTTCGACAAACTCCTGTTCGTCAAGCGCACGCCTTTCGGCGGGCATATCTACGAGGGGCACCACCAGAAGTCGCTGGGCGGGGGGTTGTGCGTTCTCTCGCCGGTGTCGGCCGACGGGAAAGTCACCGAGATCGCACCGGAGATGTCCGCCGGCCGCTTCAGCCGGTTCGATTTGTCGTTCGACGCCAAGAAGGTGGTCTTCGGATACCGGACCAAGGACAAGCCGTTCCGCATCTACGAGATGGGCGTCGACGGCAAAGGGCTGCGGCAGTTGACCTTCGACACGCCTTTCGGCGACGAAGCCGCCCGGAGGAATTCAAGGCACGCCTTCGAGGACACCGACCCATGCTACCTGCCCGACGGCAAGATCATGTTCGTCTCGACCCGCTCGATGCAGAATGTTTTCTGCTTCCCCGCCGCGGTCACCAACCTGTACGTAATGGACTCAGACGGCAAGAACCTGCGCCGCATCTCGTCGAGCCCGCTTACGGAGATGGACCCGTGTCTGCTGGATGACGGACGGGTCGCATACACGCGCTGGGAGTACGTCGACAAGGGCCTCGGCAACGGGCAGAGCCTCTGGGCCGTCCGTCCCGACGGCAGCGGCGTGGACCACGTTTACAAAAACAGCATCACGCGTCCCTCGGGAATGCTGCAGCCCCGCAGCATTCCGGGCAGCCGACAGATAGTGACTGTCGCCTCTTCGCACATGTCGCGACAGGGCGGTCCGGTCATACTGATCGACAACCGCATCACGCGACGGACCCCCGAGGCGATGACCTGCATCACCCCGGAGATCGGCTATCCGTGCATGTACACCGCCAAGTGGCACATGGGCTACTTCCTCGAGCCTCACCCGTTTTCCGAGAAGTTCTTCCTGGTTTCCCACATCCCCGGCGTCACCGACCCCAAGTCCAAGATCAAGCCGAAGTACGGGCTGTACGCCCTGGACGCCTGGGGCAACCGCGCGAAGATCTACGGCGACCCGAAGATATCCTGCTCCCAGCCGACCCCGCTGATTCCGCGACGCCGGCCAACGCGCATCACCGGCGGCGAGCCGGTTGTCGCCGACAAGAACCGGCACGGCACGATGTTCATTCACGACGTATACGAAGGCATGACCGGCATCAAACGCGGACGGGTCAAGTACGTTCGCGTCATGGGCGTGCTGCCCTGGCCCTGGAGTGAAAACGGGATCTTCAGGCTCGGGCTGGCCGGTAACGTCCACCGCAAGAAGGTCTACGGCGTTGCGAAGGTTCACGAAGACGGGTCGGCGTTCTTCACAGTACCGGCCAGGGAGAACATCCTGTTCCAGGCCCTGGATGAGAATTTCATGCTGCTGCAGCACATGCCGACGTTCATCAACGTGATGCCCGGCGAAAACAGGTCCTGCATCGGCTGCCACGAACATCGCAACAAGGCTCCGAACATCGCCCGAAGCCGGCCTCAGGCCGCCAAACACGCCATACAGGCCCTGGCGCCGCAGCCCGGCGACAGCGGTCCGCGCATGGTCCACTACGCCTCGGACGTTCAGCCGGTTCTGGACAAGCACTGCGTTAGCTGTCACGGTGCGGACAAGCCCAGGGGACGCCTCGACCTGACCGGCGCCCCGACGGACATGTGGAGCCGATCCTACGAGAACATCCTCGGTCGCGGACTGGTCAGCTCCAGGCACTGCGGATTCGGAAGATCCGGTTTCAGGCCGACCGGGCCGCTTACGTTCGGATCGCACCTGAGCAAGCTGGCCGCGAGGATTCGCAGCGCCCCGTGCAAGGCGAAGATCACCCAGAGCGAGTTCGTCAGGATCATCACCTGGATCGACGCCAACACCCCGTACTACGGCACCTACAGGGGCAGACGCGATCTGAGAGACAAGGACCACCCCGACTTCCGCCTGCCGCCGGTCGTCGCCGCCAGGCCGTGATGAGCCTTCCTTTTAGTTTGGTTGTGTGAAGATCCAGAGCCGCGCCGCTGCTCCCGACACGGCGGCGTGAGGACTGGTTCCAGGAACATCCCAGGCGGCATCGGCTCCTTCGGTTGGAGTTCATTCGACCGAGCAATTGACGCCTCCGATTTGCCTCTGCGCAAAGCGAATCCTAAGCTCCAATTACGGCTATGGGCTCCGCGCGTGCAATGGCGCGGACTGTCGGAGTATCGAGGTGGAAGGAGACCTGTGTCAATTACAGCGCAACGGCAAGTTCTTGATCAATCGGACGTAATGGAGGAACCCGACGCATCGCCGGTTGACGCTGCCGGCGCAACGCCCGCGTTTGCTCCGCGTCGAGCGTCGGCCAAGCCTCAATCGCATCAAAAGCGGCGCTTCGGGCGACGGGCCGGCGAGACTGACTTCGTGATGGTCGACCGACCTTTTTCCATGCGAGGACGTCTGCGGAGCTTCAAGTACGCCTTCGAGGGCGTCGGGATTATCGTGCGCACCCAGCACAGCGCCTGGCTGCATATACTCGCCACCCTGGGCGCAGTTGTCACAGGGCTGGCGCTGGGCGTATCGACACCCGAGTGGTGCTGGCTGATCCTGGCGATCGTGAGCGTCTGGACAGCCGAAGCGCTCAACACCGCTTTCGAACTGCTCTGCGACGTCGCCTCGCCCGAGTTTCACCCGCTGGTCAAGAAGGCCAAAGACGCCTCGGCGGCGGGCGTTCTGATATCGGCCCTCGGAGCGGCGGTCATAGGCCTGCTCATCTTCGTTCCGCACGCGATGCGGCTGTTCAGCGGAGTCTGAACCATCGCACCGACCGGCGGCGCTACAGGCGTTTCTGGTGCGAGACCGCCATCCTCAGGTAGTGTTTCGCGCTGTCGCTAATCCTGTCCGCGCGTTCATGCGGAGTCAAATTCCCTATCCGTTTGCGTATTGACAGCGTACCATGTACTACGCAGGCCGAGCCCCGCAGCGGTTCGATTAAAGCTTGCGCCTAAGATGCTGACTAGTCACTGTGCATGAATCCAGGGAGCTTTCCCATGTATGAACTTATGCGTCGTCGCGGCCGGCTGGTCGGCATTGCGATATCCGTGCTTGCCGTCTCCGCCGCCGTCTCGGCCGCGGGGAAATTGCCTTGGGTCGCCGGCAGTGAAACAGTAGTCGTGTTGCCCGACACCCAGCGATACAGCCAGAAGTATCCCAAAGTCTTCGAAGCGCAGACCCGTTGGATCGCGGATAATTACAGGAAACGCAACATCACCTACATGCTGCACCTGGGCGACATCACTCAAAGCGACATCCATTCGGAATGGAAGGTCGCAAAGCACTGCATTACCATGCTCGACGGCAAGACGCCTTACGCACTGGCGATCGGCAATCACGATTATCGCGGGTCGCGCGACAAGACGCTGATAAACGAGTACTTTCCGCCCGGCAAGTTTGAGAAATGGCCGACCTTTGGCGGCGTCTACAAGAAGGGCCGCATAGAAAATCACTATCACCTGACGAAAATACAGGGTCGCAAGTGGATCATTCTATCTCTGGAATACGGGCCGCGATACGCCGTGCTTGACTGGGCCAACAAGATCCTCACTCAGCACACAGACCGCCTGGGCATGATCGTCACCCACGCCTACATGTTCCGCAATAATGTCCGTTACGATCACACCAAAGGCAAGCAGCGGGCCAATCCCTACGGTTTTGACGGCGAAGGCTCCGACGGGCAGGAGATGTGGGACAAAGTCGTCCGCAAGCATCCGAACATGATGATCGTCATCAGCGGGCACGTCCGCACCGGCGGGCCGCAGGGGTCGTATCTCGCCAGCAAGGGCGACCGCGGCAATGTCGTGCACCAGATGATGACCGATTATCAAAAACTGCCCAGCGGCGGCAAGGGCTATCTGCGGCTGCTCGAATTCCTACCCGACGGCAAGACCGTTCAGGTCCGCACTTATTCTCCGGTCAGCAAGAGACTGCGCAAGAGCAAGTTCGAAGATTTCCGCTTCGAACTGAAACAGAATAGAGGGGTCAGCCCTTAAAATATAAACTAAGGGTTGTTGGTCTGGGGTTGGGTTGGTAGTATTCGGTTATGGCTAGACCGCTACGGGTTGAATACGAAGGCGCTATCTATCACGTTACGATTCGCGGGAACGATCGGCGGCGCATCTTTCGCGACGACCGCGACCGGAAACGCTTCCTCGACCGCCTGGCCGACTGCGTCGAGGCGCACGAAGTGCGGTTGTACATGTTCTGCCTGATGAGCAATCACGCGCATCTTCTGGTCGAGACGCCGGCGGGCAATCTCAGCGAATTCATGCACCGGTTGCAGACGGCGTACAGCGTGTACTTCAACCTCCGTCACGGCCGTAGCGGGCATCTGTTCCAAGGTCGTTTCGGCGCCCGCGTCGTCCGCGGCGAGGGATACATTCTTCGCCTGAGCCGTTACATTCACCTGAATCCGGTGTTCACGCGAGCGGCTAAGAAGCTCGATGTGCGCGAGCGGATCGACATGCTGCGGCGTTATCGCTGGAGCAGTTACCGCAGTTACATCGGGCGGGCGGCGCCGCTCGAATTCGTCGATTACGCACCGATGCTCGCGATGACCAAGGCTGAAACGAAAGCCAAACGCCCCGGCGAATACCGCAAGTTCGTCGAAGCCGGAATCGCCGAAACCGACGATGATCTCCGCCGACTCATGGCGCGCAGTCCGCTGGCGATCGGGTCTGAGAAGTTCAAGCATTGGGTTCGCGGGATGCACGACAAGCTGTCGGGCAAGCACGGGCGCCCCGAGGACGTAACGCTGCGGAGGCGATCCAGCAGGCTCCCTGCTGAGCGTGTGATCGAGATCGTGTGCAGCCGCCTGGGCTCCGATCGGGAGGATGTTGGGCGTCGTCAGCGTGGTTCTCTGCTGCGTCCGACTGTTGCGAAGATGCTTTGCAGATACTCCGGCCTGACGCAACGGCAGGCCGGTGAGTATTTGAACCTGTCGACTGGTGCGGCGGTGAGCATTCAACTAAAGACCCTCACCGCGACGGCCGCATCGAAAAGCAAAGTACGAAAACAATTAGCTGCGATAGACAAAGCGATTCAGGCTGAAATAGCAGGAGAATAGCGATCCTGGAGCCACTGTTTGCTCTTTTAAGGGCTGACCCCTATTGCCCTGGAAGTTTTCCAAAGGTTCTTTCGGCAGCGCCCATGGGCCAGGCGGGGGTGATGATCCGTCGAGTGCGACGGACAATTGGAGTTCCGGGCCGATAGCGGCGTTTCCCAGCTACGGTTTCGACATAAACCAGGGGCAATCGTTCAGCCTCTCGATTCCCGTCAAGGGAGTCCCCGTGGCGATGAGCTTGCTTGGGGCCCAGGCCGCCAAGTGCAGCCTTACGATCAAGGACGCCCACACATACGGGATAGACTCTCTGCAAATCGAAAAACAGGTTCGTGACTGGGCCGCGGACAATCGCGACTTCCTCCGCTCCTTCCGCCAGAAAGAAACCAGGAAGTGGTGCGTATTCACCAGCAAGGAGCAGTACTACGTTCGCATTGTGACGAGAGTCTACCTGGCCAGAGAGTTCAACGTCTCAGTCTCCACCGCCGACTCGGGCGGGCTGGGGCTAACGGCCGGTTTGAAAACGAAGGCGGATATGGTCAAGCCGTCGGCCGACGCGGAAGGCAGATACGACGCCTCGGCGATCTACAACGATACGCTGGAGACCATAAACAACAATCTCAGTTCCGCTGGGGACACGACAGGCAAACCCGCGATCGAAAAGGACGCCGCCGGCAAGGTCACAGGAGTGAACTTCGGCGCGGCTCTGAAGGTCATAGCCGCATCGAGTCGGTATGTCTCGCTGGATGAGAAGTTGCCCAGGCCGGTGGCTGTCGGGTATTTGGCGATCGATCTGCCGATCATGGATGACGGCAAGCTCGGCCGCAGAGTATCGACCCTGGGGCTGCTGGAAACCGGCCGGGAGCCTGTTGTGGCCAAGCACCTCGGTCCGCAATCGCAATTAACGGCTAAGATATCTTATGACGTTTATCGATGGCTTAGAGGCGATCCTGGCGATCGCAAGGCAAAGAAACTCACAGAGGTGATGGGCCAGTTCGCCGCAGGCATTAATATCCCGAATGACCTGAAGTTCTACGGGGCAGTAGGAAAGCCGCCCAAGGCAGCATTCTTTGAAGAGAAGAACGCTGAACGCATGCGTGACCTGGAGACCGACCGACAGAACAAGACCTTCGCCAGATTCAAGTCTTACAGCACTCTGCTTTCCCGGTCGATCGGCGCCCTGGAACGCTGGGGCACTCCCGAGCAATCATCTGTGCTGGCCGGGCAGAAGGAGTTGTACGAGGAACTGACCCAGCAGTTGCGCAGCAGTGCGTCCGTCAAGGAAGCACACAGGCACTACATGGCTCGTTTCGACAAGTAACCAGGAGAAGACCAGTGGCCACAGAATACACGGAATTCATACCGGCCCCCTCTGATGATGATCGGGAAATGAATGATGCTCTGAGCGATTATCTGTCCGCTAGTTCAGACAAGATCACCAAGATCGCCAGAGACAGCATAACAGGCGATGATGGCGAGATAACACACGGATGGCAAGTTACCAGTGTGGTCGATTGAGCGTGGTCTGCATAGCTTTGTGGCGATGCGGGGGCTTGTCGGTCTACCAGCACGACGGATCGCCGGGGCAGGACTTCTTTGGGTCTGACAGAATACGGCGTTGCGAACAGCCTTCCTGGTGGGCGACGTAGCAGTCGGATTTCTGCGTGCAGGCTCGGCAGAGTTTGCGGCGTTTACGCATGAGGACCATTGCTGCGCCCCGATCGACGCCCCTAACGGCCTTGGCGCCGCGGCAGCCCTTGCCGGGCTTTCTTGTTCGTTTGGTTGTTGTGGTTGGGGGCATATGTGCCAATCCATCATGGAGAGCGTTTTGTCTCAGATATCCAAAACCGTAATTGTTCCAGTAATTCCGTAGCTGTCCCCGGAATTACTGCTTTGAGAAGAACTTGATCATGGCTGACCATTAACTTTCCGCGTTTTCAGCACTCCTATATCCTGAAGATCTTTGTCGATATAGGCACCACGTATAGACGCCCTTCCAATCACCAGGCGTGATTGCCCTTCACATAGTACATCAGTCGGGGTCACCAACCATCCATCGTCGAGTCCCTCAGATCGGAGTTTGCCCAGAACACTTACGCCCCCCACATCATAATCCTCAAAGCGAAAACGCATCAGTAACTCGGCACTCCGTAGCTCGAAAATGTCCCCATTAATCTGTGCGACATGCCAAGTTAGTGCGCGTCTATCCTCTGCACGCCACTGATGTAGATTATCTGACCATCTTCTCGATGAAGCCGCAGATCCTACCGTGTACCCAACCCTGTAAGAGGCAATTACGAACACTACACAGACGATGGCCAGTGCAAATGCTACAAGTTTCTTTCGCAGTGCTTTGCCCACTGCCATGAGGACCGGTGATGTTTTCAGTCGTGATGTATGCTCCATTTTATTGTCGCCTTTTGGGAGGGTTAAAACCCCCAGCTTTTAGCTGGCAGCTTTAGCATGTTGTGTTATGCTTATTGTATGGACTATCGTCATGGCTCGCACACTTCGTTTTCGATTCATCTG